>JGI2173J19968_10000005_pt1 | contig 130812 bp, 101 predicted proteins | sample DeeMarSWOR136_30_FD_19968 | JGI IMG/M metagenome (IMG submission 19968) | reverse complement strand
TCAAACGGACCACTACACTGGCCAAAACGCTGATCTGCCGGATCTGGTGCTATAGTGTCGTACGGGTCATACTGACCAGTCACAAAGTTGTACCCAGCCATCGTCATGTAACGCTGATTGTCCTGAGCCGGCTCAAGGGCTAAGGTGAAACGCTTAAAGGATGTCAAACCCAACTGCGGAATCTGTGAGGGATCGCGCCAGTCTGGGATACCGTCAAAATCCACATCCCATTTGTAAGGCGGCCAGAAACTTACGTAATAAACGCTATCTCTTTCGAACTGGTCAGGAATCGTGTCGCCGTCCTTATCCGCACCTTCTTCGAGATCATAAGGACTCTGCAGATAATCAATGCCAATCGTCCCCGGAAAGATCGGCCACGTCCCCTCGGGTTCTTCCTGCCACTGATAACCAAGATCATCAACATGAATAGAGTCACCGTTCGGATATACATACCAGCGTTCGATAATGCCTGAGCACCTATCATTGGCTGCAGCTCCAACCTCATCACCAATGTCACAATCGGCCATCACCCCAAAATAACAATCATTCAGTACTTCACCACTAACATTCTTACAGTCAAACTTCAANAAGATGATGTCTGCGGTTGTACTGGAGTTCCAGGCATAGACCGTCTGATATACCTCTAGTCCAATCGGCCGAGTGTCGCCAGGCATGTGATATTGAATGCCGCTATCATTATAACAACACCAGGAATCCTGTGAGGACAAAGTAACCTGAGGCGCCATCGGAAACGTATCGGACAACGGCGGCCAGTTAGCCGGATACATGTATATTATGGCCGCAGGATGGCTGGCAGACCAGCCCGAAAGCCCGGGTGCAAATTCATGTTGCCCGCCAAGAGGTTCATAGCCGACCGTGACTAATGTGTCGTAGGTCAGCGAACTGATAGCCCCAAACCAGATACCGGCGCCATAGATGTAAAAATTGAAGTAATCCCAGCCCGAAGGTGCCCACCAGCAGCCGCCAGAATAACCGGACTCACTTTGACCGAAGGTGCCATAATTGCTAATTACCATCTGAATATTATTGGTATCGTGCCTGGCGTTCTGGAATTCACGAAAAGCAGGGTTATTGAATTTTGTCCTTGCTAAAAGGCAACACACTAAACACAGGGCAACAATATATCTTCTCATATCTCCTCACGTTGCGTACTTCATAATAACAGTCGGTGCAGCGGTGTCGTTGAGATGTTATGAGAAGTAAAGCTATCGATCAAGCTAACGCACCACAACAAACGACTGCGATGTACTCTGCTCTGGTGTCTCGAGCACTAAGAAATAGGTACCATGGGCAAGGTTCGACACATCAAGACGAAGTTCATGTTCACCAACAGATGTTAGCCCCTCAAATAGCGTCGTAACGAACTGACCCAATATATTGTATAATTTCAAGGTAATATAGCTTGGCTGATCCAATGAGAAGCGAACATTTTCATTGTACGTAACAGGATTCGGCGTTATCTTCATTTCGCAATTCGAAATCCGCAATTCGTAATTCTTTTCTATCCCTGTATATGTAAACCAGTACAAATCATAATGCAGCTGGACCCGCTGATCGACTAGAACCACGGCAGTATCCGGAGTTTCGTAAATGTCATGCCAAGCTGCGATCATAATGGCAAATACGAGAGTCGCAACAGAATCAGGGGCAAGATCAAAAGGTCCACTCGACATCAAGAACCTCTGGTCATTCGGGTCAGGAATGACTGTGTCGTAAGGTTCATACTGGCCAGTCACAAAGTTATAACCAGCTAAGGTCGCATAACGGTCGGCATCAATAGTGGGCTCGAGATCAAGAGTAAACCTCTTTAGCGCAGACATTCCATACTGTGGCCATTGCGATGGATCCCGCCAATCAGGAACACCATCCAAATCAACATCCCACATCGAGGGTGGAAAGTGGGTGACATAATACGCGCTGTCTCTCTCATATTGATCTAGTATTCCATCACCATCTTTATCCTGTCCTGATACTAAATCGAAGGGGGTCTGCAACAGGTCGAAACCTATGACGCCAGGAAAATCAGGCCAGCCGTATTCTGGCTCCTCCTGCCACTGATAACCCACGTCGTCTACGTTGATCGTATCATTATTGATTAAATACGTTCGTTCAACAATCCCTGTGTACATATCGTTTGCGTTTGTACCCGCTTCATTACCGACATCGCAGTCAGTACATACTCCAAAATAGCAGTCCGTCAGATTATGGCCAGACACGTTCTTCACATCACACGTCAGATAGATAATATCGTCAGCGAAGGGATAAGACCAGGCGTATCCAGTCTGATACACCTCAATACCAATCGGTCGTGTATCACCAATCATATGATATTGAATGTCGCTGTCGTTGTAACAACACCAGGAATCCTGATAGGAAATCGTATCCTGAGGCGCCATGGGAAGAGTGTCCGCTGGCGGCGGCCAGTTGTCTGGATACATATAAATTACGGCTGCGGGATGATCAACTGGCCAGCCTGAAAGACCAGGCGCAAATTCGAATTGTCCGCCACTAGGTCCATAGCCGATCGTGACCAGTGTGTCGCCAGTCAGCGAATCGATCGTACCAAACCATATACCGGCACCGTATATATAATAATTTAAAGCACCCCAACCCGTTGGCAACCACCAGCAACCGCCCAAATTCCCCGATTCATCTTGACCGAATGTGCCGAAATTACTAATAACCATTTGAATATTGTTGGTATCATGCCGAGCTTGTTGGAATTCGCGAAGGTTTGAGTTAGGGTACCTTGTGTTTGCCAAAAGGCACCCTATTGCACACATTACTATGACATATTTTCTCATATTTCCCCCTATCTACATACTTCATTATAATAGCGGTCGCAAATCTGTCAAGGCATCAAAGAGCACGCACAGCTGCATTCACATCATATAATAAGTGATGTTCTTAGTGCACCACAACGAATTTGCCGACCTGTTCACCTACTTCTGACTGCACATGGAAGACATAAACACCGCTCGCCACAAGTTGACGAAACAAATTCAATCCATCCCACCACTCATCACCACCAAGATCGCCCTCCAGCCCACCCTCAGAAGTATGATGATGCTCAATCAATTTCACGAGCTCACCATTGATATTAAAGACCCGTATGGTGCACTGCGACGGCAGGTTGATGAACCTCAATCTCCGCTTAAACATATGTCGCTGCCACTCATTAGTAACAACATATGGATTCGGACAAACCTTGACATTCAGACTGACTTCACCGGTCGTGAGCTGGGCCGGTGTCGGCGTTATCTTTAAACGCGTATTTGCCGGCGCCGGCAAGTAATCGGCACATGCCCGTACCAACCACACATCATTCTCCGAAGGCACGGGGTCACCAGGCACTAAACCACCGGCCGGTTTCAACCGGAACTTACCACCGCAGATATACATGTAACGTGTCGCTATGGCCACCCAATTACTGTAAACCAAAGTGTCCGTGGTCTGTGATACTGATTCGAAACACCAACCATCAGCCAGAGTATCAGTCGTACCCGGCTTGAACGGAATCGTATCCCCACTGTACACATCAACCACCGTTACCGTATTCACCGGACCACCCGCATTCAGCGCACGCCAGTAAACCCGAAAATCATTACCACGATAGGCCCAGTTCGTCCCACCCGACGACGGGACTAATAGACTCTCTGGATAAGTCCCCGACTCAACCATCACATCCTCGAAGATCGAAACACCGGTCGGAATATCCTCACGCCACAATAAGACACTAATATTCAACCCATTACGCGTGCCAAAATCTCGAAAAATCCGCTCCCCCCTCAAGAACACGACACGCACACTATCAATCAAATCACCGAGATGATCTAATAATGATGCAGTGTAACACGCTTCACTATTTGCATACTCGATGGGACCAAAAACAAGATAATACGGATCTTCAGTCATCTGCAACGGATGAGTGATTACCAAATCCACACCAGAGTCAGCCAACACCGGATTACCATACACCGCCTCAACGTGATAACATCCAGGCTGATAATTCGCTGGGTCACGCCGCGCGATTGCTGAAACGCTCACCTTTTCACTCTCAAGCCAAAAAGGCACCACATACTGATTGCCCAGACTATCTTGACCGGCATGATAGTTACAGTCATACGAAGTCAGCGCATAGTGATAAGTAAAACCGTTACGCACATCCTCGTCGATAAAATAGTGTCTCAATCCAGAATTGGTAGCATAGATATCCGTTGCCGTGTCTTCGAACATGATATCGTTATGCAAATCATAACGTGTCAAAAGCTCATAAGTCTCACCATCCAGACTCTTCCATACCCCATAGCCTTCAAAGTCATACTGGCGATAAAACGGATCAAAGTAGGTTGAACCGGAATCACCAACTATGTCAAAGAAAGGGTCTGGCGTGGTCTCGGGGGCACTCTGCCAAATAAGTGTGATTCGCGCATCACCCGGCACACACGTCAAACTCGGCGCAGGCGGTGGTCCGGGCAGTAGCCAGTTCATATCCGCCGTAAGCTGACAGTAGTAATCGATTATCGCAATTGCAGTATCGGGTGTTTGGTATACACCAAACCATTCGGCCAACATAATGCCAAGTACTAACGTGGCTGTTGAATCTGGTCCGAGGTCGAATGGACCACTGGACATAAGAAATCTCCGATCTCCAGGATTTGTCAATGCAGAATCAAACGGCTCATACTGGCCGGTTACAAAGTTGTGGCCAGCCATTGTCATATAACGTTGATTATCGCGGCTCGGCTCAAGATCCAAAGTGAACAGCTTAAAGGATGTCAAGCCAAGTTGTGGATTTTCTGAAGCATCACGCCAATCCGGTACGCCATCATGGTCAACGTCCCATTGATTTTGTGGCACGCTGTGCCGGTAGTACACACTGTCACGTTCACGTTGGTCGGGAATCTCATCCCCATCTTTATCCTGGCCCCACTCTAAATCAAACGGTGTCTGTACCAAGTCAAATCCTATCACTCCAGGGAATTCCGGCCAGCCTCCTTCAGGTACTTGCTGCCACTGATAAACAAGGTCATCAACGTGAATTGTATCTCCTGCGATAACGTAGGTTTGATCGAGTATATAATCACACAAATCATTTGCAAAATATCCTGCCTCATTTCCAATGTCGCTATCCATACCGATGCTAAAATAGCAATCGTAAAGGTTATTTCCTGAAACATTCTTCACTTGAAAAACAAGAAAAACAGCGTCCTCCAGCACAGGAAAATCCCAAGCGTACCCTGTCTGGTATATTTCGATGCCAATCGGTCGCGTATCCTCAGCCATATGATACAAAGAATCACAGTCATTATAGACACACCAGGAATCCTGACGGGAGATCGGCTCCAACGGCGCCATTGGCAATCTAGCCTGATTCGGCGGCCAAGGGTTCGGATACAGATAGATAATCGCATCCGGGTCGGTTACCGACCAACCACCAAGGCCTGGACTGAACTCAAATTGCCCGCCACTCGGACCATAACCGATGGTCACAAGCGTATCAGCGGTTGAATCAATTGTACCAAACCACACGCCGGCACCATATATGTATGTGTTTGTCAGTCCGTAGCCACTGAATTGCCACCAAAGACCTCCACTGTTACCGCTTTCGCTCTGCCCGAACGTACCAAAATTGCTGATTACTAGTGTTAGATTGTTGATGTCGTGCCGCGCATTTTGGAATTCGCGACCCGAACACTGATTAGTTGCTTGTCGTGCCCAAAGGCAGGTCACCAAGATCAATAATGACCAGTGTTTCATGACTCCTCTTTTTTTTACACTTGCACAACCCTCATTCACATATGACCGCCAAAGAATATTCCTACATTTTTCAGGTGCCTCAAGAACAAGATAATTTCCTTTTCTTTCACCGATTCCTTGGCGGTCATATATTCCATCGGTGCATCCACCAAAGATAGCCTGCCAACTGTATCGCAGAATCTATCTGATTATATTGTAATATTTACTTGTGAAAAACTTGTGATAAGATTGTAAAAGTAAGACGTTAACGCCGACCCTTGATGGGTCGAAGTAGTGAATTGTAGAGCTCAATGGTTGCGGTCTGCGGCCTTGCCTTGAGTTCTTTGTCCAAAGTCTCTTCGAGTTTTTTGAACTGCTCTTCGATTTCCTTATACTTCTGCAACTTGGCAAGCGATACCATTACTCCACGGTGGTACCTCTCGTCATAAGAATTCAACGATATCAGCTCCTTGTAGATCGTCACGGAATCACTGTAATCAGCCTTTTTGTAATGAAAATCGGCTAGCAAAGATAAGCATTCTTCATAACGGGCTTGATAGTAAAGACGCATATCTTCCACCCAATGATCATACCATCCATAGGCAAAACCTCTTTTGTACAGGTTAATCGCTTTGTGCAGCAAGGTAATCTTGTGATCGTCATCCTGCGTACTTTTCGCCTGCTTCAGAAAACCTTCAAACGTCTCCACATCAAGCCAAACAGAAACACTGGGAAAGACCTGATAAGAACCCTTTGAAACCAATAACACGTTTTCGGCGCCGGAAGCTTTCTTCATGGTCTCCCTGACGTATTGTACTGCTTTACGTAAGCTATCGCAACCCTTCCTATGTGATACATTACGCCACAGCGTATCGATTAGTGTATCACTAGTTGTTTTTTCGGTGTGATGTAACAGAAGATAGCAGAAAAGCTTCTTTGCCTTCATCGTCCTCCAACTGCCATCTTCTATTTCTTGGCCATCGACAATGACCTTAGGTACACCAAACAGTAAGGCATCCACCCAGTGAACATCAAGTTTTGATTTTTTGATGGTACTCATCACATATTGCCTATCAATATCATTTTCCCTTGTTGCCTTAAGCATCCAGCTATCACTCATTAATTCCTTAACTAGCAAATATTCATAACCCTTGAGCCGGCTAATTCCCACAGCATGTCTCAAAGCCACTATACTGTCTACATCATTTTTCTGTAAGTGATAAAGTCTACTCAACTCAATATTAATTTGAAACAAATCGAATGCCCTATTGAAATTCTGCGCCAAATGCAAGGTTTTATCAAGAATCTCATCGGCTCGCTGCAACCTTCCCTGTGCAATCCTAAGCTTGCCTTCAACGAAGTGAACAGGAATGTATATGGTATCGTCATGCTCTTTCTTAAGCAACCAGATTGATGAGAGATTTTTTTCGGCTTCTTCGAAGTTCCGATTCGCGATATTTATTTTACAGAGTTCGGTATGCGCAATAATGACCAATCGATCGATACCTAATTTCTTACTTATCTCCAAGGATTTTGATCCTGACTGCTGCGCTTTATTAAGATCACCGAATTCTTGATACAACAAAGCGTACCCTGCCCATAGACTACCCATTGACCATTGGTCATTATACGTACTACATGTCCTCATACCAATATCGAGAATTTCCTTTGCTTCTTTCTTGCGTCCCAACAGTAGACTCAACCTGGCCGCATTAAAAAACCCTGCACCGCAACCCGGAGAAAAATGTTTCTCCAGAATATCGGTTATTTTAACGAGTTTTGCATACGCCTCATTCAGGTTTCCCATTTTCCATTCGCTCATCGCCCAATTGTTCAGGATGCTCGCTTCAAGCTCCCGGTAAGCATGTCGCTCGGTCACACTTAATGCCTGGGCAAAATAGCCAATTGCCTTAGGCAGAAACTTGCTGCCCATCTCATTATACAAAGAACCCAGTGAGTTCATGATTGATGCCCGGGCAAGACTCGAACCCTTTGGACAAGCTCTCAGCGCCCGGTTATACCACTTCTTTGCTGCTTGGAAATTGCCCAGATTAAGACTTATACCGCCTAATCCATATAATGATTCGGCATACGGCCGGCGTTTGCTCTTCTTATCTTTTAGAAGATAGGCAGCCCGTAGAGCATGTTTCTTGGCCTCGGGCTGACGTCCTTCTTGAATCAATGCCTGAGCATAAACCGTCAGTAGGTCGGGCAGTCTATCTCGCATGGAGACCGGTATCTGTTCAACATATGAACATAATGCATTACTTCGACCCTGCCCAATCAGACTTGGCCCAATTCTCACGATGATTGAAATACCCTTCCTGAAATTACGAGATCGTAAATAGAAACCTAAGGCATCCTCTAATTTGCCCTTCTTAGATAAATGATTAGCGGCACGAAAATAGACATTTCTTCGTCTACTTACATCGGTGAATTTGCTAAACAAGAAATCTCTGAAAAGATGGTGAAATCGGTAACCATTTTCCGGTATTTCAACAATAAATGCATTTCGTTTCGTCAAATCTGACAACAACCTGGCCGAACTCCTGCGCCCGGTGGCCGCATTACACAAACTCGGACTTAACCACTCAAATACTGAACAATCCAAAAGGAAATCACGTATTCGTGTTGGTTCCTGGAAGTAAATTTCCTGAGCGAAGTAGTTGAAAAGACTCGCTTGAGATTGTAAATAATTACCTATCACTTTCCTTACATGATCTGAAGACCGAATGCCTTCAAGATAATTTGTGGATTGCAACATCAATCGCAAACTCACGGGCCAACCCTCCGAATATCTCTCGACCCAATCAAGATCCTTACCCTTGAGTGAAATCGAATATGTTTTCTTGAAGAGTCTCCGAATTTCTTCTTTTGTGAACCTCAGCTGATTAGTGCCCAATTCGAATAATTCATCACGGGCAGTCATCTGCGAAAGGGAAATCGCAGGCTTTGATCGTGAGGTGATTATGAAATGCAAATTCGAAGGCATGTGGTCGAAAAGATAATCTAGTATCTTATCAACCGAGTCAGACGGAGCCAGTATGTGATAGTCTTCCAGAATTAGGTACAAATCACCTTTCACCGTTTCCAAGGCTTCATTAACGAAAGTCCCCACGATAATCCCCAAATACTTCTCCGGATAATTGAAGAGATGCCGCAAACCCTCAAACTTGTAGCCAAAATTCGGAAATAATCTGCGAATTCCATTGATGAGATAAGAAAAGAAAACGGCTGGTTCGGCGTCTGTTTTCTCTAGATGATAGTATACAAAGCGTAACTTCTGTTCAGACAACATATGAGATAAAAGAGTCGTCTTCCCATATCCTGCTCCCGCAAAAAGTAGAACAAGTTTCTTATCCAAGTTTCTTGAAATAACATTCAGCAAGCGCCTGCGTCGCAAAGTCTTGGTCTTTATTCCTGGTGGTTGGAGTTTGTTCAACAATATTATACCGTAATGTTTCCCTTCCATGAAAAATTATATACCGTGACATACTGGTGTCAAGGCCACCAAACAAATTTTCTAAGAAGCGTAAAATATTTGATTAACGTGGTTGAATCAAGATAGAACAAGAAGCGGAATTACCAAGATTGCACTTATATTGACACTGGACAAACAAGATGTTATAATGGCGAAGTGAAAGTCGATGTTGCAATCCCGAGGACAAAATTCGATTTCTTAACTTATTTCACCGAGGAAAACCTCGCGTCCGGTGATCTAATCATGGTTCCAATCAGAAATAAGGTGAAATATGGCATCGTTATCAACAAGAATTCTCAAAGAGAGGTCGCAGGTATAAAAAAAGTACAGGAGCTCGTCGAGAAAAACTTCATTCCCGACAACCTGCTGCGACTATACAAATGGATGGCCGAGTATTACTTGGCATCATTAGGCGAAGTGCTGAGACTTGCTCTGCCTTCAAAGATATTGAGGAAGTATGAAATGGTCGAGAGGCAGGTACGAGCACCATTACTGGCAAAAGCACCGAAGCCGAATTATCAGCAGGGCATCGCCATCAGCAAAATTTCTGGAGCACTGCAAGCCAATCGCTATGCAGCATTCTTGTTGTACGGCATAACTGGCAGTGGCAAGACCGAGGTCTATCTTAGATGCGTTGAGAAAGTGCTACGCACTGACGGACGTGCTCTGGTTCTCGTACCCGAGATATCGATGACACCATTGCTTTTCGAGCGATTCGAAGAGCGTTTTCACGACGACGTTGCTACGATCCACTCGACCTTAACCGACAAGGAACGAAGGCGGCTTTGGTATGCCATCAAGGAAGGCAAGTATAGTGTTGTTATCGGACCTCGCTCCACGGTATTCATTCCTATCCCGGATTTGAAGATAATCATTGTCGATGAAGAACATGACCAGTCGTACAAGGAACATACACGCATGCCACACTATAACGCGCGCGACGTCGCCGTGACGCGGAGCAAACTTGAAAACATCGTTGCGGTCTTGGGGAGTGCTACACCACAAATTGAATCGTATCATAATACCGAAATAGGCAAATACGAATTACTCGACCTGAAGGAACGTATCGACGCTCGGCCGCTGCCCGAGATTGAAATTATCGACATAAGGCAAGAAACCAAACCATATATTTCTCCGAAGATGGAAGCTCAAATCGAAACGACCCTGAAGAATAATGAACAAATCATAATCTTCTTGAATCGACGGGGCTTCGCCCCGAGTCTAATATGCCCGCACTGTGGTTACACCGCAAAATGTCCATTCTGCAATTTGCCACTTGTCTATCATAAATCAGAAAAAAAAGAAAAATCCTCCCTATCATGCCACATTTGTTCCCACCAAGCACGTATAAGAAGCATCTGCCCGAAATGCGGACGCGGCACTCTTTTGTACCGCGGCGCCGGTACCCAACGTATCGAGGAACTCCTGAACAAGATTCTACGCGAAAAAGAGCTGACCACTAGTAAAGAAGAATCTTTAGTCGTTCGTCTTGACCGAGATTCGGTACGGCGCAAGGGTCGTTTGCAGACGATTTTGAAGACATTCGAACAAGGGAAGGCTAAAATCCTTCTCGGCACACAATTGGTAACCAAGGGTTTCGATTTTCATGACGTCACGCTCGTGGGCATTGTCAACGCCGATATCATACTGCACCTGCCGGATTTCCGCAGCGGCGAAAGGACATTTCAGGTACTCACCCAGGTCGCCGGACGTTCGGGTCGGGGTAAGAAAGCCGGTAAAGTCCTGGTGCAGACATATCATCCCGAGCAGTATTCAACGATTTTTGGACAATTACAGGACTACGCACGATTTTATGAACAAGAGCTGCAGGTACGTAAAGAGCTTGATTTCCCTCCATTCACCAGGCTGATTCTGATTCGACTCAAGGGAGAGGATGAAGAGAACGTTTGGGGTGAGGCGAAAAAGATATATCGTATGTTGAATGAACTTGGCAAGGCAGAGATCTTCGGGCCGAACCGATCATTCTACTATAAAATAAGGAAGGACTATCGTGTGTTCATCATCATCAAAGTTAGAAAAGATTATCCGCATCGTAAATTAAGGTTTCTGACCAATTACAAGCCCACCAAATGTAGCATAGAAATCGATGTTGATCCCCTTGATGTGTTTTAGGAATGAATTAGAAAATTGATTTTGCGATAATCTGTAGATCGGTAATAATTGACTGGTTCTTTATGTAGTATAAGTTGTAGTAATCTTTCTCTTGTTGCGTCAGCGGCTGTCTTTTTTCGTTCCCCTTCACTTGCACGAGGCCGGTCAATCCCGGCTTGTATGTGGGGTAGAACTTACCAGGCTTGAATACGATTATCTCTGAGCCAACAATGCTTAACGTGCCCGCAAAGACCGAAAGATAGAGCGGAATATTTTTCATGAATCCCAAACCACCGTTAAACACAAAAACTGTCACCGGCTGACCCCCGGCACCAAGAATCTCCTTTTGCTTGAATCGCGCGCCGATAATGAAATTAGCGAGCAACAACGGTGAACTGACAACAATGACCAACGTTGCGGCGATGAGATCAAAAACACGCTTGACCAACAAATCAATGGGGCCGGCAAAACCATTTATATCCAGAAGTGGCACGGCATCAATGTCGTCGACCGATGACTTCGCAACAATGTATTCCACTTCGTGCGGTACAATGCGGAAATTAACACCACTACCCTGAGCACGGATGATGGTTTCGAGAATCTGAGCATTGGTCAAGCGATCCGACGAGAAGATGACGTCGTCAACCTTCTCCACTCTTATGACATCCTTGATGTTATCAATGGTCGCCAAGACTTCGGTCCCGTCGATTTCCCTACCGATACTCTTTGTTTCAAAATCAACGAAACCGCAGACCTCGTAGTGCATATCTGGCCTTGCCTGCAGCTTGCTCAAGATTCTCTTACCCTCTCTGCCCGCACCGATTATTATCACGCGGCGCAACCGGGAAAGAGGTCCCTTGGCCGTTCCATAACCGGTAAATCGATATACGAGTCGCCACGTTGCCGTGAAAAAAACGATGAGCAAAAATGATATCATAACCACAATACGGGAATACGCAAACTGTTTGAAGAAGTAAGTAAACGTCGAATTAACCAAGAGTCCAAATATCGAACCCCACAAAACCGGTTTGAGATGATATCTCTCCTTTCTGTGGTAAGCACGAAATAGATATATGCTGATCAACCATACCAGCGCATAGATCGGCAAAATGATCCGGAATCGCTCCAACGGATAGTGAGGAAAGCGAATCCTTATGGCAATTACTAGACTGGCCAATATAAAGCCAAAATCGATAATCGGAGGCGCCAGATTCTTTGCTGTCTGCCACAAAAACGCAATCGTGGCCCGAGTGTAGATACCAAGCGTCAACAACAACCTTAGTATTAACGAATAACGTCCGCCAAAATGCTTACGTATGAAGATGAGCATCGTGGAATAGAATGTCGCAATTGCCGAAAAATCACTTTTCTTGGTGCTTTCACCTTTATAGTGTATTGCTTTAGTCGACGGGGTATAAATTATTTTCCAACCCGCCTTCTTGATCTTGTAAGACAAATCAATATCTTCACCGTACATGAAATAATCTTCATCAAAATACCCAGCTTCCTCGAGTGCATTCTTCCTCAACATCATAAGGGAGCCAGACAAAACATCTACTTCGGCCTCTACATCCGGGTCGAGATATGTAACATTATATTGTCCAAAGAGGCGGCTTCTCGGGAAAATTCTACTCAATCCCGTGATTCTCGAGAATGCCACCCAAGGTGTTGGAAAGCTCCGCCGGCTCGAAATTTGAAAAGACCCGTCTGGATTGAGAAGTTTGCAGCCGACAGCTCCAACCTCAGGTTTCGCATCAAGGTATTTCTTCAGGGTGACAAGGGTATCTTCCTGAATCAACGTGTCAGGATTAATTATGAATATGTACTGTCCACGCGCGATTTTTATTGCTTGATTATTGGCAGTCGAGAAACCAACGTTCTTGTGGTTTTCAATCAGGTGAACGTAAGGAAATCGTTTCTTGACCATCGCCTGGCTACCATCGACCGACGCATTGTCCACCACAAATACCTCAAGCTTGATATCATTGTGCGCGCGTTCAATCGCGATGAGGCATTGTTCGAGAAACGCCTTCACGTTGTAGTTGACGATAATCACTGAGATGTCGACTTTCATCGTGGAATTATAGAGTATTCCAAAACAAAGTCAATGAAGTAGCATGATACTGTCATAATTTGTACAGATAGATCCTATCTTCAGGTAAAAAATCGACCAACTGCCAATCGTCGAATCGCCAAACGTACGATACCACACGCGTGCCTGGTTTGAGTTCACGAGAGAATTTTTCCTTGAGACGATTGTTTGTTGGCCCATACAGAAACAGCGTCACCACCGTCGCATCAGCAATGGTCTTCTTGAAGATATTTCCAAACTTGATCTGTATCCTGCCCGAGTGTCCGGATATTGATTTCATGAAACACGCGAACAAGAATCTAAGGGGATCGATTTCAATGCCCACGGCACGAGCGCCGAATTGCCTTGCCGCAGTAATCACGATACGACCATCGCCACTACCGAGATCGTAAACGATGTCATTGCTTCCGACGTTGGCGATCGTAAGCATCTTATAGACCTTATCCATCGGTGCTGGATCATAAGCGGCACCCATGGTAAGCGCCCAGTATCTCCATACTACATAAGCAACGAAGACAATGCCCAGAATAATCAGCAACTGCATTGCTGCCGGTCTTGAGTCCTATTTTTTCAAGTAGCGGTTCACGAAATCTAATATGAATTCTAGCCTCTTCTCACGTCGACGCGGTGAACCGTGTCGTGACAAACCGTGAGGCTCGCCTGGAAAACGCACCATCTCTACGTCACGTTTCAAAAGTTTGAGCGCAACATAGAGTTCCTCAGCCTGATCAACAGGGCAACGATGGTCTTGCTCGCTGTGGATAATCAACAACGGAGTCTTTATTCGTTTTACGTATTTCAAGGGCGACATGTTCCAGTAGAATTCAAAATTCCTTTTTTCCCACCAATTGCCTGTAAACTCCTTGGGTAACCCAAAGCCAAAATCTGATGAAAAGAAAGACAACATATTCACGACGCTACGCATGGTCACGGCAACCTTGAAGATATCCGTATGCCCAATGATCCAATTGGTCATGAACCCGCCATAACTACCGCCCATCACTCCCATTCTCTTTCTATCTACATACCTGCGTTTGCTGATCAATGAAATCCCTTTCAAGATGTCTTTTGTGTCGGGGATACCCCATTGGTTGTGCAATGCTCTGGCAAATTTCTCGCCGTAGCCATCGCTGCCATGCGGATTTGAATAGAAAACCAAGTAGCCATTCGCCGCAAGAAACTGGAATTCATGAAAAAGAGAGTTACCATAGGCGGCATGTGGTCCACCATGAATTTGAACGATCAACGGATATTTCTTCCTACGGTTGAAGTTGGGCGGCTTTAGCAACCAACCCTGTATTTCATCGCGTCCATAACCCTTCCACTTCAATTCCTCAGGTCTAGCCAGACGGTATGTCTTCAGGTAATGCTTGTTAAGATAGGTGAGTTGCTTACGAACCCCATCTTTGAATAAAAATAGATTACCAGGGTCTAAAGCATTGCTAATGGCCAGCGCAAAAGTATTCCTACCATCATGATCAAATGCGTATATCCTTTCATTTGTGCCCAAGACCTTAGATACCTTTCTCTTCTGGATGGTAATCCGATAAAGACTTTTGTCTCCCCCATCTGCCGTAATGTTATAAATATGCTTACCATCGGCAGAGAATAGCGGACGAGTGCGCGCGTAGTGTCCCAAGTCATCGATTGTCAAAGCTTCAAAGGTTCGGTCAAAAGATTTTGTCATATTAATAACCTTGCCGCCTCTAGATGGTACCATCCACAAGTATACGTTGCGCCACCCCACCCATTGTTCAGGATATAACCTACCTAAGTATACTACGTACTTGCCGTCTGGAGAAAACGCCGGTGACCCCTTTGGTCCAGCCGGGGTCTTTATCTTTCTCTCCCTGCCACTCTTGATGTTGATAATGTAGATATCGATATATGTAAACCTTTCCTCAAAATTCTCGCTTCGGTTCGACGAAAAAACCACAAATTTGCCATCTGGAGATACACTTGGGGAGTTGTCGCCGTTCTTGCCAAAGGTCAGCTGTGTCATCTTACCGGAACGGACATTGACCTTCCAGATATGCTGCTTTTCCTCAGGGAGAAAACCTCGGCCATCTAATTTGTACCACATGTTCTTTATGTGGCGATAAAGTGGTGGCTTATCTTTCTCGGGGATTCTTTCCTTGTCATCTTTCTTCTCGGTGAACTCACATACTACGTATTTGCTGTCCGGAGTCCACGAATAGTCGCCGAAAAATCCTTTGGCGTCAGTGACCACGTAGGCCTCGCCACCATCTGCCGGGATGGCCCACAGGTTCTGCTTCTCCTTTTCGGTTGAAACGAATGATATTAATTTACCATTAGGCGCCCACTTCGGATTCTTTATATCTTTGTTTCCCCTTATATAATGACGAATCTTACCATCCTCAGCAACGACGTAAAGGTTCGAAAAGTACTTGTTCTTCTTCTTGTCCATCCATTCTACAGTGTAGGCAACCTTTCCCCCATCAGGGGACAGCGCGATTTCTCTCAAAAATTGTATCTTATACAAATCATCGATACCGACATATTTTCTTCTCATTGTTATCCCTTTCTTATTTTCTTATGCAGTCCACCTAGTATCTTCCTTATCGGACCATGTAACCACTGTAAGAGCCCAAAGGCACTGTCCAGATGCGGATTCCCAGCTAATGCTTTTTTCACATAGTACAGAGCACGCTCGTAATCACGCTGTGCCCTATGACACTCAGCAAAGCCATAAAGGGTGAGTGGGTTGTCAGGCACTACATTCAAAGATGTTTTCAAGTGTTCAAATGCTCTCTTTGTCTTATTTGCAAGCAGATAGGCAAGACCGATGCGCTGGTTCATGAACGGATCTCCTGGGTCAGAGCTAAGAGCCTTGAGAAAACAGAAGAAGGCACCCAAACTGCCTATGCCCTTATGCGGCGCAAATAGCTTCTGAAGTAGGTTTATCCTTATTCTCAAGAACACTTCCCCACGCAGCAACCAAAGCACGGGAGTTTCATCTTTCTCTACAGGTACATTGATTAGTCTCTTGGCCGCTTCGGTATCTCCTGCATACGCCAGGGCAAATGCCTTGGAAGAAGCCAGTAACCTTGACTCGCCGAACGACTCAAGACCCCGGTTCGCCCAATACACGGCAGCATCAAACCTTCCGACGTCAACCAAGATTCTGACCTCTCCAACCCACGCAGTCACTTTTTCTCTATTTGAGGCCAAAGAGCGGGCATAATATTTCAAACCATCCAGGTAAAATCCACGGAAATACGCATCATGAGCATTGCTTTCTAGCTCACCAATACCACTGCGGTTTTCTTCACCCGAATCGCCGCTCGATAGTTGCTCCGCTTCCGCACAACCCAGCAGGAAATCATCAAATGCCTTTTCCTCATGGGGAGGTAGATTGATTCTAGCAAAACCAGTGAAACGCATTTACCAGTATGTCAGAATGTTGGTCACTAATCTGTCTGCTGCCTTCTGGGCTGCCTTCCTTATACCCTCGTCCTCATCGATATCATACAGCGCCCAGTCCGATACATCTCCTTCCCAAAATACCTCATTGCGCACCTTATCGACACAGCGCACCGAATATCTGACAGTAATCTTGTATTCGAGAACGGTTTGATTTGACGTATATGTATGCGGATCTTTTGAGTAACCTGACACACTACCCTCCAACAGGAGATCGGCGCTGCCCTCATCAACGATGCGTAAATTCGAACCACTGCGAAACGCCTCGATCACGGTATTAGTGGCCAATTCATCAAGACCAGCCTTCAGAGTCCTATTCTCGAAAAGTGCAATGTGGATTCTCTGCATATGGCTAGGCAGAAGGGAACGCGTTGAATAACCGCAGCAGGCAATTATCAGTAAACACGACATTACAACGACAATTAAAACATAGCAACGCGTGCTAGATGGCATGACACCACGCTCCCTTTTCATACCGTACAATCTCACCTCACTCTTCGATGCGCTGCAATCGAATGTTTGCTTCAATGGCAATCGGGTCATTAATGCCTCTTTGCTTTATGAGTTGACGATAGACGTCTCGGGCGGCACCGGTTTCGTCAAGGAGTTCTAACACAATGCCCGTCTTGTATTGTGCGGTTGGCATCCACATATCGTCTCGTGCATACAAATCGATTATTTTCTGATAGCTATAAAGTGCACGTGTGAAATCACCCCTTCCTAAATACGCCTCGCCCAACCAGTAGTAGTATCCTGGATCAGATTTCATGCGTGATGCAACAAGCAGATTCTCGACCGCTTCTTTGGTTTTGCCGACGCGCAAAAAGGCATATCCGATGTCAAATCGAACGCGTGCTTCACCTTCTTTGTCGATAATCCCCAGCAATTTTCTACCGGTTTCGATCACCATTGGCCAATTGCCGGCTTTCTTATAACTTATAAGCTGATTATCGAGTGCATCCGATGTGAGCGTTTCCTTCTCACTTGCTAACCCATAATAATGGGCCGCAGAATCGTAATTCTCAGCAAGGTAGCTCAGCGTGGCAATCTTGAATAGTGCATCGTGGTAATGCAACGACCTCTGAAAATTCGCGATGTAGAATCTAAATCTCTCATGCGCCTCGTCCATCTTACCATTCAGAAACGAAATCAACGCCCAATTATAATATATCTGATCATCAAAGATGTCGGCCATTTCCTGGACCATCGAATCGTAATAGACCTTCGCCCTGTCGTACTCTTTTTCGTTTATTAAATGTTCACCATGAAGGTTAAGCAACATGTAATCGGGTTCGTCAAAATAATGATGGAAAAGAGAATCGGCACGTTCTCTTTGTCCACAACGGGCCAGGCTGTGTATATACATACGAATCGTGCTGGTATCACCCTGCAGATCGCTAACGTCAACCGAACATATCTCATCAAAGGCCGCCGCCTCGTATCGGTCCAGCACGTAGCCATTCAGTGCCTTCATATACAGCAATGAATCAGCGGTCAGGTCCATGACCTTTGTGTACAAATCTCCACTGTTGTACCCTAATTGCCTGAAACATTCAGCGAGCAGATACAATATGCTAGGACTGCGCTGGTTGGAAAGTATCATATGTTTTGCCACATCATGGTAAGCTCGATCCACGTAGCGCTCAAACCCAAGTATCTTCCGCACATAGCCTTGCGTGTTAGCATACTTTAGGTACGACGATATCGACTCGCTCGCCTTATTGTAACTACCAAGATTGACCAACTGCTGACAATATACGGAATCCAGCAGGTAGTTGTTCTTGTAACGCTGCCGCAACCCCGCCATTAGTGCCAACGTATCTTCCGCTTCGGCGAGCAATGAATCGAGCGCGATGTCTTCAGGTGGTTCCTTCGATACAGTATCCAAACCGCATAGCTGTTGATAGAGCCGAATCTCCTCAGCATCCTCGGGTATTAGCTGCACTTCGGGACGACGCCGAGCAATTGCATCAATGATTTTTGCCTTCGTGGCATATCCACGTTTGGCTCGCAAATCCTCAGTATAACGCGAAACATCGTCCGGTCGAAAAAGCAACGCTAGCTTAGCATATCGATATAATCCTCCAGCATCCAAATCTCTTTCCGATAAGTTCTGGAAATTGACAAAAGCGCTAACCGTATCGCCCAACAGAAGATCATTCTCGACCACGTAGAGGTTCCGCGAGGCACCCTCAAGGGTTTCGAATATCTTCTGTCTCTCTCTGTAATCGCTCTTCATCATTGCACGCAGGATCTTGATTGTGTCTGTTTGATGGCCGAGCGAAAACACATAGTCAGCTTTCGCCATCTCCCCCTGCGCCATCAAACCATGCCCAATCGGTTCAACGATTGAATAGTCAATTACTAAATAGTCAAATTCCTCTACGTAGTTCGCGGCAATCAAATACGATTTTTTTTCGGTAAGCCTCTTCAAAAACAACGCAAGGATATCCTTTGCGCGCGTATCATATGGATAATCCGACATGAATCTCGTGGCCCACGAAACAAAATGGACAAAATCGCCCCTGGCATCATGTATTTTCGTCAAGTGAAAGACCGCATCTGGAAAATGCTGGCGTAATCCCTGATCCTCGAGAATGTTCTCAAAATACATGCTGGATAGTACATAATCGCCGCGCCGATATGTCTCTATTGCAAGTTCATAGTCTCTCTCCTCAGCCGCAAAAATCCCTGAGAAAAGAACCAAAGCGATAAATAGCAAATTCGAAAAGGCAATTCGGCTACTTAACATATGGTGATCGAATCTCCGCTGCCAGGACTCTTTCGAACTTCGCAGCCGAACGGTCCCAAGAAAAACGATTGGCCCATTTCTGAGCAGCCACAGAGAATCTACGCCACTTCTGTCGATCATCTAATAATTGAACGATGCGGTCGGCCATTGCACCTACATTGCCATATTGATAGAGAAATCCGGTCTTGTCGTGAACAATCACTTCGCGCAAACCGGGCGAATCCGCGCAAACCACCGGTGTGCCACAAGACTGCGCCTCGATTGCCGTAAGTCCCCAACCCTCTTTTATCGACGGCTGTACAATCAACCGAGCTGTTTTGTAAACGCGATATTTTTCTTCCTCTGATACAAACCCGGGAAAATCTATGTCAACTGCCAGCTTGGTTGCCAACGACTTCAAATTCTCAAGCGCATCGCCGTCGCCAACGATTGTAGCCCTGATACTCCTTCGCTTGTTCACCAACGCCACGGCTCTCACAAAATGATCAATAGATTTATACGTTTTAACCCGGCCGACATATGCCACGAGGTTATCTTCACGCGCACGCTGAGCGCCACGTGGCTGTTTTGGAATGCCGCTGTGTACTACATGAATTTGACGCTCGATGCCGATTTCCCTGAGGTCCTGGGCCGTGCTGTTCGAGATCGCGACGAAATTCGCCCGTCGATATAACATACCAATGAGCCTTTCTGCAAGGAACACATAACTCGCAAAAAGCGGGTTCGTCTCGCGAAATATTGTCGCTCGAAAGAGATGCATCAACGTAGGTAAAACATTCTTACGTGTGAAGACGGTGGAATAAAAGGGGATCTTGTTGAGGTCGTCAACAATGACGTCAACCTTGCGATGGCGTAAGAGAGCTCGTAATGCAGTTGGTGCGTAAATATTGAAATTTGAACGTCTGCCGATTCTGAATATCTCAAAACCGTCGATCACGTCATGTCGGCTCTGTCCTTCTGCTCTGCTACAGAGAAGGATGACCCTGTGTCCTCTTTTTATCAACCGTGAGAAGATTTCATATAGGTAGACCTCTGCCCCACCGGAATAAGGATTTTTCCAATCCTGCCAATTAACTACCAGAATGTCCATAGGGAAATTTACTATACTTTTGCCCGCCAATAATTGAGAAGGTCCTCGACGGTCTTCTCAATGTTAACTTTGGGCGACCACCCAGTGAGCTTGCTGAATTTACTGCCATCACCCAACAACACAGGGATATCAACTTTTCTGATCTTCTTAGGGTTGATTCTCAGATCGAATCCCTTCTTTGAAAGCTTCGCAAAGATATCGACCATCTCCGATATTGTGTAGCCCATACCAACTGAGATGTTGTAGGTCTCGCCCGGAACACACTTCTGAAGGGCTAGTGCATAGGCCGATACGATGTCCCCAATGTTTAAAAACTCCCTCTTCACCTCGATGTTACCCAACTCGATCAAGGGTGCTCGCTTGCCTTTCTCAATCTCACTGACCTGCTTCGCAATCGTTGGCAGCACAAATGTTTCGGCTTGACCGGGGCCGGTGTGCGTGAAGGGTCTAAGAACGACACAATCTAGCCCGGCGCTCTGGTAGTCAGCGCAGACCAATTCAGCCGCGTATTTACTTATCGCGTATGGATTCTTAAGTACCACGGGAGAATCTTCAGATAGATTCTCACCGCCTCCATAGACCTCGCACGTCGAAACGAAGTAGAATACTACCTTCTTGCTCAGGGAGTTAGCCGCAGCCAACACGTTTGCGGTGCCAGTGATATTTGTGCTGTACGCCACGGGTCGGTCGCGGAAAGACTTCGCCACAGAACTCAATGCCGCAAGATGGAAGATGACATCTGGCTCGTGTTGCTTAAAAACGTCAATGGTCAGGTCTAGGTTTAGTATATCCACGGGAACATAATGGCCCTTTTTCGGTATCAGCTGGGGCAGGCAGGTAGCTACAACATTGTAAGACGATTCATCAAGAGCCTTAATCAAATGAGAACCGACAAAGCCCTCACTGCCAGTCACAAGAATCGTCTTCATTTTATGATGCCACGCCAAAAATCCATCAAATCTTTCAGGGTCTGGTCAAAAGGAATTTCTTGGTTCCAGCCCGTCGCCTTCTGGAATTTCTCTGGGGAACCAGTTAGCAATTCAACATCTGAAGGACGTAGCCGCGCCGGGTCTTTCTCGATTTTCACATCCGCCTTGGTGAGTTCGATCAGTTTGTCGAGCAGACCCTTGATCGTAATTCCTTTACCAGATGCGATATTGTACACCTCACCAGGTGTGCCCTTTTGGAGCGCGAGCGCGTAGCCGCGTACAACATCCCTGACATCTGAGAAATCACGCACCGCCTCCAAGTTCCCCACGTACAGAACCGGTTTTCTCTTGCCAAGCTCGATCTCAATCAACTGTTTTGCAAAGTTGGATGTCACAAAGACCTCACCCCGCCTCGGTCCGGTATGATTGAACGCTCTAGTCCGCACAATTTTTAGGCCATAGCTCTTGAAATACTGATAGCCAAGCAAATCCTGGGCGACCTTACTCACAGCGTAGGGACTCAAGGGACGTAACGGATTGCCTTCGGTTATGGGCAACTCATCAGGATTTACCAAACCATACTCTTCACTAGAACCAGCAATGTGTATCATTGGATCCAACTTCAACTCACGTACTGCTTCAAAAAGATTCACTTCGCCGATGATATTGGTCTGTATTGTTTCCTGGGGTGTACGCCAAGAAAATGGGACATAGCTCTGTGCCGCAAGATGAAAGATTTGATCAGGTTTGGACTCCGCAAGAGTGGTTTTCATGGCAAATGCGTCTTTGATATCACATTCAAGAAGTTCAAGCCTATGTTCGATGTGACAGATGTTTTCCCGATTGGACCGCCATTTTATCGTGCCAAAGACTTCGTGTTTTTCCTCGTTCAAAAAGTAGTCTGCAAGATGGCTTCCAGCGAAACCAGATATGCCAGTAATCAGTATCCTCATAAACGCTCCTTATAGCTTCACAAAAAATGGGAGATAACCCACCGGGTCCACTGGTTCATTGCGGAATCGCACCTCATAATGGAGATGCGGCGAGGTGGATTTCCCAGTGGAACCAACGGTACCAATGACCTGTCCGCCATTCACTCTACCACCATCGAGTACCGCAATCGAATTCAAGTGTCCATAGAATGTTGAGTAGTTCTGGTTGTGCTCAACCACAACATAATTTCCGTACAACGAATCCCAACCAGTACCGTTGACGATACCCGAGGCAGCGGCGATGACTGGGGAGAATTGTGGCGCAGCAATATCGATACCGTAATGTCCTGGACCGAAATCTCTGGATACTTGCCCCATGGTGGGCAGCAGTGATGGAATGTTCTCCTGCAATCCCGTGAGCACTTGAATCTCCGAATAGTTTGGACTTATCTCGGTTATACTGGGCTCGACAGGCTCAGGCGTTTTCTCAATACCCAACATGACCTTTATCTTTCTATTGTTCGCCTCGGCAATTTGCAGCGCCTCGCGAATCTCTTCAACCTTGGCAAACTCCTTCTCAAGTTGAGCATTACGCCTTCTCAGCACTTCCACCTCCATCGCCTTCACGTAAACGCTCGTGTAGCTAAAAGCTGCGATAATCGCAATAACCACTACTGAAATGATTATCACGGAAAGGAGAAAAATGCTCTTTTTCCCAAAGAAATAGTGTCTCGAGTTGGTCGAATCGTCAGGTGTGATCAGAATCGAGTAACCTTTTTTCATGACCTCAACTCAATCCTTTTTCACAGACACGCATCAGGAGTTTTATCGTGACCTCAACATCATTCAAATCACACACCTCGTTGGTGGAGTGGATATATCTAGTGGGTATTGATAAAACGCCACTCATCACACCTTCCTTTACCAGCTGAATAACTGCCGCGTCGGTAGTGCCCATTTCCAAGATTTCCAACTGATACGACACACCCAAGGCTCGGGCGTGATTTACTAGTTTGTCTTTTACCTTAGGGTTGGCGATAAACCAACTGTCCTTCACTTTTATCGCCACCCCCTTGCCTAGTGCAACCTGCATCTTGTGTGCCTCAGGCGTATCACCGGTGTCCGTCACGTCGACGGCGAGGGCGAATTTCGGCGCAATACCGAAAGCACCGGTACGCGCACCGCGCAAGCCCACCTCTTCCTGCACCGAGAATACGAAGTAGATATCATCTTTCATGTTTTTTACCCGCTTGGCGACTTCGATCAAGCAATAGCAGCCAATTCGGTCGTCGAGTGCTTTTGCGGATATCCGGGTACTACTGATATGGGTAGCACGCTGCTGAAAGGATGCAATGTCTCCGATCTGGACCAATTTCTCAGCACTCTTTCTGTCAGAGACCCCGATGTCAATATACATCTTATCCAGTTTAGGTTTTCCTTTCAGTTTTGCTTGATCCTTGTCAGGCTCAATACCGATTACGCCGACGGTTCCGTTTTCAAAAACAACTCTTTGATGAAGAATCCGCGTCGGGAAAATACCACCCACGTTTGTGAATCTCAAAAATCCATTTTTGTCAATATAGGTAACGATTAAACCTATTTCGTCCATGTGTGCGCAGAGCATTATCTTATCGCCTTTACTGGCAGCCTGCCCAGGACGGTACGCAATCAGGTTGCCGAGCCGGTCCGTATGGATTTTCAGACAATATTTTTTTATCTCCTTTTCAATCAGCTTGCGTACACGGTGCTCGCGCCCAGCTGGACCATAGGCATCACAGAGTTCTTCAATCAAACCCATGTTTTTTCCTTTCTAATGATTTTTTGAATGCAAGAGTCGATCAATTTACCTGCCGCGGCGATGTCCTTTTTCGAAGCAAATGAAAGGGGTGAATGGATATAGCGCGCCGGCACGGCTATTACCGCCGTCCTCACGCCCTCATGGGACAGATGCATGGTGCCGGCATCAGTACCACCCACCATTGGCTTCTTGATCTGGTAAGGAATATTCTGCTGTTCAGCCGTTTCCCTCAGTAAGCTAACTAGCGCCGCGTCACAAATCACCGAACGGTCGGCAATGGTTATGGTTGGCCCCTTGCCAATTACTGGATACTGTGGCGTGTCGTCTTCTCCCGGCCACTCGCCCGAAGAGGTTGTATCAACGGCAAATGCTATGTCAGGTTTTACCCGATAGGCCGCAATCTTGGCGCCTCTCAGACCAACCTCTTCCTGTACCGTGAACGCGTAATACAATGGCAGATCGGATTTGAGAATCAACTGGAGCAATATGTAACAACCGATGCGGTTATCAAATGCCTTACCCAGTATGATATCTCCATTCTCTGAAAATTCTGTGTCAAACGTTGCATGGTCGCCAATCTGAACAAGTTTACTCGCCGCATCCTTCGAAGAAGCACCGATATCAATGAAAAGACTTCGCGCATCAGGTAGTCTCTGCATCTCTTCTTTCTTCACTAGATGCACTGGTTTGTTTCCAATCACGCCACATATGCGATCCTTGCCTATTAAGACTCTCTTGGCAAGTAGGACGCCGGCCATGATACCGTGTGCATGAAACTTGAGAAGCCCATCCTTATCAATGCCAGTTATCATCAGGCCGACTTCATCCATGTGCGCGGCGAGCATTATTCTCGGTTTGTGTTTCCTGCCCTTGCGCGCGATTAGATTGCCATAAGGGTCCTCGACTATTTCATCGACGTGCTTCTCTATCTTGCCTCTTATGAATGCCCTAACATTACCTTCATCGCCGCTCACGCCTGTCAATTCACTGAGCTCTTTAAGCATGCACAAATTATAATTAATTACCTATTATTGTCAACATAGGGTATTGACAAAACGAGGCGCAGCGGTAAAATATGATTGCGAGGGCAAAATGACACTGTTCTTGTGCATCACAATAATTCTGGGCTATATATATGAAGACAGCGATAGCCTGCTTGTTGAAAATGACACGCTCACAATATGCGGCAATCATCAATATCTGTGTAAGGTGCATCTGAAAAACCATGGAGCACTCTTCGTGCGCGCGGAAACCGGAGCCCCTGATTCAACCGGTTGGCTCGTACTGCATGCACCGTTAATCGTCATCACTGATTCCTCATCCGTAAATGGTTCTGAGCGAGGATACAGGGGTGCCTATATGAACAGCCATCCCTGGGGATATGGACCCGGCGGCGGCGGTGCCGGAGGAGTCAGCGGCGGAGGCGGGGGTGGCGGCGCTTACGGAGGTAATGGTGGCGATGGCGGAGATTATTATGGTGGCTACGGCGGAACTGCGTATGGTGATCCTTCGGACACAATCATCGAGATGGGCTCGGGCGGCGGCGCAGGGCGATTGAGCGCAGTCGACGGCGCAGGGGGCAACGGTGGCTCCGCAGTCTCATTGCGCGGTGCTCTCGTTGAACTAGATTCCTCTGGTATCACGGTAGATGGGCAGGTTGGCTATGATGGCTCAGTTGAGGCAGGTGGTGGTGGTGCCGGCGGTGGCATATTGATATGGGCAGATACGGTTGACATCCTTGATTGTTCAATGAGCGCAAATGGCGCGAACGGTGGAAACACGATGGGCTTTGGTGGTGGTGGTGGTGCCGGCGGCGGCCGTATCAAGATCCTCTATGCCTCGCTACTCGATACTACAGGCCTTGTTCTCTCAACGCAGAAAGGACTAGGCGGCATCGCCGACACTTCTATGGGAACTAATGGTGACTCCGGTGCAGTCGGTACCATCTATGTTGGTCAATATACGGGCCTGAGCGAGTTCTATATAACATCCCCATCGACAATAAGCATCCAACCCAATCCCATTAGGGATGTCATAAGAATAACCATCGAGAAATCGCCCACAGAGTTTCGAATATACGACGCCACTGGCCGTTGCGTAAAAACATTATTGTTGAACAAGAAAACGGAAAGCGTCAACTTGGGTGACCTAGGATCTGGCGTTTATTTCCTACGATCCCAATCCTCGGCCGAGCCAATCAAGAAGATAATTCTGATTCAATAGCAATTACGGGCAAGAATCGCGATTCCTTAGATAAGTGTGCTCACGATAAAGTGCGCCAAGTGCCAGCGTAAGGTACTTCGGTATCTTAAGCTCGGCAAGGGGCGAGTACTCCACTGCTGGAAGAACCGAATAAAAAGAGATTACAGCCTCCGCGAGGGCAACAAGGTGATGTGCAAATGCGGTAATCTTGTCGGTATCGATGAGGAAAAATGGATCAAGATGCGCCGAGCCTCGTTCTTCTATACAGGCACAAAAAACAACAAATAGTTGAAACCAAGGATCGTTAGTCTCTTGACGATGTTTGTGCCGGGAATTTTCTATAACTTACGCCACATTATCCTCTTGCAATAAATCCAAAAATATATATAATTGCCATACTAGAAATTCGCTTTATTACCATTGATTCAAACGGCAGTTAATTGAAATTTTATGAAAAACTACACTAAATTCTGAAGGAGGATATCAAGATGGATGCAAAAGCCAGCGATTTTCTCAAACAAAGGTTAGGGCAAGAAGGCTTCGATAAACTGGCGAAGATAGACAACCCTGATCTCCATACATTTATCGCAAAATATGTCGAACACTGCAATCCGGCCAAGATTTTCGTATGTGCTGACACACCAGAAGATGTCAAGTACATCAGGGATGCAGCCATCACAAACGCCGAAGAGGCAAAACTCGCGACTCCAGGGCACACAATTCACTTTGACAACTTCCATGACCAGGCACGCGACAAGGAACACACCGTGATACTGGTACCCAAAGGCGTTGACCTCGGACCCACCATAAGAACCGGAGACCGTGATGAGTGTCTCAAGGAAATTCATGAGATCATGAAAGACATCATGAAGGGCAAAGAATTATACATACGCTTCTTCTGCCTCGGACCAACAAACTCAATTTTCTCGATACCGGTTATCCAGCTAACAGATTCCGCCTATGTCGCACACAGCGAAGATCTGCTCTACCGGCGCGGTTATGAGGAATTCATACGTCAGGGACAAAAGGCACAATTCTTCAAGATGGTTCATTCGGCCGGTGAACTAGACGAGCGCAAGACAAGCAAGAATCTTGACAAGCGACGCATCTACATCGACCTCCAGAATAACACGGTCTACAGCTCCAACACGCAATATGGCGGCAATACGATAGGGTTGAAAAAGCTGTCCATGCGTCTGGCGATAAATCGCGGGTCAAAGGAAGGATGGCTCACCGAACACATGCTGGTCATGGGTGTCCACGGTCCGAAGAACAGAGTAACCTACTTCACTGGGGCCTTTCCATCACTCTGCGGCAAAACATCGACTGCAATGCTTGACAACGAAACAATTGTCGGCGATGACATTGCATATTTGAGGAAAAAAGAAGGCGAAGTACATGCGGTCAACGTAGAAAAAGGTATGTTTGGTATTATTCAGGGCATCAACTCAAAAGATGACCCTATACAGTGGAAAGCACTTCACACGCCAGGTGAATTGATCGTTTCGAATGTCCTTGTTACGCAGGAAAGAGGTGCTCATTGGATAGGCAAGGACGGCGAAATACCACCAAAGGGATATAATCATTCAGGCGAGTGGCATAAGGGCAAGAAGGATGAGAAGGGTAACGAAATCACCGTATCTCACCCCAATGCTCGGTTCACCCTATCGCTCGAGAATCTTGAGAATCTGGACAAGGCTTTGCATGATCCGGACGGTGTAGCTGTTGGCGGCATGGTTTATGGCGGCCGCGATTCAGACACCTGGGTGCCGGTTGAGGAATCCTTTGACTGGACTCATGGCATAATCACCAAGGGTGCTTCATTGGAATCGGAAACAACCGCGGCGACGCTTGGTAAGGCAGGCGTCAGGAAATTTAATCTCATGTCCAATCTCGATTTTCTCTCGATCCCGGTTGGCGAGTATATTCAGAAAAACTTGGATTTTGCAAAAGATCTTGAGAAAACACCCCTCATCTTTTCGGTGAACTATTTCTTAAAGGACAAAGAAGGTAATTTCCTCAATGAAAAAACGGATAAGAAAGTATGGTACAAGTGGATGGAACTGAGAGCGCACAATGATGTTGGCGCTATCGATACGCCAACCGGACGCATTCCCAAATACGAAGACCTCAAGAAGTTGTTCAAAGAAGTGCTCGATAAGGATTACAGCGAAGAAGATTACAAGAAGCAATTCATGGTGCGCGTACCCGAGAGCCTGGCGAAAATTGACAGGATAAAGGAAGTCTATCAGACTAAGGTAAAGGATACCCCAAAGATACTATTCGACGTTCTCGAGGAACAACGAAAGAGATTATTAGAGGCCCAGAAGAAACACGGCGATTACATCTCACCCGACAAATTCGCCTAAAGATCACGAGACTGCTGTAAAAAAGGGTCGGTGGAAGCCGACCCTTTTTTGTTGACTGGACCAGAACGACACAGAATCTTTATCAAAACCTACCCTTCTTAATAATACGCCGTTTCGGTTGACACGCCATTCAATGCTGTTATAATAGACTCTGCTGCAACTAATGAGGAGGCCAATGTATGATAAGAAAAAAAGTTGAAGAGTTCGTTCACGAACGTGAATTACTAAACAGAAACATGTCGAACTATTGCGGGGAGAATGCAAAAAGGATATTCCACCTTGATTCTCAAATCTACAAAGACGGTGCTCTGCCTGCAAAGATTAAGGAATTAATGGGGCTGGTTGCTTCGCTCGTGCTGCGCTGTGAAGATTGTATTAACTACCATTTGATCAATTGCTATGAAAATGGTGTGAGTGACAAGGAACTCGCCGAGGCTTTAACCATCGGACTCATGGTTGGCGGTTCGATAACCATACCACATATGCGCAGCGCATACGCAACATGGTATGAACTAAGAAGGAGTACAAAGAATGAAACCTGATTACGATGATTACAAGAAATGGTACCGAGAAAGTATGCTATCGGATGTGGTAAAAGCACTTAAGAACCGAGATTTCGCTGCATCATTTTTCACAACAACTGATGAAGCGAAGAAAGCTCTACTAGAAATGATACCTGCTAATACAGCAGTAGGTGTCGGTGGTTCGGTAACCATTCGCGAATTGGGTCTAATACAAAAACTCGAAAAAAAGGGTAACACAGTAATACATCACTGGAAAGAAGGCCTCGCCAAGCAAAAAAACCGTGAAACTAGAAAAGAAGAAGGGATTGCCGAGTATTATCTGACAAGTGCCAACGCTATAACCAAAGACGGTGATATCATAAACATCGATGGTATCGGTAACCGTGTCTCACACATGATCTACGGCCCCAACAACGTGATAATCATCGCCGGCTACAACAAAATAGTGACCGATATTGATGAAGGAATACTGCGCACTAAGGAAATCGCGGCGGTCATGAACGCCAAGCGAGTCGGTGCCAAAACACCGTGTGCGACAACTGGTAAATGCATTGACTGCGACGCACCTGGTCGGATTTGTCGGGTCACCACGATCATCCAATATCGACCATGGCAGACAAATATCACAGTCTTACTAGTCAACGAAATCCTTGGTTTTTAGGGCAAATATGAGAGTCGGATTCGTGCAATTCAACCCATCATTTGGTAATAAAAAGGCGAACTTCAAGACCGTTGAGAATATGTTACAGAGTGTGAACGCCGATGTCTTGCTGCTTCCAGAATTGTTCAATACTGGTTACGCGTTTCTCGACAAAAAGGAGCTCGGCGAACTTGCTGAACCGGTCCAGGGCGACACGTACCATTTCATACATGATGTAGTCAAAAGTACAAAATGCGCAATCGCTTACGGTTTTGCCGAGCGATCAGATAATTTGTACTACAATTCCATGTCCTTTATTACACCCTCAGGGCTGATTGCCAGCTATCGCAAATCCCATCTGTTTTTTGAAGAAAGATTCATTTTTCAGCCTGGCGACACTGGTTTCAATGTCTTCGAATATGAGCATGTCAAGTTCGGTATGATGATATGCTGGGATTGGATATATCCGGAAGCAATGAGAACACTTGCCCTAAAGGGCGCGCAGGTCGTACTCCAGGCTGCGAATCTCGTTACACCCTACTGTCCAGATGCCATGGTGACCCGGGCCGTCGAAAACCGTTTATTCATTGTCACTGCCGACCGCGCCGGTGATGAGACACGGGATGGCAAGAACTATCATTTCATAGGCATGAGTCAAGTCGTGGCACCTAATGGCAAGATTCTAGAGCGCGTCAGTGAAGAACCCTGTGTCAAAGTCGTCGAACTCAATCCTGCTACTGCTTTGGACAAGAAAATGAATGCACACAATGACCTATTTGTAGACCGCCGACAAGACCTCTATTTTAGATACTAAACACACTATCTGTCTACTCAACTCGGTCTTTTTGGATTGCTTGTTCAGTCCCGACTGTCTTACAACATCATCGCGTTAGCCACAATATTGACAAGGAAAACCTTTTTACCTACAATACATGGAAGGATAGATACAATATGGCCAAGGAGATCACAAAACTAGTCATCTGCGAGAAATGTGGAGGGGTAAACCAAAAGAGCGCAACGCATTGTATCACGTGTGGCAATGAAATCTCCCCCGACTACTACAAAGGGCTTCGATTAAGGAACACGATGATCACCCTCGGACTTTTTCTCCTTCCCTTTATCATTTTTTCGTATATTGTCAACTTCGAGACTTCTAGACATCTTGAATATCAGGTGAAGCAAAACCTTAGCTATAGCGTGGATGTGAACGTCAGGACTATAAAGTCGTTCCTCGAAGAGAGAAGAAGAGACCTCCTGTCCATTGCGAATGTCGAAATAAAGGACCTCAGTGCCGTGAAATCAAGCGCTCCGTTCTACAGACGCTTCATAAGAGAGAAACCTTGGTTTGACCTAATAGCAATCGCTGACCGAGGTGGTGCAATTGTCTATTCAACTGATGGATTAACCGGCAATATCAAGGAACGTACATATTTTCAGAAATCGCTGCGGGGAGACTTCTACAACAGCGGGATATTTCATGCTGACCTGCTCGACACAACAGCGATGATCATTTCTTCACCCCTCTTCAATCAAAAAAACAAAATCATCGGTGTAATCTTCGCCTCGATTTCACTGAAGACTTTCTATGATCTCATACTCGACCTGCGCATCGGCAAGACGAGCGAAATTTTTCTTGTTGACGATAAAGGAATTTTCCTATCCTCATCTAAACTAGGCGGTAAGGTATTAGATGAATACGGTCACTACAAAGGTGATATTAATCCGCATACAGGTGAAGGAGGCATCAAAATCCATCTAGACTACCGTGGAGAAAAAGTTATCTGTGCATATCAGAAATTCAGCGAATTCCACGGATACTTAATTTCTGAAATGGATGTACGTGAGGCACTAGCTCCGGTTGCACGTTTGAGAACGGTGATGCTATACATTTTCCTATTATTCGGCGGCTTCCTGATTTTTTCTTCGGTTTTCTTTTCCCGTCAAATCACTAATTCGCTGAAGAATCTCACGAGTGCTCTCAAATCTGCACTGGAAGACGCAAGGAATAAGAAAGATACGATAGACACCATCAATATAGAACTCCGTAAGCGCCTGCGGGACTGCCAGTCTTTAAGCAAACAACTAAGCACCTCAGAAGAATACATAAAGAACATAATCAACAGTATCTCCAGTGGCGTCATAGCTGTCGATAATAATATGAAGATAACATACTATAATGATGTTGTAAAGGAGCTTTTTAGCGCACCTGATATCGCGATAGCAACACTTCTCTATGATTCGTTACCAATGTTAGAAAACATACTGATCAAGAATGAAATCAATACCGTATTCACGAGCCGTGAACCTTTTATCATCAAAAGAATTTCATTAACCGGGAATGAAAATGAAGTGGCGCTGCGAATATCAGGTTTTCCTATGATAAGGGAAGACAGCGTATCCGGTGTAACGCTACTAATCACCGATATAACTAGTGAAGAGAAGTTGCGTGCTCAAATGGCTGATTACGAGAAACTCTCGGCTTTGAGTCAACTCGCACTAGGTGCCGCCCACGAAATCAACAACCCACTCCTTGGCATAACATCATATATTGAACTGCTTCTGGAAGATGAAACAGAATTCGAGAAGAAGACACAAGCAAAGCAAGTGCTTGATAGCGCCTACCGAATTTCGGAAACAGTTAGAGGGCTCTTAAACTTCGCCCGCCCGTCACCCCCGACGTTCAGTAAAATCAGTATTAACAAGCTCATCTCTGAGACAATATCGTTTCTCGATCATCAACCATTATTCAAAAAAATCAAAATCCAGAAAGAACTTGCTGATTCAGTACCCCAAATCACTGCGGACGCCAACCAAATAAGACAGGTTCTTGTCAACATCTTCCTCAATGCTGCACAAGCCACGGCAAAAGGGGGAACAATAACAGTTACCGCACGGAAAGTCAAGTTTGAGGACTACGTCGAAATCAATGTTGTCGATACCGGTTCAGGTATCTCGAGTGAAGATCTAACGCGGGTTTTTGAGCCATTCTTCACCACCAAGAAAGGCGAAGGAACTGGACTCGGGCTGAGCATCAGCTACAGCTACGTTAAAAGCCACAATGGTCAGATATCTATTGATAGCATAATCAATGAGGGCACCCGAGTAACAGTTCGACTGCCAATCAGACAGCTCAGCAAACGAAAATCCGAGGTGATCGAATAATGGCTGCATCGGTTCTTATTGTTGATGATGAGGTTCTGACGCTTACAAACCTGAAGAAAGCACTGGAGAAGGAAGGGTACGAGATTTTACTAGCTGATTCAGGTGAAAACGGCATCGAGTTTTTCAAGAAACACCGACCCAACCTTGCATTGGTTGATTTGATGCTTCCGGGTGTCGACGGCATTGAGGTGCTGAAGCAAATAAAAGAATGTGATTCAAATACCGTTGTCATCATGATAACTGCTTACGAAATCATTGAAAAAGCCATTAAAGCAATGAAACTGGGCGCGTACGACTACCTTATGAAACCCTTCAAATTGAATGAATTGAAGGCCAGTATCGCTCGGGCACTCGAATTGCAGTCTCTACGCGTGCGTGTATCAGACACGGTGGAAAGTGAGAAAGGAAAATACTATTTCAACCGAATCATTGCTGAGAGCAAGAAAATGACACAAGCGGTGCAAACCGCACGTCGGGTCGCACCATTAGAAAAAACAACGATTCTCATAACTGGCGAAAGCGGCGTGGGGAAAGAACTCCTGGCACGCGCCATACATTATAACAGCACGCGGGCTGATGCACCATTCCTAGAAATAAACTGCGCTGCTATTCCCGAAACCCTCATGGAAAGTGAACTATTTGGGCACGAAGCCGGCGCGTTTACCGACGCGCGACGCCGGAAAATAGGATTATTGGAGAAAGCAGATCGCGGTACAGTATTCCTCGATGAAATCGCTGACATGCCACTCCCGCTTCAGGCGAAAGTTCTCAAGGTACTCGAGGACCAATCATTCAAGCGTCTCGGCGGGACTAACCAGATAGCCGTAGATATTCGCATTATTGCGGCTACAAACAAAAATTTGAAAAGGGAAATAGAAGCGGGCAATTTCCGAGAAGACCTATTTTACCGATTGAACGTCGTACCAATTGCCATACCACCACTCCGGGAACGAAAAGATGATATCATACCGCTTACTCTTCATATCATTGAGAATTTCAATACCGAACTCCATCGTTCATTCAAAGGTATATCTGCAGATGCAGCCAAAGCTCTACATGAGTACGACTGGCCCGGTAACGTCAGGGAATTGAGGAATATCATAGAAAGAACAATGGCTCTACACAGCGCCGAAGAAATCAGCGTCGATCACCTGCCAACCGAAATTACGATGCAACAAGGCCCACCGCCAGTCATTAGAGAAAGTCTTGAAGAAGAGAAATTCCTGAGCCTCGAAGATTTGGAGAAACAATATATCAAACAAGTACTTAAACACACGGGCGGCAACAAGTCCAAAGCTGCACGAATACTAGGCATACATCCAACGTCACTTTTCAGGAAAATAAAGAAACTCAAGTAGGAATCTCAGCGTAGTTCATCAACAAAATTCTTCTAGTCATAACCAGCGTTGCCAATTGTGTCATAGCATTTTGCTATGGTACATTGCATAATGCTTGAGGGTACAGAAATAAGTACTGAAATTTCATGACAGCTTCCAGGCATGAATAATGCAACTATATAGCGACAGATGGAGGCTTTCATGGTAAAAATAAATGACGCAAAACTTAGGCAGAAGAAATACGATCCGTTCATCGAGGCGACAGTGCAGTATGAAAGAGCTGCATCCACGCTCGACCTCGAACCCTGGATTTACAATCGCTTGAAGTTTCCGGAAAAAGAACTCACAGTGCACATGACAATCACACGCGACGACGGCAAGGTTGAGACATATACTGGTTATCGGGTTCAGCACAGCACCACGCGAGGCCCGGGTAAAGGCGGCATAAGATACAGCCCGGATGCTTCCTTGAGTGAATGTAAAGCACTCGCTGCCTGGATGACTTGGAAGACTGCAGTGCTGGATTTACCCTTAGGTGGTGCTAAGGGTGCAGTCATCTGCAATCCGCCCGAAATGACCGAAAGCGACCTGGAAAAACTGACCAAGGAATACACATATTCAATCAAGGATATAATTGGACCGAACAAAGATATCCCTGCGCCAGACGTCTGGACCAATGCCCGAACCATGGCATGGATATGTGATGCATACAGCAGATATGTCGGACATTTCGAGCCTGCGGTAGTGACAGGCAAGCCATTAGAATGCGGGGGTTCAAAGGGCAGAAGCGGTGCTACCGGTCTTGGTATGTATTATGCATTGATCGAGGCGTCCAAACACCTCGAATACCCGCTCGAAGGCAAGCGAATTGCCATCATAGGTTATGGCAACGTTGGTGCCTCTATTGCCCAACTCTTATACAATTATGGCTGTAAGATTGTTGCGATAACTGACATTTATGGCGGCATATATAACAGAAACGGCATAAATATCCCTGAACTGGACAATTATGTTGCAAGGGCAAAAACCGTATCTGGATTTAAGCAACATGATTCCATCATGAATGAAGAACTTATCAATCTGAAGTGTGACATCCTTCTCCCCTGCGCAATCGAAGGCATGATAAATTCTAAGAATGCTGATAAGATCAAAGCAAGAGTGATATGCGAAGGCGCCAATGGGCCAACAACCAATGAAGCAGATGAGATATTGAACGCTAAAAGAATCTTTGTAATCCCCGACATCTTAGCTAATGCTGGTGGCGTTACTGTATCGTACCTAGAGTGGATTCAGGATTTACAGAAATATTTCCTGAGCGAAGAAGAGGTCAACGAAAGGTGTTACCGGATGATGCAAAGAGCATTCTGGGATGTTGTACGAGCCGCCGACAAACACAGAACCGATATGCGTCATGCCGCCTATATATTGGCCGTACAGCGCGTGGCAGATTCTGTCCGTATGTTTGGTAGAATAGGTAGAAACTAGTTGTTCTATTAATCCCGAGAGGCCGGGTTCGATTGAACCCGGCTTTTTTTTGGCCTGCGAACGCCCTATTGAATCATATATGCTTGATTTCCAAACCCAATTTATGCATAATGCAACATAAAACAACCAATCTGTATGTTGACTATCGCGGAAAAATAGGTATAATAATGACCACGAGAAAGGAGTCATATGAAAATCAACGCGCAAGATCTGACAAAAATAGTTGAAAGATATCACAATGAAAAATCATCGTTAATTTCAGTTCTACAAGATGTACAAGAGAAATACAATTGGCTCCCTCCTGAAGCACTGAGACTGATATCAAATAGATTGTGCATTCCCCTGATCGATGTCTACAGTGTCGCGACATTCTATCGAGCCTTTAGCCTCACACCCAGGGGCAAACATGTCGTAACCGTGTGCCTCGGCACAGCATGCCACGTGCGAGGTGCACCAACGGTCCTGGATCGAGTGAAGAACAAGCTTAAAATCGAACCCGGTTGCACAACTGCAGATGAGAACTTCACGTTGGAAAGTGTTAACTGCTTGGGCGCTTGCGCTTTGGCACCCATAGTTGTGGTCGATGGTAAGTATTATGGACAGTCCACTGTCCAGAAGGTTGACCAAATAATCGATCAATATAAGAAAAAGAAACACAAAAGAAAGGTAACTCGAAAAAGAAAAAAGTAGCAGATGATCCTTTCCCAAATTAGAGAACTGCTGAACGCAGAATTAGTCTCAGAACAAGAAGCGCACAGCATTGATATAAAATTTGCCAAGGCATCAGATTTGATGAGTGATGTTCTTGCATTTTCCCAACCCTTCTCAGATCGCAACACCTTGCTCATCACCGGACTTACTAACAAACAAGTTGTGAGAACTTGTGAAATCGCGGGGATTGGAGCAATCGTCTTCGTGCGGGGCAAGAATCCATCGGCTGAGACAATCGAACTAGCTCAACAATGTAACATTCCTCTCCTGACAACAAAATTGAAGATGTACGAAGTATGCGGTATACTATATACGAATGGCGTAAGTGGTGCGTCCACATATGGAGATGAAGAGAAAAGGAATGAAAAATAGGGTTTTGTTCCAGCAAGAATTCGAAATACAAGGTGGTGACTTCGTCAATGCTGGCGAATCGTCGTGTAAGATAAGAAACACTCTGCGGGAGATTGGTATCAATAGTGATATAATAAGACGCATCGCTATTGCTGCATATGAAGCAGAAATGAATGTAGTGATGTATGCCCAACACGGCACGATGAAAATAAACGTATATCAGGACAACATATTACTGATAATCGACGATAAAGGGCCAGGCATAGAGAATATTGAGTTGGCAATGAAACCCGGGTTCTCGACCGCAACAGAAGAAATGAGAGAAATGGGATTTGGTGCTGGAATGGGTCTGCCTAATATAAAGAAGAACTCTGATGTTTTCCAAATAACTTCAAAAGTAGGGCAAGGTACAAGCTTGGAAATTAAGATTCTTCTGAACGGAAAGAATGGCTGAACAAACATACTTTCACTCCATAAAAGTTGATAAGGCAAAGTGCATTGGTTGCGTCACTTGTATGAAGGTGTGTCCAACAAAGGCAATACGCGTCCGCGAACAGAAGGCACATATCAATTACGAAAGATGCATTGACTGTGGCGAATGTCTCAGGGCGTGCCCCCACAGCGCTATAATACCACTAACGACTCTCCTCTCTGATCTCAATCGCTTCAAATTCAAAATCGCGTTACCTTCGCCTGTACTTTACACTCAATTTGGCCAACAATCAATGCCTTCTGAGATTCTGACCGTACTCAAAGAAATCGGCTTTGACCATGTGTATGACGAGGCATTGGTCTGCGAAATGATGAGCGTCGCCACTGAAGAGTACCTCGACGAGAACAGATCTCCCCGACCCATAATCTCATCAATATGCCCGGTTGTTGTGCGGCTTGTGCAGAGGCTGTTCCCAAGTCTCTGTGGCAACATTTTGCCACTCGAGCCGCCTCGCGAAATCGCAGCAAAGAATTTGCGTAGTGAGACAGCAAAACAGGAGGAGCTCAAGGCTGAAGAAATCGGTATCATCCACATCACGCCGTGTTCGGCCAAGATGGTGTCGATTAATCATCCCGAAAGTATGGCAAAATCGCATCTTGATGGCGCAATTTCCATACGAGAAATATACAACAAAGTAATGATGAAACTGAAGCAAGAGGCCGGGCTGTTGATGATGCAGACACAAACACGCATTAGCGGCGTCGGAATTGGCTGGGCCTTTGAGGGTGGTGAAATCAGGGGACTCAAATACTCCAACACTGTTTCGGTGTCTGGTTTGCTGGATACGATCCGCATTCTCGAAGATGTGGAATCAGGGAGATTGCGTAATATCGAGTATCTCGAATGTCTGGTATGCCCAGATGGATGTATTGGTGGTCCGCTTACCGTAGAGAACAGATTTGTCGCCAAGAGTAATGTCCTAAGACTTCTAAGGCATTTTGGCGGAAAGAGAAGAGTGAATACCGAATTAGTGCAGAAACTCTACAAAGAAAATTTCTTTTCATTTGCTTGGGCGGTTGAGCCCAAGTCCTTTCCACCACTTGACGCAGACCGTGGCGTAGCGATCGAAAAATTGAAAATGAAAGAGGAACTGGTTGGCAAGCTTCCCGGCACCGATTGCGGGGTATGCGGCGCTCCAGATTGTCAGACCCTGGCTGAAGATATCGTGCGTGGTGAAGCAAAACCAGAGGATTGCATATACATTAGCAGAAATGAATCGCAAGGTGAAAAAAAATGGAGAAAAGCAAGATGAAGCTTACCGAGATAGTCAAATCGCTTAATCTCCAAGTAGCATGTGGAGAGCAACAACTAGACAAAGAAGTATGCGGAGGTTACTCGAGTGACCTTCTGAGTGATGTGATGGCAAATAGTAAGAAGGGTGATGTCTGGATAACTTTGCAAGTGCATCCGAATGTCGTAGCTGTGGCAATGTTAAAAGAAATCGCAGGGATCGTGATGATCAATGGACGTATGCCAGAAAAGGAGACTATAGAAAAGGCCGAATCCGAAGGCCTGCCAATAATGACAAGTGATTCACCGGCTTTCGAATTGGTAGGCAGACTATATGAAATGGGTATCAGCGGAAAGCGTTGATGTTGCGATGCTATCGTGCGGATCTGCACATTCATACGTGTCTATCACCCTGCGCGGATTTGACAATGTCCCCCAGGAGAGTAGTCAAGGCCGCGCTTGCCAAGAAACTCGATATGATCGCAATATGTGACCATAACTCAGCGGAAAACCTAAGGGCCGCAGCGAACGCGGCTCGAGACACGAGTCTAACCGTGCTTGCTGGCATGGAAATCACCAGTTCGGAAGAAGTTCACGTTATCGGATTATTTAAAGACGTCGATACTGCTCTGATAATGCAGCAATTAGTATATCAGAACCTTGCACCCGGCGAGAACAAAGAAAAGTTGTTCGGTGAGCAGATCATTGCCAATGAATTCGATGAAGTCGAGGGTTACAACCACAGATTGTTGATCGGCGCAACAAATCTGTCGATTAGCGACACCGTTCAAGAGATTCACCGGTTGGACGGCTTGGCCATTGCTTCTCACATCGACCGGGAAGCCTACAGTATCATCGGTCAATTGGGATTCATACCTGAGGGTCTCGAACTTGATGCCTTGGAGATTTCCTCTTCAATCACCCATGCCGAGGCAGCCAAGATGGCGCCTCAAATAGAGAAGTTCTCACTGATATCGTCATCTGATGCTCACAGTCTGGACGAAATCGGCAAGGTAATCGCTCGCTTCAGGATTGCTGCACCGACCATCGAAGAACTAGGCAAAGCATTCAAAGTTAAGCAAGGACGTTCCGTGATGCTGGAGGCTTAGACATGGAAGACCTCTCGCTCCACATATTGGACATCATCGAAAATTCTGTGGCTGCTGGGGCAACGAACATTGAGATTGTGATCGAAGAGGACATCGTCGGGAATTTGCTACTCATCAAGATCAATGACGATGGTAGAGGAATGGACAAAGAGACCCTCACCAAGTCGATTGATCCGTTCTATACAACGAAAGGAACGAGAAGAGTTGGTTTGGGGCTTTCAATGCTCGCTCAGGCTACAAAAGAAGCCGCCGGCAGCCTCGACGTTAGATCGAAACCAGGTAAGGGCACAAGAATCACCGCGAGGTTCGTATATGATCACATCGATCGAAAGCCTCTCGGAAACATGGCCGAGACGATTACTACCTGCATTGCGGGTAGCAGCCCCAAAGCAGATTTCAAATACCGTCACCGTAAGGGCGACCAAGAGTTTATCTTTAGCACCAAAGAAATCAAAAAGAGACTTAACGGAGTGGCAATCAACGACCCTGAAATAATCCTGTTTCTAAGAGAACAAATTGAGGAGGGATTACAGGCAATTCAGAAAGGAGCAAAAAGTGAAGAAATTAAAGATTGGCGATTTGGAAAAAATACGTGACAAGGTCAGAAGGACTGCAGTCCTACGCCAAGGCAAGGCACGGGCAAAGGTTACCGTGCATATGGGAACATGCGGCATTGCTGCCGGTGCGCGTGATGTGCTCACAGGACTACTCAAGGATATCCGGAAGAAGAAACTCGATGATGTGATTGTCACGACATCGGGTTGCGCAGGACTTTGCAGCCGAGAACCTATGGCCACAGTGGAAATTACCGGCAAACCACCAGTTAAATACGTTGACCTGACGCCAGAGAAAATGAGAAAAATCCTGGAAAGGCATATTGTCAAAGGTGATATTGTCAATGAGTACGCCCTTGCGATTGGCAGTGAGAGGACGCACTGAAAAGGATCGGTTACGGTAATGGCTACGAAGCCAGTATCGTTAGACGTCTCACGGTGATGTCTACACACTTGGACCGTTGCCCTTCAACGAATCCCGTGATGTCAGTATCGCCAAGAAACGTTGCTTTTTCATCCGAAGCGGGCCTCGTGACCCTAACCATTAAACGTAACCTTTTACAGCTAGGAGGTTAGTTTGAAACAGTATCGCACGCATCTACTCGTCTGTGCCGGGACAGGCTGTGTGGCGGCAGGCTCTTTTGAAATCAAGACAACGTTAGAGAAAGAAATCACGAAAAGAAAATTGCAGAATGAAGTGGCAATCATCTCCACAGGATGCAACGGTTTTTGCGAAAGAGGGCCGATTGTTGTTGTGCAACCGGACGGAATATTCTATCAACGCCTGAAGCGGGAAGACATCCCCCTTCTCGTTGAAGAACACCTCATTAAGGGAAGGCCGGTCAAGAAACTGATGTATGTACCGCCAACCGAAGCTGCGCCAATACCTAGAATGATGGACATAGGATTTTTCAAACATCAACGTCTGATCGTACTAAGAAACCGTGGGCGAATCGATCCGGAAAATATTGACGAGTATATTGCCTTTGATGGCTACCGGGCACTCGAAAAAGCATTAACTGACATGACTCCTGAAGATATCATAAAAGAAGTCAAAGATGCCGGCCTAAGAGGCCGCGGAGGTGCAGGGTTTCCAACCGGGCTCAAATGGGAGCTGTGCCATAAGACTGCAGGAAATTCGAAGTATGTGGTGTGCAACGCAGACGAGGGTGATCCCGGTGCCTTCATGGATCGCAGCATACTCGAAGCAGATCCCCACGCGGTTCTGGAAGGCATGATCATCGGAGCGCGGGCAATCGAGGCTGCAAAAGGTTTCATTTATGTACGTACAGAATACCCTCTCGCTTTGAGGAGAATCAAAATCGCAATAGAGCAGGCAGAGGAATATGGACTACTTGGTAAGAATGTGCTCCACACCGGTTTTGATTTTTCGATTGAAGTAAAAAGAGGCGCCGGTGCATTCGTATCCGGAGAAGAAACCTCATTACTCGCAGCCATAGAAGGTAAGATTGGCATCCCAAAACAACGTCCGCCATATCCTGTAAAACAAGGATTGTGGAGAAAACCGACTAACATAAACAACGTTGAAACGTGGGCGAACGTACCCCACATTATTCTACGTGGTGCCGATTGGTATTCAGCGATCGGTACTGAAGGTAGCAAGGGTACGAAAATCTTCTCCCTCGTAGGCAAAATTAGCAATACGGGTCTCGTGGAAGTCCCGATGGGCATCACCATGAAAGATATCATCTACGAAATTGGTGGTGGAATACCCAATAATAAGAAAATTAAGGCTGTCCAGACCGGGGGTCCATCTGGCGGTTGCATACCCGAAAATCTCCTTGATCTTACAATTGACTACGAAAGTCTGAAACAAGCAGGCTCGATGATGGGTTCGGGCGGCATGATTGTCATGGACGAAGACACATGCATGGTCGATGTGGCGAAATACTTCATGAACTTTCTACGTGACGAATCTTGCGGCAAGTGTCTGTCGTGTCGTGAAGGCACGCAGCGAATTTGGGAGATACTCGATAAGATTACCAAAGGCAGAGGGCGTCCTGAGGATATCCCATTACTGGAGGAACTCGCAGTCGCGACCAAAGATGCTTCAATGTGCGGGTTGGGGCAAACCGCAGCCAATCCCGTACTCAGCACTCTCAGATATTTCAGGGACGAATACCAGGCACACATAAAATACAAGAGATGTCCTGCAGTTGTGTGCAAGCATATCATCTCCTCGCCGTGTCAGCATACATGTCCGATTGACACAGAAGCACCTCAATACATTGCGTATATCGCTCACGGACAATTTGATAAGGCATACGATATTATCCTGAAGGACAACCCACTGCTCAATATCTGCGCTCGCGTTTGCCATCACCCATGTGAAACAAAGTGCCGTGCTGGGCAAGGTGGCAAACCAATTTCGATTCGAGCCCTGAAGCGCGCGGCCATTGAGCACAGTAGCACTAGAAAACGAACATCCAAGAGGCGTAAACCGTCTGGTGCCAAGGTCGCGATAATCGGGTCTGGACCGTCCGGCCTAATGGCTGCGCATGATCTGGCATGCAGAGGCTATGCTTCGACTGTTTTTGAGGCACTGCCGGTTGCCGGAGGCATGCTTGCCGTCGGCATTCCAGCTTATCGGCTTCCAAAAAAAGCATTAAAGGAGGACATCGATCGGGTAGTCCGCGCCGGGGCGGAGGTCATGACTAATCAGAAACTGGGTCGCGATTTTACACTGGATCAGCTATTTAAACAGGGTTACAAAGCCGTGTATATTGCGATCGGTGCACACAAAAGCATAAAATTGGGAATACCGAACGAAGATACAGCGGGTGTAGTACCGGCAATGGAATTTCTCACCAAGCAAAGTCTGAGCGAAAAAACCAATATTGGCGCCAGGATTGGTGTAATCGGCGGCGGTAATTCAGCTGTCGATGCAGCTCGCGCCGCTAACCGACTCCCGCAAGTAGACGATGTCACAATCATCTATCGCAGAACGAGGAACGAAATGCCCGCATATGCGGAAGAGATAGAAGCCGCACTTGAAGAAGGGATCAATATACAATTCCTCACCGCACCCACTGAAATCGTCATGAAAGACGGCCGCGTTGCGGGTGTGAAGTGTACACGGATGGAACTCGGGGCTGTTGACCAAAGCGGACGGCGTCGTCCGATACCAATTAAGGGATCCGAATCGGTATTTGAGTTGGATACTCTGATCTCGGCTATCAGCGAGCAGCCCGATATTTCTTTCTTGAAGAAGGATCACAATTTCGAAATAACGGGTTGGAATACATTTGTCGTAAATGAAGAAACACTCGCAACCAATATTCCGGGAGTCTTTGCGGGCGGTGATGCGATACGCGGTCCCAGTTCGGTTATTGACGCAATGGCCGACGGCAAAAAAGCGGCCAAAGCCATTGACCAGTATCTAAGCGATAAGGAAATCAAGTTTGAGTATAGAGTGACTAGACCATCAATCTACGTCGAACCAGTCAAGTTGACGGTAAAGGAAACATTGGAAAGTACACGGCAAGTAACCTGGAAACTCGACCCTCGCAAGCGTGCGAAGAATTTCAATGAAGTAGACCTTGGGCTCAAAAAAAGTGCAGCAATCAAAGAAGCAAAGAGATGCTTGAGATGTGATCTAGAAGTAAGAGATGAAGATGAAAAGGAGCAAAAATGATAAACTTCATTCTGAACGGTCTCGAAGTCCAGATTCAAGAAGGATCGACCATTCTCGAAGCCTGCAAATTCTACGGTATTGAGATACCAACATTCTGTTATTACGAAGGATTATCACCCTACGGTGGCTGCCGTCTGTGTCTTGTCGAAATAGACAAAGGAGAGAACAGCAAATTGGTAAGCTCGTGCACCTATCCCGTTGAAGAAGGGCTCATCGTGCGCACAAATACAAAACGCGTAGTCAATGCTCGCAAGATGATGATCGAATTACTGGTTTCAATCTGTCCACAATCAAAAACGATTCAGGACCTGGCGTCCAAATTTCATGTAACCTCAGTTCGTTTCCCTGCGCGTCATGAAGACTGCGTGCTCTGCGGCCGCTGTGTTCGAATGTGCAAGGAACAAATGCAAGGGGGTGCGATAGGTTTTACAAACCGCGGCAATAAGAAAAAGATCGAGACTCCCTTTAACATCAAGTCCGAAGAGTGTCGCCTGTGTGGCGGATGCATCTATGTTTGTCCAGCATGCCAACTGCGGTGCCAGGGGCCAGATGCTATGACCGACTTGTGCAGCGGCTGTCTTTCTCTTGAACCGACCTGTATCGAGGCCCACGAAGATTACCAATGCTGGATGGCTACGACGGGTGACTGCGGCACATGCGAAGGACGGCCGGACCAGAAGAAGTCAGATAAGAGATAACGGATAACTGTATGAAACACCAGAAACAAACAGGATACCGGAACCTCAAGGTCTATCAACAAGCACATAGGCTTGCACTGGAAATTCATGAGATATCTTTAAGCCTCCCTCGATTCGAATTATACGAAGAAGGAAGCCAAATAAGAGGGTCGTCTAAATCAGTTTCCAGCAACATCGTTGAAGGTTTTTCCTTGAGGCACTATAAGAACGAATATCTACGTTATCTCTCGCTCGCATATGCATCATCGCAAGAAACAATTGAACATTTAGATTATTTATTTGAAACTGGATCGCTTGAAAACAAAGAGTCATACCGCAGATTAAGCAAAGACTACAATGATCTCTGTGGTATGCTGTTTAATCTGATTCAGTCAGTACGTGAAAAACATGAAACAGAAATATTTGACAGACTTGATAATGGCTGATCACTCTATGCCAAGCAGTCATCTGTTATCAGTTATCTGTCATCAGTAGCGAAAGGAGAGAAAAATATGCCTTCATTATCAAGAATGAATGCTTCAGCAGCAACATTGACAAAGAACAGAACCGAAGATTCTATTGTTCCGTTGAGCGGAATGTGCGTTACGTGTGTTGATGGGTGTATCGGTATGTGCGAAATTGGAAAATCTGCTATTCGCGGACATGAGGTAATATACCCACAACCATTCGGCATACTGACCGCCGCCGCCGAGAAGAACTATCCAGTCGATTATTCTCATTTTAATATTATGGGCACGGCGGTTGGTGCTTTCGGCATCGAGGCTGATCCAGATAAGGCAATCTTTCCGAACGTCAATATCGAGCAGAGATTCGGCGCAGGCAACGGCATCAAGCTGAAGTTCCCGATGGTCGTTCCAGGTCTAGGGTCGACTAATGTCGCCAAGAATAACTGGCAAGGATTGGCAATCGGCACTGCCTTATCCGGAGCCATGTTGACAATAGGCGAAAATGTTGTCGCCATGGACATGAAGAGTGAAATCAGGAATAACAAAATACTCAAGGCTCCCGACCTTGAAAACCGAGTGCGACTCTACAAGGACTGGCAAAGGGATGGCTATGGCATGATCATTGTCCAGGCAAATGTGGAAGACACGAGACTCGGTGTGCAAGAATTTGCCATACGAAAGCTCGGAGTCGAAACGGTCGAGTTGAAATGGGGGCAAGGCGCCAAGGATATCGGTGGTGAGGTGAAGATAAAAGATCTAAAGAAAGCACAGATATTGAGAAAACGTGGTTATGTAGTATTACCGGACCCGCTTGATCCCGATGTCATCACTGCGTTTGAGCACAAAACATTTACCGAATTTGAACGACACTCACGCATCGGCATGGTCGAAGAAGAATCATTCATGAAACGAGTTGAGGAATTGCGTAAAGCCGGAGCCAAGTATGTATTCTTGAAAACGGGTGCCTACCGTCCGGCCGACCTGGCGCGAGCCGTAAAATACTCTTCGAAAGCGAAGATCGACTTGTTGACTGTGGACGGAGCAGGTGGCGGGACTGGTATGAGTCCCTGGCACATGATGAATGAATGGGGTATGCCACCGGTCGAGATTCATTCTTTGACTTATTTCTACACAGATAAATTGGCAAAGAAGGGTGAATACGTACCAGCTCTCGCGTTTGCTGGTGGTATCGCTTTCGAGGATCAAATCTTCAAGGCCCTCGCCCTGGGTGCTCCGTACACGAAGATTGTCGGTATGGCGCGCGGACCTCTGTGTGCGGCTATGGTCGGCAAAACGATCGGCAAGAAGATCGATGAGGACGAAATTCCAGTATTTATTGAGCGCTTTGGCAACAAGAAAGAAGAGATATTCGTAACCGCATCAAAGTTGAAAAAAGAATTGGGTAAGGATTTTGACCGCGTTCCAACCGGAGCACTTGGCGTTTATACATATGTCGAACGAATGGGCCAAGGCCTGAAACAGCTAATGACCGGCAATCGTAAGTTTGCCCTAAAACATATCTCGCGTGATGACATCGCGTCACTGACCAAAGACGCTGCGAATATATCTGGAATTCCATATGTCATGGATGTTGACAAGGAAGAAGTCGAAAAGATCTTAAACGGATAACTATCAACGGATAGCGGACAACGGATAACAGATATCAGTATCGATCATCAGCTATCAGTAATCCGACATCTTGCAGGGGTTTGTTGATATCAACTGTTAGCTATCTGATATCAGATTGTTGTATTCCGGATCTATTACGTTTCAGGACTACTCTGGCCTTGTCCTTTCCTGAACCATATTCTTGAATATCTTTGATGGACGGAAGAATGGTACATATCGATCAGCAAGAGTATAAACCTTGCCACTCTTGGGGGCCTTTGCACTCCGGCCCGGCCTCTTTCGGAGCTCGAAAGTTCCAAACCTACGCAACTCGACTCGTTTGTTTTGTATCAAGATTTCAAAGAGCGTATCCAAAAACGTATCAATCAACTTTTCGATATCTGTTTTAGTATACGCTGGGCCAATCTTCTCGGCGATTTTTTCGATCAAAAATTCCCTTCGCATCATTCCTCCTTGCTGTCAATATACCCTTATATTTGAAATATAAAACTGCCCCGAGCTGAAAACAACACACCTGAACAGTAACAGCGTATTATACCCATATAAGATAGCATGTCAATGTCTTTGTCACGCAATTCCGAGCATATCCCAAGGCACATGCGTATCATCCGCTATACACCCATCTGCTTCCTACGCCTCTTTGTCTTGCGCCTCTTTTTCCATACTCTTTCGTCATATTTAGATACCTTACCCTCCTCGATAAGCTTACGAAATTGCTTTTCCGTCAGGAGTTTGCGTCTCTCCTTTTTTCGTCGCTCACCCTTTTTTCTCTGCTCTTTCATGCTGAACCTCCTTCTCCATTGTACACATCAAACACGCTTTGTCAATCTACCTACCACTTTTGCCTTGACTTTCAGAGAAAACTACATATCATTTTACTAACAAAGGAGGCACATAAGTGGCATTCAACATATTTTCATTATTTCGAAGTATTAAGAGCCAGTTCTTGAGCGATATAGCAATCGACCTCGGAACACGTACGACTTTGATATATATCAACAGCCGCGGGATAGTGCTCGATGAACCAACCGTCGTCGCCATAGACACGAAGACCAAGCGATGTCTCGCCATCGGCGACGAGGCAAAGCAGATGCTCGGCAGAACACCCAATGAAATAAAAGCAATAAGACCGATGAAAGACGGTGTCATTGCCGACTTCGAAATGGTTGAACTATTACTGCGAATCTTCATCGAGAAGGTTCAAAAGAAACGGCTCTTGATGCGGCCTCGCGTGCTTATCTGCGTACCGTCCGGCATCACCGAGGTTGAGAAAAGAGCGGTCCGCGATTCTGCAGAAGCCGCTGGTGCGCGCGAGGTCTTCTTGGTTCCAGAACCCATCTCAGCGGCGATCGGCATTGGCTTACCAGTACATTCACCAACTGGCAACATGATAATAGATATTGGGGGCGGTACGACGGAAATAGCCGTTATTGCGCTTTCCGGGATCGTAACGAATAGCTCGATTCGTATCGCCGGTGACGAAATGGATGACGCCATCGTTCAATATATCAAGAAAAACTATAATCTAATCATCGGCGAACAATCCGCAGAAACCATAAAAATCGCCATTGGTAATGCATTTCCAACCGTCGAAGAAAAAGCGCTCGAGGTGAAGGGAAGAGATCTGGTATCAGGTATTCCTAAAACGGTTAAACTCACCAGTCACGAAGTTAGAGAAGCAATACAAGAACCCTTGTCAATGATTACCGAAACGATACGCCTCACCTTGGAGAAAACGCCTCCAGAATTAGCCGCGGATATCGTAAACAACGGCATCTACATGGCGGGTGGCGGTTCATTACTAAGAGGAGTCGATACCCTAGTCAGGGAAGAAACCAATCTGCCTGTGACGATTGCCGATGAGCCAAACAAAGTGGTTGTCATAGGGGCAGGAAAGATTCTTGAAGATCTGAACAAGTACGAAAAAGTAATATACACTATGAAGAGAGCATAGTTGCGCCGTCAGCAGATAATACTCTTCCTTTTTTTGCTCATCGCATCCGCAGTACCGGTCTTTCTGCACAAAAATGCTAATGTCGTTTTGTCACGCACGCTATCATCATTTCTGCTTGTTCCCATAAAAATCACGACAAACATACTGGAATATTTGGCAATCTCCAAAGTTCGAATCGAAAAACTTGAAATCCTGGTCAATCAACTGAAGTTGGAGAATGCCCAGCTGCGCGACCGATTCAATCTTGATACTACTAACATGCAATCCCAGGACCTGAGATTGCTAAAGGCCTCGGTCATCGGCCGTGATCCCCTCAACATAAATGGCTATTTATACATCGATAAGGGTGCTGAAAATGGTGTCGCCATGAATCAACCGGTAATAGCCGTTGATGGTTTTGTTGGCAAAATCAGACATGCTGGACCGACGAGCAGCATCGTCGAAACCATCGAAAACAACGGTTTTTCGGTCAGTGCCCTCGACATCAATACAAGCATTCATGGGGTCATCAAGAGTCAAAAAAACCTCATGTTTGATTATATCCGTCACACGGACAGAATTAATGTTGGTGATTCCATACAAACCTCAGGCATGAGCGAGTTTTTTCCAAAGGGCATACTAATCGGCACGGTTCATAGAATTTCGGAATCAGAGGACCTATTCTTCAAGCATGTGTACGTTACGCCCGCGGTACAGGTGAATCGCCTTGTTTCCTTATACTTGATACTTAACGAGCACGAATCCCATACGATCAACCAGCCATGATACGATACTTGGTGTATTTCGTTGCCCTCTATGTTGTGCTGCCGTTCAGTGCATTTGTGGATATCGTAACAGCAATAGTCTTCTTCATCATCATACACGAAGATGAACGATTCGCACTAGTCTTCTCCTCCATCGCCGGGCTGCTGTTTGACCTCTACTACCCTATCCGACTCGGAATCAACACACTAATCTATATTGTTTTCACGCAATCGCTGCTCTATCTCAAGAAGTATCTGGTACTGAATCCCCTAACGACTTTTACCACTTTTATCGTTTTTTTTCTCAGCAAATTAGCTGTAACAAACATCATCTTATCCTCGCCGATCAGCTTTACACAAATCGGCTATGCAATTCTCGCATTTTTTCCAACCATTCTAGTTCTAAATAAGATCAATTTCGGCGTATGGATGAGAAGTTAATAAAATTCAAAATCATCCGTAACGTAGTTGTACTGCTAGCAGCTGTAATAATAATATGGTCGATTAAACTGCAAGTATTTGAAGGCAAGAAATACTCCCGTTTATCTGAAAAGAACCGTATCCGGATGAAATATGTCGCGGCACCACGCGGTAGAATCTTCGATCGCAACGGGGTGGAAATCGCTAATACAAGACCTGGTTTCTATGTATCAGTCGTCAGAGCGGCAATCGACTCAACTACCCTCGAACGGCTGTCGAGCATCCTCGACACAGACGGCGCGACGATCATCGAAAAAAGCAAAATCGAGAAAAATCCTTATAACCCGGTGAAAATCGCTCATGACATCTCGTACGAGCAGCTGTCACTGATCGAAGAACGCATTGATGTCTTAAGTGGTGTTGAAGTAGGCGTCGAGCCGTTGAGAAATTATCCTTATGGAGAATTGCTCTTTCACCTCATCGGCTATGTTGGTGAAATTACGGATAGAGAGTTAGAAAGTGACAAGACGTATTCCATCGGTGACTATATCGGCAAGATGGGACTCGAAGAATATTACGAAGGTATGCTTAAAGGCATCCGGGGCGTAGAATATGTGGAGGTAGATGCCCGCGGCAAGGAGGTAGGCAAAATAACCGAGAAGAGAAGCATCCCGCCGACCGCGGGTGAAGATCTTCTTACAACCGTAGACATCTCCCTAAGCGAATCGGTGGCCGTCTATCTTGAAGATTACGAAAAGGCAGCTTGTGTATGTCTCAACCCTCAGAGCGGAGAAATCTTAGTGCTCTACTCGAAACCGGGCTTCGACCCAAACCTCTTCACCCACGGTATACAGAAGCTTGAATGGGATATTCTACACAAAGACCCGAATGCACCAATGTATAATCGTGCCATCATGAGCTGCTATCCATGTGGCTCAACATTCAAGCCGTTCGTTGCCCTTGCTGCACTCGACTCAAAGCTCATAAATGAAAAACAACGATTTGACTGGTGTGCGGGTGAGTACCGACTCGGCCGGCGTATCTTCAAGTGTTGGAAAAAACATGGGAGCCTGGATCTACACGGGGCAATCGTCCATTCCTGCGACATCTATTTCTATCAGCTGGGTAGGTTTATTGGCATCGATACGCTCTTTGACCGCGCAAGCAGAATAGGTTTTGGCAAGAAAACAGGTATCGACCTGCCCAACGAGAAACAAGGATTGCTTCCTGACCGTAAGTGGTTTGAGGCACGCTATGGCAGCAACTGGACCACCGGGCACATATTCAATCTGAGCATCGGTCAAGGTGACCTCCTCGTAACCCCACTCCAGCTCGCTTGTGCCTACACACTTTTTGCCAACAAGGGGAAAATACCCATCCCACATGTCATAGAGAAACCTGACACAACATACTCCACCAAGGACGTATCTAGTGAGGCAATAGACATCGTGAAAGAAGCACTCGCCGGCGTCGTTGCCCGCGGTACTGGCACGCTGGCTCGGGTCCCCAACGTTGAGGTGTGCGGCAAGACCGGGACGAGTCAGAATCCGCACGGTGAAGACCACTCGCTTTTTGTTGGCTATGCACCGGCAGCCGACCCAGTGATACTTGTGTGCCTTATCGCTGAGAATGCCGGCCACGGGGCAAGCGTGGCCGCTCCGATTACCGGTAAAATCATCAAATCGTATCTTAATTCAAAAAGGCAACACGAGATCGCGGCTGTGCTCCAGCAAGGCACCAGTGTTCAAGAAGATTGATCTCAGCATCATCACGGCGGTAGGCGCCCTTTCGCTACTCGGCGTCATGATGATATATTCGACCGCAGGCTCGGCACTAATGGCCCGGCAAATCGTCTGGCTCGTATTCAGTGTTTTCGTTGCTCTGGTCTTCTCCAGAATTTCACCCCGCATCTGGGCTAATCTAACACCGCTCATCTACCTTGCATCAATCTTTCTGATCTTCATCATTCTCCTCAAGAGCGATGTGTATCCGAAGCGATGGATTCGACTGGGTGAATTCTCCATACAACCATCCGAGTTTGCGAAGTTCGCCACCGTCCTCATGCTCGCGAATTATTTGGCGACCAAGAAAAAACTCCAGAGCTTCTCTGATATGCTTGCACCGATTGTCATTGCTGGTTTACCTGCGTTACTAATCTTTGTCGAACCAGACCTAGGTGCGGCGCAGATCTTCTTGCCGATATTGATCGTTATGAGCTATTGGGCTGGAATGTCCGGGCTCAAAATTCTCATTCTCTTCTCACCCATAATTTCGGCGGCCGCGAGTTTTTCAATCTACGTCTGGGCTATCTATATGGTACTTCTGCTTATTGTGTTGTATTTCAGAAAGCAACTTACCGATCTAATATATGGGCTGGTTAGCAATTCATTAGTAGGACTCATCATGCCCCTGGTCTGGAATTCCCTCAAAGTGTACCAGCAAAAGAGAATCGTTTCATTCTTCTCGCCTTGGGTAGACCCCCAAGGAATGTCTTGGCAGATCATCCAGTCAAAAATCGCCATTGGCTCGGGGCGGTTTTTCGGCAAAGGATTTCTCTCAGGCACGCAGAAAAAACTTGAATTCTTACCCGAGCGTCATACAGATTTCATATTCTCGTGTCTGGGTGAGGAATTCGGTCTGATCGGAATCATCATCGTCATCGCGATTTATGGATATCTGACATACCGCTTACTCGTGCTGGCAAAAGAAACAAGGAACCGATTCTCGGGTATATTTGTCAGCGGTGTGATGACATGGATTGGATACCAGACCTTTGTCAATCTCGGCGTAACCATGGGTCTGCTACCGGTCACAGGAGTACCCTTGCCATTCATTAGCTATGGTGGTTCCGCATTGCTCTCATGCTTCATGGCTATCGGCGTATGTCTCTCGGTGTCGCGGACCAAAATGGCGTATTAACATTACGAACACCCCGTCTCATTTGACCGAGGGACAACCTGTATTCCGGATATTTTTCTTGACAAATAACGCAGTATTGACTATTATTCTTGAATAACTCAAGTTGAATATGGAACGAAGCAGCTATATAACTAAAGGAAATTTCGATATGGACGGATACTTTAATTCTACGATTTTGAGAGACAACTCAAGCAAATCGGGGATTCGGAGCGCATGACGAACCCAAGAGTCGACCTCGATGCCCTCCTGGAGCAGCTTGTTTTGCAGGAAGGGTCTGACTTGCACCTGCGGTACGGTGAACCGCCGATATATCGCATCGCTGGCAGCTTAGTCAAAACAGAAAACACGAAACTCGATGATCGAGACCTGGAGACACTCATCTTCGGCATGATGAGCCCGGTCCAGAAAAAGGCGTTCGAGGAAAATCTAGAATTTGATATGGCCTATGAAATCTCAGGGGTCGCGCGATTTAGGGTCAATTGTTTCAAAGAAATGAACCATATCGGCGCGGTAATGCGTACTATACCGCTCAAGATTAAGACAATTGACGAATTAAATCTCCCCGATGTTTTTAAGAAAATCGCAGAATTACCTCGGGGTTTAGTACTAGTGACCGGTCCGACCGGAAGCGGCAAATCAACAACCTTGGCAGCAATCCTTGAACACATCAACCAAAATACGAGAAAGCATGTGATAACCGTCGAAGACCCCATAGAATTCTTACACCGCGATAAAAACTCAATCATCGAGCAGCGAGAGGTAGGCATCGACACGAATTCTTACAGTGAGGCCCTGCGTAGAGTTATCAGACAGAACCCTGACATCATTCTTGTCGGCGAGATGCGTGATCTCGAGACCGTAGCCGAAACCATCACCGCCGCGGAAACTGGGCATCTCGTTTTCTCAACATTACATACCATAGATGCAGTACAGACAGTCGACAGGATCATCGACGTCTTCCCACCTTCCCATCAATCACAGATTCGCCTGCAGCTCTCGATGACCTTACAGGCGGTTATTACCGAAACACTACTGCGCAGAAAAAACGATGCCGGCCGAATCCCCGCGTTCGAGGTCATGATTTGCACACCGGCAATCAGAAGCGCCATCCGCGAAGCCAAGACACACCAGATTTTCACCGCGATTCAGACCGGTTCACGCATGGGTATGATCACGATGGATCAATGCTTGAAAAATATGTTTCGCAAGGGATTAATCGATTTCGAGGAAGCAGTTGCTCATTCCTCTCATCCCGAGGAATTCGAAAGGATAATGTAGCATGGCAAGAATCCATGAATTGATGAGAACGCAGATTGATAAAGGTGCTTCTGATCTTATCCTTAAGGTAGGCACGCCCGCAACCGTGCGCATAAATGGTGACCTTGTAACATTGGATTCAACGCCCATGACCGCCGCGGACATCGAATCGGGCATCTCGGCAATACTCACCAAAGGTCAACTCGACGAATTCCAATCGCTTAAAGAAATCGACCTGTCATACGAAGAACCTAGTGTCGCCCGTTTTCGTGTTAACGTGTTTCGCCAACAGGGCGCGTCGGGCATGGTGCTCAGATCGATCCCCGCACACGTGCCTACGCTCGACGATTTAAGATTCCCAGCAATTCTAAAAAGTATCATGCTGCGACCGCGTGGTCTGATTATCGTCACTGGACCTTCTGGCTGTGGTAAGTCGACCACTCAGGCTGCACTGATCAACCACCGCAACGAAAATGACAAATGCCACATTGTCACCGTTGAAGACCCCATAGAATTCATTCAAGAGAACAAAATGGCGTTGGTCACCCAGCGTGAGGTTGGGCGCGATACGCACTCCTTTGCCAATGCTCTTAAATTTGTTTTACGTCAAGACCCAGATGTGATTCTCGTCGGTGAAATGAGAGACCTTGAGACAATTTCGCTCGCAGTCACGGCTGCGGAAACTGGACACGTTGTGGTCACAACCCTGCATACTTCGGATTCCGTATCAACCATCGACCGTATGATCGACGTTTTCCCTCCTCATCAGCAGGGACAGATCAGGATGCAACTCTCATTGAATTTACTCTGTGTAGTATCACAGAATCTTCTGAAGCGTGCCGATGGTACGGGAAGAGTTGCAGCATATGAAATACTAATTGCGACACCTTCAGTGAGACACTTGATCCGTGAAGCCAAGACTTACCAGATCGGATCGATACTACAAACTCAACGACAACAAGGCATGATTGCATTTGACGCCTGCCTGGCAAAATTGGTAAAAAGAAGAATTACAACAAAAGAGGAGGCACTGCGTAAGGCCTTAAAACCTGACACCTTTCACAAGGAACTTGAACATCTTTCGAAAACATAGTGACCAAGAAAACATTTCTCCGTCTCGATAGCCCGGTTCAGTATATCAAAGGTATCGGGCCGAAACGTTCACGATACTTCGAAAAAGTCGGCGTCACAACGGTGGACGATCTAATTCACCTGGTCGCACGAAGATACGTCGACCATTCAACAGTATCCAAGATCGCGGACATAAGAATAAATGACCAGGCAACCGTCATTGGTAAGGCACAACTGGTCGAAGCACGCCGGACAAGAAAACACATGAGCCTCGTCAACGTTGTACTACGCGACGAAACTGGGTCTGTAGTCCTGAAATGGTTCAACCGACCGGACTTGAAGAATAAATTCAAAAGGGGTGATTGGTTGCTGGTATCCGGCAAGGTCAGTTTTTACCGTCGTCAACAATTCGTCAATCCTTTGTATGAATTGATCGGCGAGGAGGAAATATCACAGAAGAAGCGGGGTTCGGTATTTCCTATTTATCCACTTACCGAGGGGTTAAGCATATGGGACATTCGCCGAGCAGTAAGGATCGCCCTCGACGAATGCCTGGGCGATGTCGCCGAAACCCTACCCGAATCGGTAATCGCGAAGAACCATTTAGCCCCCCTGAAGAGAGCACTCCAGTCCTTACATTTTCCCGTGAGTCTCGAAGAAGCAGATGCCGCGCGCAAACGTCTTGTCTATGATGAATTTTTCTTTTTTGAACTGATCCTAGCCAGGCGGAAGGCCAAGCTGCAGTGCAAAGCAGGCATCGCATTTAGAGATAATGGAGAATTAACCAAGAGATTTCGCGAATCACTTCCCTTCACACTGACACAAGGGCAAACACAAGCGGTAGAGAAAATCGTTACTGATATGGCCCGCCCCAAACCCATGAATCGGCTGCTGCAAGGAGATGTGGGTTCAGGGAAAACCGTGGTCGCTCTCTATGCAATACTGGTCGCAATAGAGAACGGCTATCAAGCGGTGCTCATGGCACCTACCGAGATACTTGCCGAACAGCATTACATCGTGCTCCATGAAATGCTACAGAGCGTAGGAGTTACACCATATTTATTTACCGGTAGCACAAAAGGTAAGGAGCGCACCGAAGTAATCGACATGATCGCTTCCGGTACGGCAAAGTTAATACTTGGCACCCATGCCCTGATCGAAGAAGACATCACCTTCAAGAACCTAGGACTAGCGGTCGTCGACGAGCAACACCGGTTCGGAGTAATGCAACGTGCGGCACTCGTGAATAAAGGAGTGAATCCGGATTTTCTCGTTTTATCGGCCACACCCATACCAAGAACCCTCGCCCTGACCTTGTATGGTGATCTGGATATCTCAATAATCAAGGAAAAACCACCCAAACGCGGCGAGGTCATAACAAAAATCGTTAAAGAGAAAGATAAGAAGGCCACATTTAGTTTCATCAGAGACATCCTGGCCCAAGGCCGTCAAGCCTTTGTCATTTGTCCGATCATTGAGAAATCCGAAAAACTGGAATTGAAATCTGTACAGGAAGTTACTAAAGAGATAACAGACGCTTTCCCAAATTTCTCAGTGGGTGTGATTCATGGCCGACTCAATACCAAGGAGAGAATGCATATCATGAACGAATATCGACTCGGCAAGATCGAGATCCTCGTTGCCACCACCGTCGTCGAAGTTGGTGTCGATATACCCAATGCGACGATCATGCTTATCGAACACCCTGAACGTTTCGGCCTTGCCCAATTGCATCAATTGAGAGGCCGTATCGGCAGGGGCGCACAGGAATCTTACTGCTTTCTTGTCTTAAATCGCTATGTACAGCCCGAGACGTATGAACGCATAAAATTCTTCGAGCGCAACAACGACGGTTTTGCACTTGCCCAGAAGGATATCAGACTTCGGGGGCCTGGAGAAGTTCTTGGCAAGAGACAACATGGCCTGCCAGACATAAGAGTCGGTGACCTCGAGTACGACCGAGAATTGCTGTTCCAAGCACGTGATGACGCATTCGAATTGATTAAAACGGATCCCAATATTAGCCGACCCGAAAACGAAGTAATCAAGGCACATTTAAGGAATTTGGCAGACCGGGCCGAATTGCTGCGCATCGGCTAGAGGAGGTATAAGTGAAAAACACAGTTCTTATCTTACTCATGCTTCTAGTGGTTGTGACGTGTGCACGATTAACACGTAGCGTCGGAAAAAGCAACGACGTGATCGTCATTGCGCGTCAAATCGAAGAGGATAAGGTATATGAAAACATTCAGCTGTACAACTATGTCCCGCAGGAAGAAGGAATATTCAACTTCATATTCGTGGGCGACACGGCCATTGAAGCATATAAGAACCACCATGCTATTCTGCTGTACGGAAGTCTGGAAGACGAATACATATATGACATGCTGAGTAAAGATGCGCGGGCGGCAACCAAGAAAGACACCTTCACCTTGTTCAAACTGAGTAATCTGTGGGCGGACGGACAACTGACGGTCATACTGGCAGCGAGGGATGAGTCACACATCGCCCGTGGTATCGAAAAATACGGCCAGCTCATCGCACAGGTATTGGAGGAACATTATTACCAGAGAGTGAAGAAAAATTACTACTTAACCGGGGTCAGTAGCAAGATGAAGGATCGACTGAAGAGATACGGTATGAAGCTTGATATAAACGAGGCCTGGTTGATTGACTCCACCCATCAGGATGCCAACTTCATCTACATGCACACTCACTTTCCCGACCGTAGCATATTCTTCTACAAGGAAACCAGGCGAACAAAACCCGACGGGCAATTTGCCCTGGCAAAGCGTGATTCGCTTACCAAACTCTACTACAACGGTGATTACATCTTGAAGGAACTGACCACAGCGGAAACCATCGAGTTCGCCAATCTCAAAGGAGTTAGGCTCAGAGGTGTCTGGCAGAATGACTCACTCATAGCCGGCGGACCTTTCCTTTCTTATTTCCTCAGCGATGGAGCAACCCTCTACATTATTGATGGAATGGTTTTCAATCCTGGCGAGCGTAAGACTGACTATTTCACAAAAATAGAGGTTATCTTGAATTCGTTCAATTTAATTCGTTCTTGACAAAATAGATATTATGAATAAGATAATTTATACTGAGGAATGAGATGAATGAAGCAGATTTTTCTGATATCGCAAGGCTGAGCGACAAATTAAATAAGGATCCGAAATCACGGATTTTCGTACAACTTGCCGACGTCTATCGCAAGAACAACATGATCGAGGAGGCACTGGACGTCCTCAACAAGGGTCTCCAGCACCACTCACAGTATCCAGTTGCCTACTTGATTCTCGGCAAATGCTATTACGACAAAAGGTCTTACATACAAGCAAGAGACGCTTTTGAGAAGACGATTGATCTAGACCCACAAAACATAGTCGCCCTCCGCATGTTGGCAAAAACATCTGAGATACTGAAAGATGAAAAAGGTCAAATACATGCCTACAAGAGCATTGTCAGCATCGATCCGATGGATACCACGGCGCAGGAAAAACTATCGATGTTGGAAGCTCTTCAGCGTAAAGAACCGCTTTATACCGTCGCCATGGCCGAGGAATACGAGAAACAAGGTAATCTTAAAGAAGCCTTAAAGATATATGAGAACCTGCTCTTCACCGACCCGAGTGATTTGGTTCTCAATCAGAGGGTGGCTGCGCTGAAGAAAACGATAAACGAAAAAAAACGCAGGATCGAGGAAGAAAAGATAGAAAGCCTGCAGATTGAGAGGGTTTTCAAAACCGAAGAACTACCGGCTGAAGAGCCCGCTGAAAAGGCTGAGACACCAAGCGCATCGGATACCGGGACCGAAGAAAAACCGCCAACCGTTCAAAACGACATCCAGAGTTTGGAAGACTTTCTAGTTGAGGAGCTTGAGCAGGCTGCAGAAAAGGTGGCGGCGCAACCCAGTGAGGAAGAGAGCAAACCCTCTGGAGAGGAACCGGCGCACGAAGTAGCGCCGACTCCACTCTTGGACGTGCAGCCGGAACCAGGGGCGCCAGTCGCTGACGTAACGGAAGAATTACCAGAACCTGAGCCACCCAAGCCCGAAACCATGCCACCAGAAATTGAACTGGCAACATTTGAACCAAAGCTAGAGCCAACACCAGCTGAACCCATCTCTGCCGAGCCCGAACCTGAAACGACATTGCCGGCAGATGAAATACGGGAACCAATATTGCCTGAGACTGCTTCCCCTGAACGCGAAGCGGAAAAACCATTGCCGATAGGTGAAGCCGTGGAACCAAGGCCAACGGTGACAACGTCTCCTGAGATTGAAGAGGAACCGGTTGCGCCAGTCGAAGAAACACCACCACCGATTATTGAAACAACTGAACCCGCAGAAGAAATCGTGCCCGCTACATCACAGGAACCGGTAGAAACAACGACCCCGGGAGTCGAGGTCGAGCCACCTGACAAGGCACAACAGCCCGAGCCAGAGAGAGAATTGGAGAAAAAAGAAGAGCCAACAAAAAGCAAGGAAGAAGACTTCAAATCCTTTCAAGAGTGGCTCTCAGGATTGCTGAAATGAAAATAAGGGATATCGAAAAACTCGTGAGGATTTTAGAAACAAGTATTGTGTCGGAAATCGAGATTACAGATTTTTGGGGCAGAAGGGTCAAGATTAACAAGTTGAGTAATAATACACAAACCATAAGAATCTCTGAGCCGGTGGTCAAGGAGGGGAAAGAAGAAATCACAGAAAAACCAGCCGAGGCAAAGAAGAACATCGCTGCGATACGCTCGCCAATCGTCGGGACATTTTATCGGGCACCGACTCCGGACGCACCTTCCTACGTGGAAATTGGAGATGTCATTAAACCTGGCCAAGTTGTATGCATCGTCGAAGCAATGAAACTCATGAACGAAATCGAATCCGATGTTGCAGGTAAGGTCGTGCAAATCCTAGTCAAAAATGAAGATCCGGTTGAATATAATCAGGAACTTATCTTGGTAGAACCTTTATAGAATACTAGAAGAGAGAGTAACATGGAACTAAAAACACTACTCGAAAAGATGGTTAAAGTGAATGCCTCGGACCTTCATTTGAAGGCCGGTTCACCGCCGGTTTTCAGGGTTGATGGAAAGTTGGCAGAAGAAAAAGGCGAATCTCTAACCCCGGAAAGCTTAAAGGCAATGGCATATCAAATAATGACTCCTTCTCAACAGCAGATGTTCGAACGTATGAAGGAAATGGATTTCGCCATCGGTGTGCGTGGCGTTGGGCGCTTTAGGGTGAATGTATTTCTACAGCGGGGTAGTATTGCCATCGCAATGCGGGCTATACCGATGTCCGTGCGAAGAACAGAAGAATTGAACCTGCCTTCTATCCTCAAGGATCTCTCGCTCAAACCGCGCGGCTTGATGCTTTGTACGGGCACAACCGGTAGTGGCAAATCAACCACCTTGGCCGCCATGATAGAGCACATAAATGAGAATATTGCCCGCCATATCATCACTATTGAAGATCCGATTGAATACCTTTTCCGCGATAATCTCTCAATTGTCTGTCAGCGTGAAGTCCTAATGGATACTGTTTCATTCTCAGTCGCGTTGAAACATATCATGCGCCAAGATCCTGATGTCATATTGATTGGCGAGATAAGAGACCGGGAAACAATGGATGTCGCGCTGAAGGCCGCGGATACCGGACATTTAGTGCTTTCTACGCTTCATACCCTGAATGCCACCGAAACCATCAACCGCATAATCTCTTTCTATCCACCGCATCAACATCAGCACGTACGGGTTCTTCTTGCCGCAACCCTCATCGGGGTGATCTCGCTCAGGTTATTGCCACGGGCCGACGGTAAAGGTCGCATCCCGGCCGTTGAGGTTCTTGTCGCAACGCCCACGGTCAGGGATTATCTCTTAGATCCCGTGAAGACGCTGCTTATTCAATCGGTGATCGAGGATGGCTTTGGGCAATATGGTATGCAGACTTTTGATCAAGCAATATTCAAACTCTACAAGGATGGTCTGATATCGTATGATGATGCCATTCAAGCCGTTACGAATCCCGATGAATTCAAACTGAGACTCGTCGGCATTGAGCAAACCGCGGAGCGAGGCTGGGGACAATTCGAGAAGAAAGATCAGAACAAGTAAACAATAATACACATTTGCTCCCGGTCGACACAAAATGAAATTTGAGAAGATTCTCATTGCTAACCGAGGCGAAATAGCCCTGCGCATCATACGTGCCGCTAATGAGCTAAATCTGAAAACAGTTGCCATCTATTCGGAGATAGATGCGGAATCTTTACATGCCCGTCTCGCCAACGAAGCAGTCTGCATTGGACCTCCCCCAAGTAAGGAAAGTTATCTCAACATCACAAGAATAATCAGTGCCGCCGAGATAACCGGTGCCAAGGCAATCCATCCAGGCTACGGCTTTCTTGCCGAAAACCCTGAATTCGCCGAGATATGTGAATCGTGCGGCATAATCTTTATCGGCCCGCCACCCGCGCACATCAGAACGATGGGCGACAAGATACAGGCCAAAGAAACCATGGAGGCAGCTGGTCTGCAGGGCATACCCGGCAGCAAAAGTAACATAGAACACGCAAAAGATGCCCGCAAGCTTTGCAGGAATATCGGATACCCGGTGATTCTTAAAGCCGCGGCGGGTGGCGGTGGCAAAGGCATGCGCGTGGCGCGCGATGAAGATGAACTCGATGCCGGTTTCCGAATCGCTCAGGCTGAAGCCAAGGCAGCATTTGGCGACAACAGGATCTACTTAGAGAAATTTATCCACCGACCGCGCCATATCGAGGTTCAGATTCTCGGCGATCACCACGGGAAAATCGTTGCCTTGGGCGAGCGTGAGTGTTCAATCCAACGACGTCACCAGAAGCTGGTTGAAGAATCGCCGTCACCGGCAGTCGATGATAACCTTAGGAAAAGGCTTATCGAAGCGGCATTGAAGGCAGCTCAGAGCATTGGTTATCGATCGGCCGGCACTATTGAGTTTCTCATGGACCAAGATAAGAACTACTACTTCATGGAAATGAATACGAGGATACAGGTCGAACATCCGGTAACTGAGATGGTAACCGGTGTTGATATAGTAAAGGAACAAATCAAGATCGCACTCGGCAACAAAATCGCATTCGACCAACAGGATGTTGAGCTACACGGTCACGCGATTGAGTGTCGCATAAATGCCGAGGACCCAGCCAGAAACTTCGTACCCATGCCAGGTAAGATTTCTTTCTTTCATATGCCGCAAGGCATTGGGGTAAGGTTCGATACCCACATCTTTGCCGGGCACGTGATCCCGAGTCAGTACGACTCACTAATCGGTAAGCTTATCTGTCATGGAAATTCAAGGGACGAGGCGATAGCCCGAATGAATCGTGCCCTTGAAGAAATCGTGATTGACGGGATCCCTACCACCATTCCCTTTCACAAAAAAATAATGAAGCATCCAAAGTACGCAGCGGGCGACATCTCAACAGACTTCATCGAGGAAATGTAAGCCCTGTTTGCGCAAGACACGTATAACAGAAGATAAGATAATCAGTACGCAGAAACCAGGATATCAGCTTATCAGGAAAGCACTACCGTTATTGTGCTAGCGAATTACACAATCATACAATAACATAATTGTTCTTTTGAATTTCGAGTTTTGGTATTAGAATTTATTTAGGATTTCGATATTCGAATTTCGAATTTCCCGCGTAGCGGGAATGTGGTTATTCTTCGATCATACCTTTCATCGGTACAAACATGACTGGGGCAATCTCGGTTTTCTGCATTTCGCCGTTTCTCTTCTCATAAAGGGTGAGAACCTGAAAGTCCTCACCGAGGGGCACAATCAGTCGGCCCCCTTCGTCGAGTTGCTCGACCAGCGGTTGGGGCACCTCGGATGGTGCACAGGTGATAATGATCGCATCAAATGGCGATGCCTCGGGCCATCCCAGAAAACCATCGCCACAGCGCACGTTCACATTGTCAAATCCCAATCTCTTCAGACGCTCGGCCGCAGAGTCAGCCAATGATTGGATGATTTCGATTGTATAGACTTCTTCGACCAACAGGGCGAGAACGGCCGCTTGATAACCGGAGCCGGTACCGATCTCCAAAACTCGATCGCTTGCCCTCAACCCTAGCTCCTCGGTCATCAGGGCAACAATATAGGGCTGTGATATTGTCTGCTGCTCGCCGATCGGCAAAGGATAGTCTCCATATGCCAGTTTCTCCAGGCTCTTAGGCACGAATCTATGGCGCTCCACCTTGAGCATGGCATTTATCACTCCATCATCGCTGATGCCACGAACAACTAACTGGCTGTGAACCATATCTTTTCTAGCCAGCACATCCCACGGAACTTCACTCTTGTTGGTTTTGCTGGAGCAGTTAAGAGTCAAGAAAGTGCATAATGCCAAGGATGCGATAATGAACATGCTACATTTTGACTTCTTCATGACCAAAAGACTTCAATCATAAATGGGACAACAATCAGCTTAAGCGAATTTATCCAATCTTATTTTCACCAATCCGACATTTGCGTCTTTCTGGCAGATAACAAAAGCGATACCATCCGCGCTATCTCTTAGGAAAAGCACATTGTCCTTGGTGTAAATTATCGCCGAGGCTTTTGCAACGCCGAGGCTATTTTTGATCCTATTCACGACGCGCGCCGCGATCGCACCCAGTTTTTCCGTATCATATTCGAATTTGGCTTGCCCCTCAATGATAAACCCATCCTCGCTTACCAACCCTGCACCTAACACCCTAGGTATTTTCGTAAAATCGTCGATCTTCATCCTAGAATCTCCTCTATCTCTTCGATGATCTTGCGTGCGTAAACAAAGACAAGACCAGGCTTTGCCTCAACCCTGGTGACAACGGTCAGCAGCGAATCACCCACGGCCATTACACAGAGCGTCTCATCCGACTTTTCGATTATACAACGCGTTAATCCACCCCGCTTCAGCAATCGAAAAGATTCGTCAACATCCATGCATATCGCAGCAATCGAGGCACACGTTGTCTCGACATCGTGTTTTCCTTTGTCGTAGTTCTTTATCAATAAGCCGTCCTTGGTGGAAAGAAAAACACCCTTCACCGTATGCAAATCCAAAAGCTTCTTGACGGGTTTGTCAAGTGCCTCCAAGGGCACAGATTCGATTTCAACTGCCTTTTCTGGCAGCTCCTCGATGACCTGATCAGCCACGGCGACCTCTGACTCATCCGATTCTTCAACCACTGCCTCCCGTTGCGGGATCTCTGCTTCCTCGACGACCGGCACTGCTGCCGCAATCTCTGCGGTTTCTGTCTCTTCCTCCACGGCTGCCACCTCAACCTCTTCAATTGGTGTCTCTGAAACCTCTGAAACTTGCGATTCCTCAACCACGGGTTCTACTACCGGAGCCGGTTCAGTTATTTCCACCTGGGGTTGCGGTGTGAAGTCGGGAATCAACTTCTCGAGTTCATGTAACGCTTCCATATTCTCCGGATTGATTTTCAACGTCGTCTCGTAATATTTTCTCGCTTTCTCGTTATCATTCAGCTTATGGTAGCAATGACCAAGATACAAATTGGCACTTTCGCTATCCTTGACTTCTTCATAGATGGATTCGATAGTCTCGATCGCCTTGTCCACATCACCCCCCAGGAAGTGAGCCCTACCCAGAATTATTTTCGCCAAATGATAATTTGGATTTCGCGCCAAACCATCCTTCAATATCGAGATAGCTTCATCAATCATTCCTGATGAGATGTAGACATCGGCCAGTGTAGCGAAAATCAACGCCCCGGAATCGACCCTTAATTCATCAGACATCTTCACTCCTTAATTTCATATTTCTTTCTCTAATATCTCGGAAAGTTCAATGGTGAGATTCAGACAACGCCTTATCTTATTTGCCAGGTCGTCGTCCGGACTTAACAACAATGCCTTTTTCCAATTCTCACACGCAGCCTCAAAGGCACCCCGCTGTACGTTAAGCAACCCTTGATGATAATATGGCAAAGGCTGCGAAGAATCGATATCAACCGCCCTTTTGAAATATCCCAGTGCCTTTTCGTGTACTCCCTTTTCCGACCAATATATACCAGCAAGGATATCATATTCATAGCTATCATCCTGGCCGTCGGCAAAGAATTCTATGAATGGTGTAGCTCGGTCATATTCCTTCTTGTTGACATATATGCTAAGCAGCCGTAAATTCACACCGGCGTCTTCTGGATCTTGTTCGCGTATCTTGAGATAACTTGAAAGCGCCTCATCCTCCTCACCCAGTCCATATGCCAACTCCGCCACCTCGTTTAACCAAGATAAATTATCCGGCTGCAATTCCGATAACTCGGCATACTTCTCTCTGGCCTCTTTCATCCTCCCCTTTTCCTTGAGCATACGCGCCAATGATTCCAGAACCTGAGAAACGCCTGCATGCTTGTCGTTGTAGCCTTCCAAGAGATCTATTGCGGCATCCACATCGTCATGATGATATAATATCTCGGCTTTTAGAACAACCGCCCTCTCGCTTTCGGGCTCGACATCAAGCGCCTCATCTACCTTTTTCAAAGCACTTCCTGTATCACTACAGCTCAAGAGCTTCTCGGCCTCAACCAAGAGTTCCTCGGCGCTAACCGCACTTGGAGTGAATACATTATCGATGACGTCGGCCGGAGCAGTCTGTAATTTCGGCACATAGTATGGACCGAATTCAGAAAGTGCAGAATCTAAAGAAAGATGATATTTCTCATTATCATAATTAGGTTCGATTTCCATGCCCTTTCTAATATGGGACAGACTTTCCTCGTATCTTCCTTGACGTGTGGCAATGAACCCCATGTTGTAGTATGCTCCAGCATGATGGGGTACCAACTCTAGCACACGCTTGAACAAACTGAGTGCTTTTTCGTCATCACCCTTTTCCATATATACGAGGGCACGACCAAAGTGCGCATCCGCAGTTTCATGCTTCAGTAACTCCAGTGCTTTATCATAGTCACCACCTTTAAGGTGATGCATCGCCAAATTGAGGTGCGCATCGGCATTCCCAGCATCAACGGATTTCCTGTAGTTCTCTACGGCTCGGTCGATGTCTCCGAGATTATATTGTGCTACGGCGACGTTATTAAGTGCCAGGGCATCATGTTCATCCTGCACTAACACCTTTTCAAACCATTCCAATGCGTTACTGAATTGTCCCTGCATGACATAAGCGACTCCAAGTGCATTAGCGTACTTTACAGCATCAAAATCGCGCTGCAAGGCCCGCTGCAAGTTATGAACCGCATCGTCAAATTTGCCAAGAAAAATGTCTGCTTCGGCAATCGCATAGTACAATTCGGGATCGTCTTCCCTCGTTTTCAAGCACTCATTGAATTCCCGCTCCGCCTCGTCGAACAGACCCTTATTGAAATAAGACATAGCCATATTATAGTGAACCTTATAAGAATCGCTTGAGGTCTTAGAAATACCGAGTTGCTCCTTCAAGAATTCCCAGTGGTCACGGTGCGTCTCAACGTCAATCGGCATAATCGCTTCCCCTTGAGCCAGAGAAGGATTTAAGGCAATAGCCTTCTTGACGGCCTCAATACTATCTTGAGCCCGGCCCTTTTCACCTAAAGCAAAACCCAGAAGAAAATAGGCTTCAGCCGAAGATTCATTCAGCTTTAGAGCCTCCTCGAAATTCCTTATTGCTAGATCAACCACACCTTTACGGAGGTAGATCTCACCTAGGGCGCGATAGACTTCATGTGACGCCTTAATATCCAAAACGCGGTTCATCTCATCAAGCGCATCATCGTATTTTCCAAGGTGTTTCAAGGTTGTGCCGAGACCAAAATGGGCGTCAAATGAATTCGGATTAGCATCCAAGACCTTCTTATAGTAAATTATCGCGTGGGAATGTTTGTTCAACTTGAGATATGTGTTGGCAAGTTCCAATATCTTTTTCTCATCGTGAGGATCTTCCTCGATACTTCTCGAGAGTTGCTCAACTCTTTCCTCCAGTTTACCGGTTTTTCTGAGAATTATCTCAAGATTGTTGCGTGCGAGTACAAAGTTAGGATTCAGCTGAAGGGCTTTTTCCAATTCTCCGATTGCCTCTTGATATAATCCTTTGTTATAGTAAACAATGGCCAAATTGTTATGCGCCCCAGGATCGTCCTCAGGTATTCTGTCTGCAAAGCCCCTCAGGACCTTTTGCTCTTCAGGTGAGATCATAGTACTACACCGTTCATGAGAAACCCACTTATTGTCTCGTTCAATACCAAAGCCCTCACGTTTTGGACAACTATAGCCCATGCCATATATGTTATTTTATTAAATTTCGTCATCATGTCAAGCAAATCTTGGTAATGAAAGCAGGTGAATAAGGAAAACGCAATAAGTTGTGGCGGAATTGCTGCAACAGGAATGCCAGGGCGCAGAATCGAACTGCGGACACCCGGATTTTCAGTCCGGTGCTCTACCAACTGAGCTACCCTGGCTCAACCTATCATTCTATTCAAAACCGTTGAAATGTCAAGATTATTGCCCATCCGTGAGCAAAATGCCCCCGCTACAAACACTGCGCTCAAGGTGAATCCTTTCCGGCGCGTTTTTTTATAACCTTTGTGACTTCAAGTAGCATGAAAATCGCCAGGACAATCAGTACCGCAGCAATCACACTCAACGTGATCTTACCCTGCTCGATAAATTGCAGAAGCTGGTAGGCAAGAGCGATCACGGTAGTCACCAGCATGAAGAGCGCTGGATATAAAGTATATCTCAGGGTCTTGTTCCTGGCCAGTAACCAAGCCGTGACCACAAAAAGAGCAAGTGCGGCAACCAATTGATTTGCCGCGCCAAAAACCGGCCATATGGCCTGCCAGGAACCGAGGGACAACCAGAGCGCAAAACCGATGACGATAAGAGTGTTGAAATAGCAGTTCTTGAAAAGCTTCATTCCCAAAGCTTCGCCAAATAGCTCTTCACCGATGTACCGAGTGATTCTCGTTGCCGAATCGAGGGTCGTCATGATAAAGGTCTTGAGCATAGTAACACCAATCAACATCCCCAGGGCACCAAACATCGGCTTGATAATCTCACCGTAACCAGTACCAAACGTTGCTATCCAATTACCGTCCTTCATCAGTTCAGGATAGACCAAACCAGGCGGGCCATCCTTCCAATAGAGTCCTGCTGACACCGCCAGGATGGCCAGCACCGCAAGCAAGCCCTCGGTAAGCATTGCTCCATATCCGATTTTCCGCGCGTGCTTCTCATTGGACAGCTGTTTTGCGGTCGTACCGCTAGCCACCAGCGAATGGAACCCGGATATAGCCCCGCAAGCAATAATCACAAACATCATCGGCCACAGATTCCCTTGCGCACCTTGCCACTGAATATAAAACGGAACGTTTATCTGAGGATGGGTGATGAATAGACCCACATATCCAAACACAAGGCCAAACAGGAGAACAAACGAAGCGATGTAGTCTCTTGGTTGCAACAGAATATTAACTGGTAACACCGAAGAGAGAAAAGCATATCCTAATAAGATGCAGAGCCAGCAATGAAAAGACGCATTAATCGGCACATGATAACCAAGAACGATCAGCCCAAAAAGCAACAATATGCCAATGGCGGTAGAGAGAACTAAATTCAGATTGTATTTATACGTCAGAATGCCGACAAGCAAGGCGACAACAATAAGGCCAAAGGTGGGTAAGACTACCTGGGGTGTTGTGCTTAGCGTCTTCGCTGCAGAAGCAGCAAAAACCGCAATCACCAGAACAAGAGTCAACCATAAGAATATCGAAAAGAACAGCTTCGCCTTATAACTCAAAGCATGCTCAGCAACATACGCAATCGACCTTCCTCCCTCCCTGATTGAAACCATCAAGGCCGAGAAGTCATGGACCCCGCCGATGAATATCGAGCCCAGGAAAATCCATAATACAGCCGGTCCCCAACCCCAGATAGCAACTGCGATAACCGGACCCAAGATCGGACCGGCACCGGCGATCGAGGCGAAGTGATGACCAAAAAGAAACAACCAGTGTTTTGCCGGCACATAATCGCGCCCATCATATGACTCATGAGCCGGAGTTTTTCTGCTCGGGTCAACATCAAAGAACTTACCAAGCAGACCGCCATAAATTCTGTAGGCAAATAAAAAGACGAAAATCGCACCGACCGCAAGTGTAATGGCACTCATCAAACCTCCATATCGATTATAGACATGATATTAAGTGTGTCAACCAAAGGCAAGAAGATTTCTGAAAAAGAACAGAATCCGTTGGTCACAACGATATTCCATGCATTACAGTGACGAAGAATCACTGCAACATCCTGCCATATTTCTGACATCACTGTAATCTTGAGGGCGGTGACTTCGTTTCAGAGTTCTCGCAAGAATCGAGTTTTCTTAAGGCGTCAACCGGGTCGCCGGTGATATTCATGCAGAGGTCGCGTTACAAGACAATGTCGCTGCGCAAATTTTATCGCTTCCACCTCGGCCTCAGCCGATGTGAGCGCGGTAATGAATGGAATACCCAGTTCAACTGCCAGACGTCTCATCATATACCCATCACGCTTTGCACTATGAGTCATACTCGGCGTATTGATGATTAGATCTATCCGCCGCTGGCGCATGAGATCCAACGCGTTAGGCGATTTGTGTTCACCAATCCGGTAAACCGTTTCAACCTCGATGCCCTGTCGTCGTAGATAATCGGCCGTCCCCCGCGTGGCCACGAGTTTGAAACCCAAGTCAAGAAATGACTTCACAAGATTCAGCACCTTTGGCTTATCGTCATCACGTACCGTGACATAGACCGTACCCTTCTTGCTGAATCTCTCATCACTCAGTATTGCCTTGTAATATGCTGCCCCAAAATTACGGTCAATCGCCATCACCTCGCCAGTCGATTTCATCTCCGGCCCCAGAATCGGGTCGACCCCGGTCAATTTCTGAAAAGGAAACACCGGCCCCTTCACAGAAACGTATCGGCGCTTGGCAAGATTCGGTAAAATATGGGATTGTCTGAGTTTCTGCATGCTATGACCAATCAAAATCAAGGTCGCGAGTCTCGCGAGCGGGATGCCTATTGTCTTGGAGACATAAGGGATTGTCCTCGAAGCGCGCGGGTTTGCTTCGAGTACATATATCTCGCCATTTTGAACCGCGAACTGTATGTTTATCAGGCCCCTTGTGTTCAGCGAGCGGGCAATCTTCTTTGTAATGATTTCTATGTTGCGTATCGTATCATGGGTGAGTGTTCTGGGCGGAATCACACAATATGAATCGCCTGAATGTACGCCGGCCTGTTCGATATGCTCCATGACACCACCGATGAAAACCTCATCGCCATCGCATAGCGCATCAACATCGACCTCCGTAGCGTTGACAATGTACTTATCGACAAGCACCGGATGTTTTCTTGAAACGCGCACGGCGGCTTCCATATATTGCTCGAGTCCATGTTCTTCGTACACGATCTCCATGGCACGACCACCCAAGACGTAACTGGGCCGCACGATAACAGGGTATCCTATCGAAGCAGCAACCGCCTTCACGTCAGTGAATGTATGCCCTGTCCCAAAAGGTGGTTGCCGGATATCCATGCTCCCCAGAAGGGCAGAAAACTGCTTTCGATCTTCAGCACGATGGATATCGACAGGTTGGGTCCCCAGAATTTCAATATCCAATCCACGGTTTACGATCAGATCGGCCAGGGGTATTGCCAGATTAATTGAAGTCTGGCCTCCAAACTGCAGAATGACACCACCTGGGTTTTCTCTTTCGATCACATTGAGCACATCCTCGACTACGAGCGGCTCAAAATAGAGACGGCTCGATACATCAAAATCAGTCGAGACCGTTTCCGGATTGTTATTCATCATTATTGCCTCGTACTCGGCATCCTTCAATGCGAGTGCAGCATGCACACAGCAGTAGTCAAATTCAATACCTTGGCCAATACGAATCGGCCCTGACCCGATAATTAAAATGCGCTTCTTATTCTCGCCGCGAGGCCTGATACCGNTNATTGACATATAAGTCGAGTAATAGTATGGCGTCACCGCTTCAAACTCTCCAGCGCACGTATCGACCATNTTGAAGCACGGTACGATCCCAAATAATTCACGCATCGACCTTATCTCTTCGGTCGGCTTACTCAATATGCGGCCAATCTCTTCATCTGCATAGCCAAGCCTTTTGGCCTCGTACAGCAAATCTGAATCCAACGGCTCCTTCTGCAATCTTCTTTCAACCTTAACGATATTGGCTATCTTGGTAATGAAAAACGGATCCACGCCACTGAGATGGGAGATTTTTTTGACCGTGTAACCCCTGCGCAGAGATTCAGCAATGCTGAATAGCAAACGGTCAGTGGGTTCTTCAAGCTGTTTTATCAATTCATATTCCTTAACCGGTTCGGGCTCGAACCCCGATTGATTTATCTCCAATGATCGTATCGCTTTGAGCATGGCTTCCTCGATCGTGCTGCCGATCGCCATCACTTCACCCGTCGACTTCATTTGGGTGGTTATGCGGCGATCGACTGTCGGAAATTTATCAAAAGGCCACCGAGGTATTTTCGCGACCACATAGTCGAGTGTGGGTTCGAACGCCGCCGTGGTCTTCCTGGTGACTGCATTGGGAATTTCATCCAGATTCATGCCCACTGCGATCTTGGCACTAACCCGCGCAATGGGATAGCCGGTGGCTTTCGAAGCCAGAGCTGAAGAGCGCGACACGCGGGGATTGACTTCGATTACACGATAAGCCCAACGCTTAGGATCTACGGCGAATTGGATATTACAACCGCCGCAAATTCTCAGTGCTCTTATGATCTTCAAGCTGACGCTTCTCAGGATTTGATTTTCCTTATCCGTAAGGGTCTGGGCTGGTGCGAAAACTACGCTCTCGCCGGTGTGCACGCCCATTGGGTTCAAATTTTCCATGCTACAAATCGTAATGCAGTTATCATTACCATCACGCATGACCTCGTATTCGAATTCTTTCCAGCCAAGCACACTCTCCTCGATGAGCACTTGGCCAATCTGCGACTGTCTAATCCCGGCCATGGCGATTTCTTGAAGTTCCAGCCAGTCATGGGCAACACCACTTCCTGTGCCGCCCAGTGTGTAAGCAGGACGGACCAAAACCGGATATGACATGGCGAGCATTGCTTCTCGTATCTGCTCAATACTATGACATGCTACACTCTTAGGAATCGGTTCGTCGAGTTCGGACATCAATCTTCGAAAACTATCACGATTCTCGGCCGCCTCGATCGTTTCCCGATCCGACCCGAGAAGTTCAATACCATAGCGGTCCAGAATTCCGTCGCGCGCCAGACGAAACGAAAGATTCAGGCCTGTTTGTCCGCCAAAGCCGGACAACAAACCATCCGGCCTTTCAATCTCGATGATCTTGGCTAGCGTCTCCACGGTCAAAGGTTCGATATAGATGACATCCGCGATTTGAGAATCGGTTTGAATCGTCGCCGGGTTCGAATTTACGACCACGGTCTGATAACCTTCCTCCCTCAATGACCTGCTGGCCTGTGAGCCAGAGAAGTCAAATTCCGCGGCCTGGCCGATCACAATCGGCCCCGAGCCAATGATCATCAATTTCTTGATATCCTTGCGTTTAGGCATCCAGAAAATCCCGGAAAACAAACGTCGTATCATAGGGTCCAGGGCCTGCTTCTGGGTGGAATTGCACAGAGAAAACCGGCAACCTTTTGTGTCGGATGCCTTCGATGGTATGATCGTTTACGTTCATCCAGGATATTTCAACATCGGGCACATCTTTCTCCCTGATCGCATATCCATGGTTTTGCGATGTTATATATACTGCATTGCTTGCCAGATCTTTCACCCCATGATTGCTGCCGCGATGGCCGAACTTCATTTTGTAAGTCTTGAACCCAAGCGCGATACCGAGAATCTGATTCCCGAAGCATATCCCCATAATAGGATATTTCCCCAACATATTCTCGATTGTTCTAACCGTAGCGCTTAAGACCTCAGGATGCTCCGGGTTACCAGGCCCGTTGGATATTACGATGCCATCGGGATGGAATTCATCGATCGTTTCCTTGTCTGCGTCGTACGGCACCTGCACGACAGTCGCGTAGCGCAAGAGGTTATTGATGATACTCTTCTTGACACCACAATCGATCAAGACCACCTTTTTCCTGTTCCGGTTCTTGTGAATGATTACCCTCTTGCAGGAAACATCGGCGACGAGATTTTCTTTATCCGGATGGGGAGTCTCTTGGATACTACTGACCAACTGCTTGATGTCTTTACACGGCGCCCCGCTGACAAGAACCCCTTTCATCGTACCATGATTTCTGATCTTCAATGTCAGGGCACGCGTATCAATGCCATGAAGGCATGGCAAACGTGCTTCTTTCAAAAAACGCCCTAAACGCATGCCGCGGGTTGAAAAAAAATAGGGCTCCTTTACGACGAGCCCTCGTATTTGAGTCTTCTCTGACTCACGATGCTTTTTGTGAAATCCATAATTACCGATGAGCGGGTAGGTCATGACCAGTATTTGACCGGCATATGACGGATCAGTAAAGGCTTCTTCATACCCAGTCATCGAGGTATTGAAAACCACCTCGCCAAAAACCTCGCCGTCAACAAAAAAACCCTTGCCTTTGAAGACTGTTCCATCCTCAAGGACAAGGATTGCATCCTGCATTCTAAAATATAAGTATACATACAACCGAATAGTTGTCAATAGTAAATGCGTTGGAATGACTGGCAGAAGAACGTATTAGTTAATCGTGAATTGTATTCGTAAACGAAACCCAGGCTATAGGGTTTTAAGAGCACGACCTACGAAAAACGATAAACGTTTACTCTTCGAGCGAGCATCAGCGAGTCGAGAAGTTCCCTGAAGTTTTTTCCAGATATGTTCTCGACAAGCTCGAACATTAATACTTAATAGTGGGGTCAACCTGTCCTGCTAAGAAGCACATCAGAATACCAGAAGATCAGTAGGCAGATTATCAGAACAACAGAATATCAGGATTATAGTGTAAAGTGTGCGGAGTTTTGCTATCCGATGATCTGGTATGCTGCCATAGAGCAAAGTGGGTGAGGCTTCAGAAGCCAAGTGAACTGAGCAGTTTCTACGTTAAGAAGCGTGTCCAGGTTTGGGGAAAGATTGACAACTTGTGGAAATGTGATATAATTCTATGAATAAGGAGGTTGTACATGTCGTGGCAAGGTGAGTTGAAAAAAATCGACGATTTCCGATACAGGATTCCTCGCAGTTACAAGACAGGCATGAAGACCGATGGCATCATCTATGCATCAGAGAAAATGCTGCCGCAGATTACTTCTGACCAAGCACCTGAACAGGTCGCCAATGTCGCGTTTCTGCCAGGCATTGTCGGGTGTGCAATGGCAATGCCAGACATACACTGGGGTTACGGGTTCCCTATTGGTGGGGTTGCAGCCTTTGATGTGGAAAAAGGCATAATATCACCGGGCGGCGTGGGTTATGACATCAACTGTGGTGTCCGGCTGCTTCGTACCGACCTCACTGACAAAGACATTCAGCATAAAATCAAAGAGTTGGTTCGTTCCATATTCAATAATGTTCCTTCAGGCGTCGGCTCAACCGGTAAGATTCGCATTGATGAAAAAGAAGTTAAGCAAGTACTAATTCACGGTGCACAATGGGCTATGAGAAAAGGTTACGGTTGGGAGGAAGATATCGAGCACATCGAGGCGCACGGCGCACTCGAAGGTGCCAATCCAGACAAGGTTTCCAGGCGCGCGCTTCAAAGGGGACGGCCTCAGCTCGGAACACTCGGCGCAGGTAATCACTTTCTCGAAATACAGGTCGTGGAAGATATCTATGAGCGCGCCGCAGCCCAAGAAATGGGCATTAATGATGTAGGACAGATAACCGTGATGATACACACCGGTTCAAGAGGTCTTGGTTATCAAGTGTGTGACGATAATGTCAAAACATTGGGTAGTGTCACTCAGAAATACGGAATAAGTATTCCTGATCGCCAATTGGCTTGCGCGCCCATAAAATCTCCCGAAGGCAGGGCATACTTCGAGCAGATGGCTTGTGCCGCGAATTATGCCTGGGCCAATCGTCAATGCATAATGCACTGGATAAGAGAATCATTCGAAAAGGTGCTAAACAAAAAGGCCGAAGATCTTGGTATGCATCTAATCTACGATGTAGCTCACAACATCGCAAAGTTCGAACAACACAAGGTTGGTGATGAAATCAAGGAACTGTGCATACATCGCAAAGGCGCAACCAGGGCATTTGCGGCTGGGCACAAAGACGTACCGGAAATGTACAAAAGCATCGGTCAACCAGTGCTCATTCCCGGAGACATGGGCACACATTCGTACTTGCTGCTCGGAACTGATCTAGCCATGAAGGAAACATTCGGTTCAACGTGTCATGGCGCGGGGCGCGTCATGTCGCGCACAAAGGCATTATCCAGGACGCGCGGTCGGAGAATCGACAAGGAGCTTGCCGACAAGGGCATCTTCGTGCTCTCGGCCAGTAATCAAGTGCTGCGTGAAGAAGTACCAGAAGCGTACAAGGATATCGATACGGTAGTAGACGCGGTACATCAGGCTGGCATATCGCGCAAAGTCGCGCGCATGAGACCATTGGGCGTTGTCAAAGGATAATTGCGTCTCGATCGGCAACACAGTCTTCGAAATCTGTAACTGCACTAATCATATATCGCTCTTCGGACAATGACTGAATCATTAAAGCAAAAGGTAAAGCAAGCACCGTTAAACGCGGGCGTCTATCTGTTCAAGAATCAGAAGAACAGAATCATCTACATTGGTAAGGCGTCAAATTTGAAAAACCGGTTGAAGTCCTATTTGGACTCACCGTTCATGGCACAGGCGGCAGATGTCGATACCATTATCACTAATTCTGATGTTGAAGCCCTAACACTTGAAGAATCGCTGATAAAACTACACAAACCAAAATACAATGTCCGCCTTAAAGATGACAAAAAGTTCCCCTACCTGAAAATCACCATTAAGGAAGACTTCCCGCGCATTCTGTTCACGCGCGACCTCAAGGAAGATGGTTCGCTCATTTTTGGTCCTTATACCAATGCTAAGGCTTTACGCAGAGCCCGCGATGCCCTTTGTCGCATCTTCAAACTGGTCTCGTGCACCAAGGATTTATCCAAGAAATATTCACGACCTTGCCTCGAATACTATCTGGGAAGATGCAGCGCCCCCTGTACCCAGAGCATTACTAAAAGCGAGTATCAGCATCTGGTCGACAAGGGTATTAAGTTCCTGCGCGGCAATTCTGACGAACTCGAAAAGGCAATTGACAATCAGATGTGGCAGCATGCAAAGAACGAGAATTTTGAAGCCGCGAAGATACTGCGCGACCAGCTATTTGCGATTCGCAAAATATCCCAGCGTCAGCAAATAGTAACAAAAGACAATATTAACCGTGACGTAATCGGTACTGCACGCACTCGATTCCATTGCGTTGCCTGCCTGTTCAGGATCCGGGAGAATCGCCTCTTTTCCAGAGAGATATACGACCTCAAAATTATTCCCAAGAACAGCGACGAAGAAATTGCCAGTTCATTCATCAGGTTAATATACACTCACTTATCATTTCTACCGGAACAGATCGTTATTACATCCACACCCAGTGATTGGGATATTCAATCAAGGTGGTTTAAGGAAAAAGGATTCGATGTACAGATCGTGGTTAAACCGAGGGGCGCGGTTAAGGAACTTCTGGAATGGGCGCGAAAAAACGCTGAAAGTGAAATAGCGACCAAGGTCACAAAACGAAGAGTGCCAACCCCGCTCATCGAGATTCAGGAGAGGTTACATTTAGATGATCCGCCGCGTTGGATCGAGGGGTTTGACATTTCCAATCTGGGCGACAAGTTCGCAGTTGGCTCATCAGTGGCGTTCAAGGATGGTAAGCCGTACAAACAGTATTACCGCAGATATCGTATCAAGAGGGTAACTGGTCAAGACGATTTTGCAATGATTAAGGAGATCGTGGGACGTCGGCTCAAGGATCTGAAGAAAAGAAAACGCAAGCCAAATCTTTTACTCATTGATGGCGGCAAGGGACAGCTCTACTCAGCGCTCCGGGCCATCAACGAACTTGATATCAGCATACCGACGTTCGCCTTAGCGAAGCGAAGCGACCAGTTATATTATCCAAATGGCCGCGTTATCTCGATACCACAAACGGCCAAGGGTTTCAACATACTCAAGAGACTGCGCGACGAAGCACACCGCTTCGCCATCGGCTATCACCGCAAGCTGCGCGGCAAGCGCTTGACCAAGTCTGCAATCGACGATATCAAGGGCATTGGGAAGTTGAGGAAATACGAGATATTAAAGTACTTTGGCAGCATCGGGGCACTGAAGAAAGCGAGTGAACAAGAAATCGCCAAGGTACCGGGCATCGGTCTCCATATCGCGAAGCGCATATACGAAGCATTACATACCTAATAATCAAATCCTAAATCCGAAATTCGAAACCCTAAACAAATTCGAAATTCAAAGCACTAATAGCCAAGACAGAAAGTTCGAATGTAAATTACTGTTCGACTGAGTCCCGAGTGAATCGAGGGGCGAATCGAGAACTCCTCGCAATCAGTGCTCCTAGCATTGAATTTCACCCTCGAGTAAAACACTATTGACATCCCATGCCATCTTGCTACAATATTTTGCCTAATGCCATCATAAGTACATAAGTAATGTGCATAATTTAAGAATCTTTAGGTAGAGAAAAAGAGATGAAGTTGCTAAGCTACGTCAAACATGTAACTGTAAAGCTAGTATGCTGTAAACCGGCATACGACAATCACACAATACTCGGCAAACAAATGCCACCAATTCATTTAACCAAACAATAGGAGGGCTCATGCCCGAGAGCAAAATACAGCGTCTCGAGAAACGGCTGAAAGCTCTTCGTTCCAAGTCTAACACGGGCATATCTGGTAAAGAAAAGGTGAACACGTTAAATGAATTGGCTTTCGAACTCTGTAATTCTGATCTTCAAAAGACAGAAGACTACGTATGCGAAGCCCTTACCTTAGCCGAGAAATTGAAGTACAGAAAAGGTAAGGCCACCTGTAATCGAATCATTGGTTTTGTATATCTCAGAAAATGCGAGTATGATAAGGCAACGAGGAACCTTCTCGAATCTCTGAAAATAAGCAGAGAAATTAGAGATAAAGACGGCGTCGCGGCTTCTTACAACAGCCTCGGAATCATTTCTGGCAGGCTGGGCAATTATGAAGAGGCGTTGGATTACTATTTGAGGGCTTTAAGAATCAAAGAAGAAACTGGTGATAAAAAAGCCGCTGCGATTACCTCCCGCAATATTGGTATGATATATGGTAAGCGCGGCGATTATGACCATGCATTGGAGCATACTCTAAAGGCCTTAAACATATTCGAGGAAATCGAAAATAGAATGGGCATCACTGAATGTTATGCGAATTTGGGAATTATCTTTGACCTGCAAGGCGATTACGAACAAGCGTTGCAATACTATTTCAAATCTTTAAGAATCTTTGAAGAAATCGGCAGCAAGGTGCATATAGCACCCTCGTACAACAATATTGGGCTTGCGTATGATAAGCTTGGTTCGAATGATAAGGCATTGAAGTTTCTTCTCAAAGGTTTGAAGATCAGAGAAGAGATCGACGATAAAGAAGGCATTGCCGCCTCTCTCAACAATATTGGTGCCATTCATGCAAAGCAAAACGAGTATAAACGGGCATCGAAACATCACCTCAGAGCCCTGAAAATCCAAAACGAAATCGGAGATAAGGCAGGCACTGCACGTTCCTACATCCGTGCTGGATTCGCTAACTCGAAGCTGAAGAAGTATGATTCAGCCCTTCGCTATCTCCGAAAAGGTCTGCGTATCGCTGCAGAAATCGGTATAAAAGAAGACCAAATAGATGGTTACAAATCTCTTTCTGAATTGTATGAAGCACAACAGGATCATAATAAAGCCCTACGTTATTACAAGAAATACGCCGAGGTCGACAAACAAATCTTCAACACTGAAAAAAGCAAGCAAATTGCTGAAATGCATGCCAAGTATGAAACTGAGAAGAAAGAAAGAGAGGCTGAAGTATATCACCTGAAGAACGTCAAGTTACGTAAAGAAATCAAGGAACGAAAGAAGGCGGAAAAAGAGCTGAAGCAACACCGTGAGTATCTTGAAACATTGGTGGAGGAACGCACAAAACAGCTAAGGTCCCTAGCTCATGAGCTATCTTTAGTTGAGGAAAAACAGCGTCGTAAGATCGCAACTTACTTGCATGATGACATAGCGCAGGCACTGGCACTTGCTACAGTTAGATTGGAACTGCTACGGGATATGATTTCTAAGAAGAATATCAAGAAGGAGTTAGAGGCAATCAAAGAAATCATAGATCAAACGACTGCACGCACCCGGTCCTTGACTTTCGAAGTCAGTCCGCCAGTTTTATATGACTCGGGTTTTGAACCAGCTGTAGAATGGCTTGCCGAGCAATTTCAAAACAAACACGACATTGTTTGCGAACTCAAAAATGACGGCTTGCCCAAACCTGTTAGTCGCGACACAAAGGTCATCCTTTTTCAATCTGTTCGTGAGTTACTGACAAATGTCGCCAAGCATGCGCAGGCGCGGACTGTCAGAGTATTGACAGAGAAAAAGGGTAAGACAATACGTGTCGAAGTGACGGATGATGGTGTTGGCTTCAATACAAAGATCCTCAATCAGAAGATCACAAAAAATGAGGGTTTTGGTCTATTCAATCTCAAAGAACGGCTACGGCATCTGCATGGCAAGCTTGAGGTTTCATCCAAGGTAGGGAAAGGAACCTCGGTTATCATTATGGCACCGTTGACATCATCCCGGCAAGACGCAAATAGAAAGAGAAGACGAGTATGAGACGCTGGTTAATTGATATCGGCACCACAACAAGTGTTCCTGGAACTAAGACGATAGGGCTTTTAACACCTCAAATTAAGGAATTGACTAATTGTGGTTAAGTATGGTTCGCTTTATAATTATATATAGGCAAAAACAAATCGAAATAGGGTTGAAGGAGAAATGAGCATAAGAATTCTCTTGGCTGATGATCATTTGATCTTTCGTGAAGGCATGCGCAGCCTGCTTGCTCGAGAACCTGATATTGAAGTAGTAGGCGGTGCAGAAAATGGTAGAGATACTGTCAGACTTGCCCGTGAACTAAAGCCGGATGTAATCGTAATGGACATAACAATGCCTGATTTGAATGGCATGGAGGCAACACGCCAAATCAAGAAGAGGATTCCTGATACAAAAGTGCTCTGCTTGTCCATGCATTCAGACCGACGATATGTTCTGGACATGTTTCGTGCCGGCGTCTCTGGCTATCTCTTGAAGAACTGTGCCTACAAGGAATTAAGCAATGCCATCCATATTGTTGCACTGAATCAAGTATACATCAGTCCGCAGATAGCTCACATTGTCGTTGACGAAAGTATTGCTCAACAGCCACCAGCAGCTTCATCTGTTCAGTCTATCCTGACGCCCCGTGAACGCGAAGTCCTTCAGCTCATAGCTGAGGGTAGAAACACCAAGCAAATGGCCTTGAAAATGCATCTAAGTTCAAAGACTATTGAGGCTCATCGTAGGCGAATCATGAAGAAACTACACATTCGCAGCGTTGCAGAGCTAACAAAATATGCCATTAGCGAGGGGCTGACGTCTCTGGAGGGGTAGTGAAATCCCGCAGACTACGTTTCCTCCTTATAATTCACTTACTCCACAGGTTACAACCAACATAGCATTTTAACACCACAATTTTAGGAATTGACTAATTGTGGTTTCACGTGACTCAACCTATAATTTAGTGTAACCAGAACTAAGCCAAAATTGGCTTGGAAAGGGGAAAAGATGAAGAAAGATAGTATATCAATGGCAAAAGTTGTACTGCTGCTCGTTTCCGGAATAGCATATGCAGTTGCTTCACCTGGACAACAAAGCCATGCGCTGAATCAGATTCAAACGGGAATTATAACACAAGATCAGACAATAAGGCTAGCCAAGGTTCACCTGCTCGCCCATAGCGAGGTGTACAAACTGAACAAATTCTTTGTTACCATTGTCCACGCTGGAAAGAATTTTGCGCAAGTTCTCGCCAACGATGCTGAAATCGCCGAGTTAAGAGCTGCAGGCTATCATGTTGAAATTCTCGTGAAAGATTACCAGTCACATATGGATGAGCTATTCCAAAGAGGATTCTATCACACATATGATCAAACCTATCTGGTCCTCGATTCATTTGTCACAAACTATCCAGAAATCTGTAGACTCGATACGATTGGTTTCAGTCTCCAGGGGCGGGCGATTTGGGCAATGAGGGTAACAGACGACCCTCAAATTGAAGAAAATGAACCTGAAGTCAGGTTAAAAGGAAATATACATGGTGACGAACACATAGGGACTGAAATCACACTATATTTTATCAGACATCTACTAACGAACTATGCAACTGTTCCACAGGTACAAGATTTAGTGAACAATATCGAATTCTGGATACTGCCGACATTGAATCCCGACGGAAAGGTTCTCAATATGAGAACAAACCTAAATTCGGTTGATCTAAACCGCGATTATGGCTATTTCTGGGATGGCTGGGGCAGCAGTCCTGGTCCCTGCTCACAGATTGAAACCAAAGCACTTGTGCAGCATCACGAAGAAAATAATATGTCATTGGAATTCGATTACCACTCTTATCTTGGGACGGAAAGTTGGATTTACTATTCATGGGACTACCATCAGGCCGACCCGCCGGATAGTCAGCACATTATTGCCATGACTCAGGTCTATGCTAATGCTGCGAATTATTATTATGGTAATGGCTATGACTGGTATCAAATTTGTGGCTCATCGGGAGACTATCCCATTGGTATAAGTGGTGCCTTTAGTTATGCAACCGAGAACCCTCGTTACGTAGATTCTCTAGGTATTGATTCGATTTGCTACGAACATCGGGACGCTTTAATGGAAGTGTGTGACCGAGCCGGCTGGGGCATTAAAGGTATTGTCAGAGATTCTATCACAAACACTCCGCTATATGCCAGGGTCGAATTCATGAACCCGGACAGAATCGATGTCTACACTGACCCAAATCTTGGCGACTTTCACAAGATGATTGAACAAGGAACGTATGACTTGAGATTTTCGGCAAACGGTTATGCTCCAAAGGCAGTGGAGAATGTGACTGTACCAGCGATGGGCAGTGTATCAATAAGTGATGTTTTACTCACGCCAGATTCAAGTTACCTTTATGCATTCAGGGCTGTTGCCTGTCGCTATGCCGGTCATGCAGAATACAGTAACAAGACGAGACCGAGGCTCGCGCTCGGGGCTGAAGACAGTCTGTTCTTTTCTCTTGGGAAATATGGTTACCGCACTGGTTATGTGATACTCGATATGGGGCCCAACTCGATCATCGCAGATGGACCTGGTGATGATTTCATGGTATATGAAGGTGACGATGGCATTCCTGAGGGATACGAAGTCTTTGCATCAAACAATTGGGACGGGCCGTGGTATTCGTGTGGAATTGACACGGGAACGGCAGCATTTGATCTCTCCACAGCCGGATTGAATCAAGCGCGTTATTTAAAAGTCGTAGATGATGGTGACGTTGCAAGTGGGCAATATTCAGGTTTTGACCTTGATGCAATTAAATTCTTCCACGCAACCGGGATCGAAGAAACCACAAGACGCCCCGCATTCGAACCTCTACACGTGCTCACAGCGTATCCAAATCCATTCCGACATTCCACTAATATACGATACACGATACATGATCCAGGATGCATGATACAAGAAAATCCGAAACCAGAACTGACAATCTACGATGCGACAGGTCGTTTAGTTAGACAATGGGACTATCCGACTATGAGACTATCAGGCCGCATCAGCTGGGACGGCACAGACCATGCTAGCCGTCTCCTTCCCAGCGGTGTCTATATCTTAATGTTCCAGACGGGCGAGTCTAGCGAAACTAAGAAGTTGTTGTTAATAAGATAGTAGATTTCAAGCATTTAGGGAGGATTTATGACAAAAGTGACAATGATAGTTATGACGTTGATCTTACCATGTATGGCGTTATCACATCGACAGATGACCCTTGAGCCAAAGCAAAGAGAGCCGTGCCGGCAAAAACCATGGACAATACTCGCCTTCTTTAACGGAGATAATAACCTAGAAGCTGATTTAATCGACGATATAAACAATATGGAGACGGCAGTGGATACTACATTCTACAATGCTATTGTTGAAATGGACAGAATTCCTGGATATGACAATTCGAACGGGGATTGGACAACAACAAGAGACTATTACATAACCTATGACCCTAGTGGCGATAGGATTATTCGCTCGGAACTCTTAAGGGATCTTGGTGAATTAAATATGGGTGACCCCCATGTTGTGATAGATTTTGTAGAGTACTGCAAAACGTTGTTCCCTGCTGATCATTATCTTCTCATTCTTTGTGACCATGGCAACGGTTGGTATGACGGAGCAGGTTCACCTGATCCGCTATTTAGAGGTATCGGCTACGACTGGACAGACCACGATTCTATCGGTGTTGCTAATGGCGAGTATTACTTTATACTCGATTCGCTAAATAATAGCCTTGGAGAACCACTCGACATTCTAGCTCATGATGCTTGCTTAATGGCCATGCAAGAAGTCGCATACGAAGTAAACGACTTTGTCGATGTGATAGTATTCTCTGAACACTGGGAACCTTTAGATGGGTATCCATATGAAGATATCTTTAGCTGGTTGAATCAAAATCCCAACGCGACCCCCGAGCAGCTTGCCACTACTATTGTAGAGAAATATGTTGAATCTTATCAACCCGGAGGCTCACAATATCAAACATCGATTAGTGCTACTCACTCGGCTTTGATTCTGGGAACTCCATTCGAGGACCTCACTCAAAGAGTTGATCTGTTTGCTCAAGACCTCATCGACGCTGGCGGTTTGTATCAAACTGAAATATCCGCAGCCAGGTATTATTCACAACAGTACGGCAACCAAAGACATATTGATCTTTACGATTTCGCCCAAAGAATCAAGAACACAGACAACCTGCCTACTTCTTTAAGAGCATCAGCGGATTCTGTCTTGGCTGCATTTAGCAATGCGGTTCTAGCAGAAGGTCATTACACCGTGCCATATGGAATGAATGTCGATAGCTCTCATGGTATAGCTATTTACTACCCTACAGATACCACATATCTAAATTATGATTATGCAAGCCTGTGTTTTGTGCAGGATTATCCATACTGGTGGCATTTCCTACAAGGCTTCACCGGTGTTCAAGAACGACCTGTGACCGCGCCCTCCGACCAACTTCAATTTTCGTTATTGCCAAACCCAGCAAGCACTCAATTCACAATTCAATTCAGCTTCCCAATACGCTCAGACATTATCATGACAGTATACGATGCGCTTGGAAAACGGATCAATGAAATCGTTTGTGGTGTGCAAAATCCAGGGAATCATACATTATATTGGCAGGGACAGAACGATGCAGGAAATAGTGTTCCAAGTGGCGTATATTTCCTGAAAGGCCGAATCGGGGACTACGACATCACAGAAAAGCTATTATTGATAAGATGAGCAATATATGTACAACGCTCAAGGGAGTTATCTTGACTTTCATCTCTGTAGGACTATAGTAGTTAAGTATTTACGCTTGGGCGTGAACTATATACTTGCAGAATTCGAGGAGTAAATGGTGAAGATGTATTGTAAGAGGAGAAGTATTGTGAAGACAGTAACGCTACTTACTATTTCCGCCACATTGATATACCCACAAAAACCCATCTCATCTTCATACCCTGAAGATTGCAGCGCTACTTTTGATGTAACAGAAATCATTGAACAAGTATCACATAGTCGTACCACGCCATATTCTTGCGACGTCGTTAGATCGGAAAGTGAGCAGGTATTTGAATTGTCAAGAGACGGTGAGTTTCTGATTGATACAAATATCATATATGCTCCATCCATAGACAGCCAACATTCTCCCTCGGTGGCCTTCGACGGATCAAATTACCTCGTCGTGTGGCAGGATGAACGCAACGGCTCGTGGGACATTTATGGTACACGGGTAGAACAATCTGGTATTGTCCTCGACCCACTTGGAATTCCAATCTCAACAGTCAGAGAAGATCAATCAGCACCTGCAGTTGCGTTTGATGGCGTAAATTATTTGGTGGCATGGGGAGACTGGCGTAACGCGTCATCTTCTGGTTCTGATATTTACGGTGCCCGAGTGGATCGATCCGGGAATGTGCTCGACACAGCGGGCTTTGCTATCTCAACTGCTATCGATAATCAATATACTCCTTCAGTTGCCTTTGATGGTACAAACTATTTAGTCGTATGGGAAGACGGGCGCAGCGATCCAAATTATCCTGATATCTACGGCGCGCGAGTAGATACTTCAGGAAATGTGCTGGATTCAATTGGAATCGCCATTTCAACCGCATCGCAGCACCAAGCGTTTCCCTCAGTTGCCTTTGGCTCCACCAATTACCTTGTTGTGTGGGGAGATGGACGTGATAATCCAAATGCCCCCTATATTTGTGGTGCCCGAGTAGACCAATCAGGGAACGTGCTTGATACAGCGGGAATTGCCATCTCAAACTCTGCAAATGTTCACGCATATCCTTCAATTGCTTTTGATGGCACGAATCATCTTGTTGTGTGGGGTGAGTACGTTCATCCTGCCGGATTGGGTATTTACGGTGCGCGCATCAATCAATCCGGAGTGGTCCTTGATACTAACGAAATTACCATCTCAACCGGCGAACTTTTCTTCCCCTCAGTGAGTTTTGATGGCACGAATTATCTTGTCGTGTGGCACCACGAAGATTATTGGACTCCTGGTAATGTCTATGGGGCTCGCGTGAATCAATCAGGGGTGGTCCTCGACCCGGCCGGAATTGCCATCGCAACGGGCGATTGGCGTGAACTCGATCCCACAGTTGCCTTTGACGGCACGAACTATCTTGTCGTCTGGAGTGATACACGCTTCATTTGGCATAGTGATATTTATGGTACGCGAGTAGACCAAGCCGGAATTGTCCTTGACCCACGCGGCATCGGTATGTCCACAGATGTGAATGAACAAAGAAACCCCGTGGTTAGTTTTGACGGCACAAATTATCTAGTCGTATGGGAGGATACACGCAATGATTTTTCTGATCTTTACGGTACCCGGATGGATCAAGACGGAAATGTTCTTGACCCTGCTGCGATTCCTATTACAACTGATTCAAATCGACAGTGCTCTCCAGCAATTGCCTTTAATGGCACCAATTATCTCGTTGTATGGCACGGCTCTCCCATAAGCGGCGCACGCGTGAATCAATCTGGCAATGTCCTTGACACGGCAGAGATTCACATCTCTTCCGGTGGACCGGAGTATTCTGCCTCGGTTGCCTCAGGTGGCTTACACTACCTAGTGGTGTGGCATACCATGCGGCAGCCTCCTGAGCTACGGCGAGTCCGGGGTGCCCGTGTACACCAAGGTGGTTGGGTCATGGACCCAGGTGGGTTTGATATAACAACTACTTACACGAGTTTGTACGCCTCAGCTGCTTTTGACGGCACTAACTATTTAGTCGGATGGACCTGCGATCGAGGCGGGTCGTTTTACGATGTTTACGGATCCCGGGTGAACCAAGCAGGCGCTGTACTTGACCTTGCCGGCATTCCCATCTCGACTGCTGAGGGGTCGCAAGGAGGTCCTTCAATTGCCTTCGATGGCACCAATTATTTGCTCGTGTGGTCGGATGGCCGCAACGGGCCAGATTCTGACATATACGGTGCTCGCGTGACTCCGAGCGGAGATGTTCTCGATCCAGACGGGATTCCCATCTCGACAGCTGCAGGTGAGCAATGGTATCCATCAGTCGCCTTTGATGGGACAAACTATCTGGTTGTTTGGCAAGATAATCGCAATAGTTCTTGGGATATTTATGGCGCAAAACTGAACACTTCGGGTATTGTGATTGATAGTCTTAGTGTCTCTCTTCAACCAGGTGACCAGATTTCACCCGCTCTCGCGCACGGCGCAGGAGAGACATCTCTTATTACCTATTCTGGGTGGACCGGCGAGTATGGCGGCAAGACCTACAACAAAATGCGCATACGGGGAAAATTCTATCCGTCAGTGGGAGTTGCAGAAGACGCCCAACGCTCGGCGCCTTACGCTAGACGACTATTACAGATTTCCCCAAATCCATTCCGAAATACTACAAAGATTAGATACACGATTCATGATACAGGATGCATGATACAAGAAAATCCGAAACCAAAACTGACAATCTACGATGCGACAGGTCGTTTAGTTAGACAATGGGACTATCCGACTATGAGACTATCAGACCGCATCAGTTGGCATGGCACAGATGAATCGAATCGTCGATTACCGAGCGGCGTTTACTTCGTGACTCTACGTTCAGGCGAGCACACGGCGGCCGAGAAGGTGCTACTAATAAAATAACATCATAAGTGGGAAGTTGGAAGTTGCTATTGGGGACAGGTTTTGAGCGTAAAAACGACTTCCTCATGGACAAAAGTGCAAAAGTTGGTGCCTGTCCCTACAACTTTCCCTGGATAAAAGTATAAAAGTTGGTGTCTGTCCCCGTAAATTTCGTCCCCACAACTTTCCCGCGGCAGGAGGAAATTACACCCTCACCTCTTTCCTCTCCCATCAAGGGAGAGGAGGAGGATTGGGAAAAGCAGTGCGGTCCTGTTTTAAATAAAAATGTCAGTTTATATCGTTATACCTCATGTGCCATAGTGAATATCGATGTCGGATCGAGGAACACACTCCACGATTTCATAAAATCCTTACCCGCATCAGTCCCGAGAAAACTCACCATCGCGCCTAAATCAGAAACCTCCAGCTTGGCGATATACTGGTAGGGAGATTCTTTTGGCATATCCCCCTCGGGTTCAGAGACAGCCGGAGCAAGGACTTTGTCTATCTTCCAGGTTTTAAAGTCTGTACACCAAGGTGCACCCCTGATCCCGGGAATCTTCGTTTTGGTTAGATAAGCACCATATTCCTCAGCGTTTGCATCTTTTTTCAGATTGTATACACAAAAGAGAGTCGGCATACCACACCTCCTTCTTGCATGATTCAGTATCATTTACACGTAGGACCGCATTGTTTCTAACTGGGCATGTATCACGAATATTCATACTATCGGTCTGTATTTAATTATATCCATATATGCTACAAGGTCAAGTACAAAGGGCTCATCGGATATCACACCCTCACCTTTTTCCTCTCATCTTCCTGAGGCGGACACGCCTCAAGGGAGAGGATATTGCACATTTTGTTTGCTTAGATGGTTCTCGATTCGCCCCTCGATAAACTCCTCTCGGTACCCTCGAGACCGTTGGCGGGACTCACTCGAACGATAATAGATTTTCGATTTTTCTGTTTTGGTCATTCGTGCTTTGGATTTGGAATTTGATTAGAGTTTCGGATTTAGGATTTAGAATTTCTGTATGATGGTAGTTTCTCCCCTCAAGGGAGAGGAAAAGAAAGAGACGGTCGCTTTCATCAAGAGAGAGTAAAAGCAGCCAGTTAGCATCACTGTAATCATAGTTGTATATCACTGTAATCAATGAGTCGAAGACTCAGAGTTTTTTGAGTTTTACCTTGCTTATTTTCCTGCGGGTTGCTTCGGTTATCTTGAAGACAAAATTCTTATACTTGATCTCCTCCCCCACCTTGGGGATACGGTCGGCGTGTTTTATGATCAACCCGCCCACTGTGGAGACATCGTCCTCATCAATTGCGATACCGAACTTCTCAGCAAAATCATCCAATTCCATACGCGTATTCAGGTAATACTCACTCTCGGAAATCTTCTCGATCAATGGTTTCTTCTTCTTATCAAACTCGTCCTCAATGTCGCCCACGATTTCTTCGATCAAATCCTCGACCGTGATGATACCGGACACACCTCCAAATTCATCGATCACAACGCCCAGCGATAGTTTCAAACGCTGGAGTTCCAAAAAAACACTCAGAGCAGACCGGTCTTCGTACACAAAATGAGGTAATCTGACGAATTCAACAATCGGATAGCCGCTGTATTCTTTCCAGAAGGATACTACATCTTTGATGTAAAATATACCAATTACTTGATCGAGGTTATCGAAGTAGACTGGATACCGCGAGTAATGATACTGCTTATAGGTCTCAACGACTTTTTCGAGTTGGGTGTTGTAAGCCAGGGCAATGACTTCGTTCTTGGGAATCATTACCTTATTTACTTCCCTGTTCTTTATTTCAAGAATCTCGCCAATCATCCTGCTTTCCGGATCGGAAAGCTCTCTAAGGTCGATTATTTTCTTTTTTGTACTCAAACTTTATTTTGGGGTGCTACTTTCCAAAATCGACTTCACCAAAAGACTCGGGTTTGGTGTTTCGCAAACGGCGCTTCAATTCATCTATGGTCTTGTCACCTTGCAGGACAATCCCGTTTTGATTCATTATTCTATCTTGAACCCATATGGTACTTCTGGTACGCAAGGCTAACGCAATTGAATCTGAAGGGCGTGCATCAATTGCGTACACTTTCGAGTCGACCTCGACGAAGATCTTTGCATAATACGTTTCATCCTTTAAATCTACGATACCGATTTTAGACACCTTAGCCTGGAACGCATCCAGGACTGACTTAAGCAAATCATGGGTTAAGGGACGCTTGGGACTCACACCCTCGAGGGTAAGCGCTATTGCCATCGCCTCGCTCTCGCCGATCCATATCGGGAGGGTGCGCTCGCCGAATTTCTCCTTTAGCAATACAACGTAAGTATGCCACTGCTGGTCTTCGATGACAGCGTTTACAAAGACCTCTAGGATTCTATACCCCTTCTTCCAATACTGCAACTTTGAACACCGCATCCAGATTCTCGCCGAGATGTACCTTCACGTCATAAATCCCTGGGTGTTTCAGCGATTCCTTGAGCACTATATGTTTCTTATCAATCTCAATGCCTTCTGCTTCCAATAATGATGCCAAATCAGCAGATGTTATGCTACCGAACGACTTGCCATCCATACCGGTCTTGATTGTTGTTTTAACAGATAGATTATTGATACGTTCCGCAAGATCCATGCCTATCGTTCTTATCTTCTCCATCTGTTTTGAGAATCTTTTCTTTGATTTTTCTAGACCGCTCAAGTTACCTTTGGTGGCCTCGATAGCTATTTTTCTCGGAAACAAATAGTTTCTTGCATAGCCGTCTTTCACTTCCACTATGTCAAGTGGTTTACCAATCTTTTCTAATGGTTTAAGCAGGATAACCTTCATCTTGTCTCATAAGGTAAAAGCGCAATCTCACGCGCCCGTTTTATTGCTTGCGAAAGCCGCCGCTGGTGAAAAGCACAAGTACCCGTAATCCTCGTAGATAATATCTTGCCCCGCTCATTTACGAAGCCTTTCAAGACAGATGTATCTTTATAGCTGATTTCGTCTATATGTTGCTTGCAGAAGCGACACCTTTTTGCCATCTTTCTCCTTTTGCATTTCTAGAAAGGTGTATCAATCCCACCTTCACTATCGTCTTTTGTATCCTCTTCGGGTTCTGTGGTCGGCTGAGCACTGACTTCCTTATCTGGCATGTCGAGGAACTGAATGCGTCGAGCCACAATCTCGATTGCAGAGCGCTTCTCGCCCTGAGCTGATTCCCATTGCCGCGACCGTAATCTACCCTCGATGAGCACCGCACTACCTTTCTTCAAGTAATCATTAGCCAGCTCTGCTTGCCGACGCCAGGCGACGACGTTTATGAACAGAGTTTCTTCTTGTTGCTCACCACTTTCCCGGTTCTTATATCTTCGAGTTGAGGCGATACGGAAAGCACACACAGGAGCGCCCTTCTGAGTGTAGCGCAACTCAGGGTCAGCAACCAATCTACCAATCAATTGAACCGCGTTCAAATATCCTAATCGAATCTGACTCATTTCTTGGAATCCTTTGCAAAAATAATGAAGCGTAAAATATTATCACTATGCTTGAGCGCTGCTTTAATCTTATCGATAGCAACCGGTGGCGCATCGAAATCGTAGTTAACGTAGTAACCCTCATTCACCTTTCTGATAGGATAAGCCAGCGTCTTCTTACCCAAGACTTCGGTATTCAAACGACCCTTGGCATTATCCTGGATAATCTTCTCAACCGCCTTGACGTTCTCTTCCAGCTTCTCTTCGGTAAGTTCGGGATGAAAAATAAACATTGCCTCGTACTCTCTCATAATCTTTGTCCTTTTATTTATCCTTTTGTTCTCTATTATAAAAACTATATAATCAACTTGGCCGTGAACCCACGCATGCTAAGCCAGCATTATTATATCTATATATGGTCATGCGTCAAGGAGATTGTGTGAGTAGCCAAGCAAGGCTCAAGCCTTGCCTTACTCTTCAGAAATATCGCTGTGATCTGCCTTGTATCTCTGTAATCATCTGAGGGCCAAGCTCTTAAAGGAGCTTGGCCCTTCAAGATCTGATTTACGTGGAACAGAAAGAACATCGCTGCAATCTGTTTTTTATCACTGTAATCGAATAAGGCAAAGCCTTCTACATGGTTACGCGCATCTCGAATGGCTGTTCAATAGCTTCGTCGGTCGTATTGTAATACTCATAGACCCGGGAAGCACGAACCTTAGCGCGTATTGGGAACTTTGCCTGGAGCTGGTACGAAAGGTTTACAGATTTGCCAAAGCTGACTTCGTCAAGATAAATAATTATCTGACGCGGGGTGAGGCTGTACTTCTGAATCGTCTTACCCACGAGCTCGTCAAGCGTCGGTGTTAGCACTTCAAAACCTGGCGGAATTCCCAGATCGACCATCACCATCTGCGCACGACCCGGCCTCTCCAGATCGACTCTTACGTCAACATCCACAATGTCATTCAAGGTGAGACTCGTGCGATCGTAGTCGACCGAAATCGTGAACGGCGCCTTATGGGCTCGGGGTATGATCTCCCAAGGCAAGTAGTATTTACTGACGATTTCGTAGAGGAAATTTCCTTCACCCTTGACTTCTATCTCGACGGTGTTCTGCGTCTTGATATGCTTACTCAGGTCGATTTGATGCATTAGGTCGGCATTGCTCTTGTCGACATTAAGCTCGGCTACCTCCTGCCCGTTAATAATTACGGTTAGCTGCGCATCAATATCCTCGCTAATACTAACTAAGACGGCAACGAGCGAGCGAAGCGCGATAATGGTCCCCTGAGTGGTATACCATACGCCGTTTTTGTCTTTAGTGCGTATCAGATAGGTCAGAGCATCGGTCACGACATCGCTGTACTTACCTGACTTGATCAAGGCATAAAGGGCAAGTCCCGTCGCCTCGATATCCGCACCCTGACCGCGGGTGAACGTGATTGACGGAATATCCGATTGCCAGTAAACCGCATCCTTTTCCTTCTTAGCCATACCAACAAGTTTCTTCAGTATTTCGAGTGTGGTGGGTGATTTCGGATCCACCGCAACAAAAGCATTCGCCACCAAGGCCAGTATGTATGGATCGTTCGCCGCCTTTAGATTCTTTTTGAGAAAATCGAGTCCCTTGTCTATCGCCGGGCCGCGGTCACCGATTTCACCTAGAGCCCAACAGATATAAGCGGTCGGCAGAATTTCGTTTTTCTGTATTCGTGACCATGCCTCGGCGTGGAGGTATTGGGCATCGGGCGACCACGAGCCATCTTTGTTTTGCTGGTCGCGTAACCAGCGCGCAGTGCGTTCGATAATCCGCTCATCGATATCGTAGACCTGAGCCATGTCGTTGAATTCCATTAACCCGTATGCGGTCAGTACCTTGTTGGCCGGTGCATCGCCAAACCATGAGAATCCACCACCAGCAACCTCAAACGTGAGTAAGCGCTGATAACCAAGACTAATGTATTCCTCAGCGGTCATCTCGGTCTCCGGTTTGATCTGATCAGTCTGCCTGAGATAGTCGAGAATCAAGATATTGGGATAAGTAACCGACGTCGTCTGTTCAAAACAGCCAAACGGTACGCCTAGCAAGTTGTCCAAACCTTCTACGACTTGCGAGAAGATACCCGGGAATATCTTCAAGCCTAACCAGTTTGCATCCTCGATGGCGTCTGGCGGAAACGCAACTCTCTGTTTGACTGTACCAGAGAGCCGGTCTGATATCAACTCCTCAAACAGCTTGCCATCAGGCAAAACCGCAACCGCTCTCTTGATCGCATCTGATTTCACCTCACCATAAGCCTTGACCAGAAGTGAATGGTAGCCAATCTGCTTGACCCTAATCGGGAAATAGGCGACGCTGACTTCGTCCTGCTTGAGGTCGCGTACGATTTCTGTGGCCTCTAAGGCTTCAAACCAATCCTCCGCTTCGAGGACTAGCCTTATCCTCTGGTCTCTTGGCAAGTAGTTGTAGATGGCGATCGGAATGGCAATCTCATCACCCTCAGTTAGCGCGACCGGCAAGTCGATATCAACAAAAAAGTCTTGGAACACCTTCAGTTGAGCCAATGCCGAACCGAGCTGACCACTTGACGATGATGCAAAAGTCGTTATGCGCCAGGTGGTAATCGCATCGGGCATGGTCACAGAGAGTTGTGCATGTCCCTGGTAGTCGGTGATGAGTGCCGGCTCAAAAATGAAAGTTTCCGGAAAGAATTCACGAACCCTCGGCTCGCTGCCCGGCTTGTCAAGATCCATGCTCGTCTTAGATTTTGCCTCTGCCATACGCGCACCCGCACCGGGGGCAACTGCCGCCATCTCGGCGACGACCATCGGCCCGTCTGCCATGAAATCTTGCCACATCATCTCATTTATATCATCTTCATTGTCGAATACGCCATCAGGGCCAGCCGAGACGATTGTGAAGTAGTGGAAGAGTTCTACGGTCGAATCTACACGGTACCTTCTGCCCCAGGGGTCGCGCAGATCAACTTCCTGTAGCAAACGCTTTTCGAGAAGTGTAGCAATGGCACCGTCAGTTTTCGGATACGTATCATTGAGCCGATAATATTCATTTATCGCTTCGTAGATCTTATTACGGGCATGCTGCAACTTTTCGAAGAATGCCGATTTGATCTTTTCGTTCACCAACTGTGGTGTCGTGTAACTGACCGCGTAGTGATTTCGCGGCACCAGGGTCGAAAACATCACGTTCTCGGCGCGTGCCTCGCCAGTCTGTTTCTTAACTATATCAACTGGTGAGAAACCGTGTATTTCGTAGCGCGGCTTCATTATCTCTTCTTCTAATCTAAAATAGACTTTTTCCAAACCAGGCTGCAGCTCGGAAACCGCAAAGACTGCTTCATCGACAACCGCAACACACAACGCCGCGACGGTGGGCCGGCCTTTTTGGTCCGTCACCTTGAACACGATATTGCCATCCTCACCTGGTACATATTCATCTTTGCCGGCTTTGACGTTAATCAACAAGTCATCGGCCGCATGCACGTAGCAGAATCGCGTGTCTCGTATAATGCTGCTCCCGTGTGTGACGATATAGGCATGTAACCACAAAGACCCAGTAATATCATGTGTCAGATTCAGTTTGAACCTACCCTCACCATTCTTAATGGTGATCGATTTCGTCAATACCGTTTGATTATCCTTGATTATATCAAGGTATGCGCGGCCTGATCTTTTCGTAGTCAGTAAGGTAAGCTCGATTGCCTCACCGACTTCGTATATACCACGTGCCATTTTCATCACTATCTGCTCTTGGTCTGTGGTCATCTCAAATGACTTTTGCACTTGAGCAGTCTCTCCCTTGTCATCGGTTGCCCTGACCGCGATGAGGGCCTTCCAGTTCCCTGGTTTGTAATTGAACTCGGCGATTCCGTACTCATCGGTCCGCCCAGTGAATCGTCGGCCATCTATTCTCATCTCGATATTGGCAAAACAAGGCGTGCCATCCGGGTAGCTTGCCAGCACATAGATGCGATTCTCGAGCCCAGGTTTTAGAACACCGCCTTCAGGAACGACCGCCAGGTTGATCACACCTTGTACGATTTTCTTCTTCGCGGAAATTTTTTCACCATGTTTGGCCGGATCGATCACCTCAACATCCAGGCGCACGAATGCATCACCTTTTTCCAGTGGCTGGCCAACGAAGTGATCGGGTAATTGATAACTGAAGTGATAACGACCCTCTTGGTTGGTCTTGCCTTCGATCACGGCTTCCTGTTGAAATCCGATATCGTATTTGTAAGTCGTAATCTTCACTATGCCATTGACAACCGGTTTACCGAAGAAATACTGCACATCGATGTCGCCTTCCATTTTTTCACCTGGCATGTAGTATTCTTTGTCGGTCGTCAGTGCCACCTTAAACTTCGGCAAGACGTATCTCATTACATTAACCGTCTTTTCCACCTTTTCCTGATCAAGGATCACCCTAATCGTATAGTCGCCAAGATTCACCTCATCGGCGAGCACGAACTGCACATAACCGACACCAAAATCATCGGTTTCGACCTGTTTTTTGAATACCTTATTGCCCTTGCTGTCCTCGACCTCGTAGATGAGCGTGTGCCCTTGCACCGCATTCAGGTCTGGCCTGCGTAGGGATAGCGACCTGATATGTATAGTCTGTCCAGGCTGGTAGATGGGCTTATCAGTAACCACATAGGTCAGATTCCCGCTTAGCATCTTGATCATTGTATCATATTCGTCTTCACCAAATCTCGAGCTGATCACGAAGTGAAGGTCGGCTTCATCTATCTGCTCGGGTATTTTCAGATCCGTTTCGCAGGTCCCGGAGCGATCGGTCTTGCCCTCGAAGATCACCCTGTCTGAATCCGCTGTCTTCATCGAGATCTTTACGCGAGCATCTTCGATCGGAGCATTGTCACGCTGATTACGTACGATGATTCGATAATCTATCGGTGTACCCTTTATGAATTCGTTTTGGCCTAATATCTTGACGACCATGCGGTCTTCCAGCTGATATGTCGAGTATATCGCTTCTTTTTTCTTAAAAGTCACCCGTACACGGAGCAGATCGCGATCTTGCGGTCTTCGCTTCAAATTTATCTTGAATGGAACCGAATAGTAGTCACGAGTCACGTATATGTATTTGTATGCTTGTCCTATCATCTCATCATCGACGTCAAGAACTCTTACATCTATCTTGCCTAACTTGCCCTTCATACCTTCAACCGGCACGTTGACTTCTATCCTGTCTGATCCGCGGTACAGGTTTAACCCGGACACAATACCGACCGAAGTTATGGTGAGTACTATGAGCACTGCTTTTTTCATCCTAGCCTCCTTCTAGAAATAATACAAATCATTCACGAAAATATTCCCCAAATCCAATAGGAGACAACCTATTATAAATGTCCGGTAATAGATGTCAACGCAACGGCTTCTAACGCCCGTCCTTTTCGAATTTCGAGAGCTGACCCCGTGGTTACTTCAGGGTGCTGATGTGTTTAACCAGATGCGTTTTATGACGCGCTGCGGTATTTTTCTTAATGATGCCATCCTGAACTGATTTGTCGATAATTGATTGGACCTCAGGATAGGCTTTAAGGGCGGATTTCTTTGTCTTCAATTTCTTTATTCTCTTGAAAGCCTCTTTCAATCTCTTCTTTTTCTGCCGATTAACAATCCGCCGGCTGGTTGATTGTCGAATATTCTTCAAAACACTCATTGATCTTTTCATGCCCAATTATATTGAAAATGCATCATATGTCAAGCAACTTCGGTATCACCAGACTCGGTTTTTCTTTCAGTTTCGGGGGTCAATGGCAAGGGTGAAAAGAAAGGGGGCGTCAAGACCCCCTACCTGTCTAATCAATCAAGTCTTTGTACATCTGGAGTTTGCGCAAACGCGTTGGATGACGGAGCTTTTTCAGGGCCTTCGCTTCAATCTGCCTCACCCTTTCGCGGGTGATATTAAACATCCTGCCGACTTCCTCCAACGTTCTCGGCATGCCATCGTTGAGACCGAAACGCAAACGAATGATCTTTTCTTCACGCTTCGGTAAATCACGCAGAATATCGTTGAACCGGTCCTTGAGAATCGAGATAGCAGCCCGGCGCGACGGTGAATCACCCATCGGGTCGCTGATGAAGTCGCCAACAAAGCTCGACTCCTCATCATCGATTGGCTTATCAAGGGAAATCGGTATCAGAGCAATATTGTGCGCCATTCTGACCTTGTCGGTTGGGATATCGAGACGATCCGCGATCTCCTCCACCGTCGGCTCGCGTCCCAGGTCTTGTATCATATCACGCTGTGCACGCGCAACTTTGTTCATCGTATCGAGGATGTGGGCAGGCACCCGGACCGTGCGTGCCTGATCGCCAATCGCCCTAGTGATCGCCTGGCGTATCCACCAGGTTGCATAGGTTGAAAACTTGTAGCCTTTACGATAATCAAATTTCTCGACCGCCTTGATCAAACCATTGTTGCCCTCACCTACGAGGTCGGCAAACTCCAGACCCCGATTAACGTATTTCTTAGCAATCGAGATCACCAAGCGCATATTGCCCTCGATCATCCGTTGTCGTGCCCGGTTGATCAAATCTTCCCAGGCCTTAACGATGCGCGATGTTTCATTGATATCGTTGTGATCGCCACCCAGTGCTATGTTAAGTAGCTTCTTTTCCTTTTTGTATTGTTTGATCTCATCAGTATTGCGCAACCGAGGCAACGTACGCACAACCTTCTCAAGGCGTGCGATATTCTCCTTGAATGCCTGAATCGCTGAATTCACCACCGCATGCTGCAGTGAAAGGATCGTCAGTTTGCGCAGTATCCTCTCCTCTTTTTCAAAAATACGCCATTCCAGGGTCTTTGACTTATCACGCCGGGATTTCTTATAAAGGTGATGCAATGAACCATAATCTTTTTCTATTGACTTGACCCTGCGCACGAACCGCTGTCTTTCAGCCCAGAAAGCACGCTTGTCCATCATCGCTTCGATCTCAATACGCGATATCTGATCAAGACTACGGTGGCAGAATTCAACCTGCTTGCAGATTTCAATCAACTTACTAACCGTACAGGGATAAGGCAGGAATTGCCTTTCAATCATTCGATACCCGGTCTCGATCTTCACCGCAAGTTCGTACTCTTCCTCCTTAGTCAACAAATCGTACTTGGCCAGTTCCTTGAAGTACGCCCTTATCGGTTCTTCCGGTCTAAGGGTTGTCTTGGGCCGACGTCGGGTCGTATGTTCCTTACCCTCCTGTACAATGGTTATCCCATAATTAGAGAGGGTATCAAGGATCTTGTCTATGTCTTCCGCAGTGGCGTTATCAGGAATCAGCTTATCGACCTCACCAAGCGAAATACTGCCTTCCGATTTCGCTTTTTCAATTATTTTCTTAGAATCTTTAGTCTTTAAAAGTCCCTTCTTTATTTTCATAATCTCCTTTTTTCACACAATTATTAAGACAAATCATCAAAAAATGTGTTTATTCACTCCTTACATTTTCCGTTTTTCTGGCACTCTCAACATGGATATTCAAAAGCTCTCGCTTCAGAGCATCTAGCTCCCTATTGAGTAGCTGTCGCGCTTCCTCATCCCCACGTTTGGCTGCTTCATTAATCTTCTGCATGAGTCTTGCCTTCTCAACCCTCCCCTTGTATGTCCTTATGGCTTCCAATATGCTCTCTCTGGAAACTGGTTCCCCACGCATAATAATCGACAGTAACTTTTCCCTTAAATGTTCATCGACAACATCTGACAAATCGGCAATATCAAAATTCTGCTCCTTGATGAGTCTCTTGAACAGTCTTTTGATTCCCTCCTCAGCAAAATCATTCGGATGCAAATACTTCTTTACCAGTGAAAAATGTTCATACCCAATTAAAATCATGGCCATCAATTTCTCTTCCTGGGATACTTTGGGATCTCTGGGGATTTTTTCTGGTGCCGGTGACGTTTTCCCCATCTCTTTTTCGATCGTTGCAATCTCGATGCCGAAAACACGTGATACGTATTTGAGATAACGATCATATCGAATCGGGTCCTGTATCCTAGCGATGATTTGGATTAAATCCTTTATCAACGCAATCTCTTGTTCCAGCGATTCAACTTTCACAACACTCTTGTAGAAGTGAAAGAAATCGGTGGCTTTCCCGAGCAGCGCGCGTAGCGCCGTCGCCCCGTGCGCGTTGATATAACTATCAGGGTCAGAGTTGTCGGGCAGTAAAACAACATGCACGTCAACCTGAGCGTCGATCAGCAAGCCTATGGCGCGCAATGCGGCCTTAATACCGGAAAGATCACCATCAAAGAGAATCAAAACTTTCTTGACAAACCGCGCGAGCAGCATTGCCTGCCGTTCGGTCAATGACGTACCCAATGGCGCGCATATGCTGTCGAACCCATGTTGATAAATACTCAGCAGGTCAAAATAACCTTCAACGAGAATTACCTCGCCCTTGACGCGCGCCCTTTCTTTCGACTGATACAACCCATATAGACCATCGCCCTTCTTGAAAATTGGCGTCTCGGGTGAGTTTAAATATTTGGGCTGTATATAATCATCGATGCCGCGTCCGCCAAAACCGATGACCCGCCCGGAAAGATTGAATATCGGGAACATAAGCCGGTCGCGGAAGATCTCGCGACTCGTTGATATGAGACCAGCCTTTTGCAGACGCTCAACCGAGAATCCCTTCTGCCTCATGTAAGCAACCAAACCGCCCGAAGCCGGGGCATATCCGAGTCGAAAATCGCCGAGTTTATCCAGACTCAGTTTGCGTCGTGTCAGATAGTCCTGACCACGGCGACCAATATCCTTACTAAGGCATTCTGTGTAGAACTGACACGCCTCTTCGTTCACCTCGTAAATTTCTTTGTACCGTAATCCTCGCGTGGTGTCAATCTCAATGCCCAGGTTCTTTGCCAGGCGCTTGATCGCATCGGGGAAATCCAACTTTTCGTATTCCATGAGAAAGTTGATCGCGTTGCCGCCTTTCTTACACCCGAAGCAGTAGTAAATAGCCTTTTCCGGGCTCACATAAAATGATGGATTCTTTTCGCTATGGAAAGGGCACAGCCCGCGGTAGTTCCGCCCCATTTTTTTCAACGGCACGTATTGACCGATGAGCGCGACGATGTCGGTCTGTCGCTTTATCTCTTCTATCTTATCGCGTTCAATCAACTACTGGACCCCCTGTCTTCCCTTATCGACTCAATATCGGTCGGTTCTACCCAGTAAAAAATATTCTCAAGGCCTATCTTGTACTTCCCTTGCTTCTCGGCTACAACCTGTCCGATTCTTTTGAGCTCTCTTATCCGCACAAGCTCGCCGATGTCGGGATGGTATGGCTCATGGATCGTTTCGAATTCGAGCTTATCACCGAAGAAGCGCCGTGCCTTGTGCACCATGTCCGGCCTTGGTCCTTCCTTCCTCAGGGTCTTAATAAGTTTTTCAATATCTCTCTTTGCCCTGGTAAGTTCATTGCGATACTTGGACCTCAATTCATCAAATTCCTGTTTTTTCTTTACGTTGAACACCGCGAGTTTATTCTCATAATTACTGGTCAAACCGGACAATTTCTCTCGCTCTGCTTCAACTGCTTTTAACTCCCGTGACAGATCCTCGAAGAGCCGATTCACGCTCATCTTGTCTTCGTCCAGGTAAGATTTGGCCTTTGCCAGGACATCGCGCTTGAGCCCGAGCTGGTGAGCCAAACTAATCGCATTACTCGGTTGGGGAACGCCAAGAATTAGTCTATACGTTGGGCGATCGGTAAATTCCATGCCCCCGTTTATCATATCCGACCGATTGCTGACAAAGATCTTGAGGTTCTCATTATGCGTCGTCGCCAGGATTAGGTTCTTGTCCCTACTCAGCTCGTCAAGCACTGCTGAGGCTAGTGCCGACCCCTCTTCGACCGAAGTTTGACTCATTAACTCGTCGAGGAGGACCAATGAATTACCATCAGCATCGAGCGCCTTCTTGATCTGCTTAAGATGTGCGGCAAAGGTCGAGAGCTGTGACTCAATACTCTGCTCATCACCGATATCAGCATACAGCTCATTGAAAAAAGGAACCGAACTATCCTCGTCCGCAGGAATGAACAACCCGCACTTTGCCATTAGGGCAATCAGACCAACGGTCTTAAGGACAATCGTCTTCCCCCCGGCATTCGGACCTGAGATGAGAAGCACTCGGTTACCCGTATTCAGTTTCAAGTTGAGCGGCACTATTTGGTCATTAATTCGCTTAAGAATCGGATGAAAGCCATTTACAATGTTGAGCCGTTCATCAAACACCGGCCGATTCGCGTGCAGCTCGTCCGCAAAGCGCGCCTTGGCAAATAACAGATCGAGCCCTACTATGTGTTCAACATCATGCTCAATCATCTCCACGTTGCTGCGAATGAGTACGGTCATGTGGCGCAGAATCGACTCTATCTCGGTACGCTCGTTTTCCTCAAGCTCGAGAAGATGGGCGGTGTCGTCGGTGACCCCGATCGGTTCGATGAACACGGTCTCACCGGATTTCGAATACGAGTGGACAATCCCTTTCATCTGTTTCTTGAAATTGCTCTTCAGTGGCAGCACAAAATGGCCGGCACGCTCGACAATATTGGTGTCCGTGAACATATTTGGCTGATTGACGAGCATGCTGTTCAGGATTTCTCTAATCCGGTTTTTCATCTGCCTCTTCTTCGTTCTAATCTGAAAGAGCACCGGGCTCGCACTATCCTTGAGCGCGCCGCTCTCATCGACCCGTGCGTCGATGTCTTTGACTAGGTCGTGATAGTTGTGTAACTTGGTGACAAACCTACACAGCCTGCTATCCCTGAAATCCCTCTTCAAAGTGCCGACAAACCTCAAGAACTTAACCACCAACACCAATTCCTCAAGGGGCAGAAAAGCCACCCCATGAACTCGAGTCCTGACGTACCCAGGTTCAAAAGGAATGTAGAAATTTGCGGTTTCGCCTGATCTCCTTATTGCTGCTACCTGCTCGAACTCCTGCTCAACCAGGGACTGCGTTTTCAAAGGTGCTAAATTTTCCGCCCTTTTCTTGGCAGGCTCGGTATTACAATGATTGGAGAGTAGCTGGAGGACCTTGGGGAGCTCTAAGACGCCCTCGGCATGGGTTCTGGTTATAACTCCTCCCTTTGTCGCTTCCATTCTTTCTTACGCGCCGCGATAAGACGTCTTTTGCGTTTTTCGCTCGGTTTTTCATATATTTCATGTCGCTTGACGTCTCTCAATATGCCGGCTCGTTCTACTGACTTGCGGAAACGACGCAAGGCGTTATCAAAAGATTCACCTTCGTAAACCGTGACTTTCGTCATTAAATTGGCACCTCCTTTCAGGTATTTTTGTCTTGCTAGTTAATTATATTGAAAAATCGTGATTTGTCAAGGGGTAACATCAAAAAGGCTCTATATTACGATACTTTTTTCTTGAAGAACTAATGAATGTTTTGCTTTAATATCTATCTACTTAATCTCGTAAAAACGTGGAAATTATCATTATGGCCTTTTCTCTTCACCAATCACGAATGCTGCGTTTCGCTCATGATTGCAGCGCCACTCGAGGTTCCAATCCGATTTGCCCCAACCTTGATGAATTGTACTGCCTCCGCATAGGTTCTAACGCCTCCCGAAGCTTTGACACCGAAATCGCTGCCCACTGTTGAGCGTAGCAGCCGTACATCCTCGACCTTGGCTCCTTCCCTTGAAAAACCGGTCGAGGTCTTCACAAAATGCGCCCCATTTTCCGTGATGAGTTTGGCGGCCGCGATCTTCTCGTCCCGCGTGAGCAGACACGTCTCAATAATCACCTTCACAACTCTACCCTGACACGCCTTGGCCACCGCCTTTATCTCTTGGCCCACGTATTTGAAGTCTTTATCCTTTAACTTTCCAATGTTCATTACCATATCGATTTCATGACATCCCATTTGGACAAGATCTTCGGCCGCAAATACCTTCGTATTGGTGCTCGACGCCCCCAACGGAAAGCCGACGACACTGCATATCTTGATACCCTTGGACAGACTCGAGGCTGCGATGGGCACCCAGCATGGATTGACCACCGCGGCAAAGAATCGGTGTTCGCTTACACCTTCAAGAAACGCGAGTATCTCGCCCCGTGTTGCATCGGGCCTCAGAATCGTCTGGTCAATATATTGATTGATGTCCTTCATAGATTTATGATATGTTTTCCATAATGAAAGTCAAGAGAAGTTATTGACATAATTAAAGATATGTGCTATACTGCAAGTTATGAAATATAATAAATCATTGATCGCCACCCTCCGGGAGGACCCAAAAGAAGCCGAGAGCAAGAGTCATCGCATACTTCTACGCGGTGGCTTCATAAGACAGCTTGCCTCGGGTATTCATACTTATCTACCGTTGGGTTGGCGTATCCTTTTGAAAATTAGTAGCATCATACGAGAAGAGATGGACCGCATCGGTGGTCAGGAATTACTCATGCCCGCGCTCTCACCCAAGGAGCTATGGGAAGAATCCGGGCGCTGGAACGAATATGGTGATGATATGTTTCGGCTTACCGACAGAAAAGAACGTGATTACTGTCTCTGTCCGACTCATGAAGAGATCGTTGCCGACATTGCACGCAACAAGATACGTTCGTACCGCGATTTACCACAGATATGGTATCAGATACAGACAAAATTCCGCGACGAGCCCAGACCACGCTTTGGCGTGCTCCGATCCCGTCAGTTCATCATGAAGGACTCGTACAGCCTGGACTCTGATGAACAAGGGTTAGACAAGAGCTTCAACCTCCATAAAGATGCCTACATGAAAATCTTCAACCGCTGCGGCCTCGATTTTGTAATTGTCGAAGCATCAGGCGGCCTCATGGGCACCGGCGAGTCAAAAGAATTCATGGCTCTTGTCGACGGCGGCGAAGACCAGCTCGCCATGTGTGAACAATGCGATTACCGCGCCAACATACAGATCGCCGAGTGCAAGGGCGAGCACAAGTCGTTCGCCGACACAGCTGTCGAAGAAGTCGCGACGCCCGAGAAACGGACGGTCGAAGAAGTAACGCAATTTTTAAACGTCTCACCCCAGAATCTTGTGAAGAGCATGTTCTTTACTGCTCCTAACAAAGAGCCTGTCCTGATACTCATCCGCGGCGATTATGAAATCAGAGAGGAAACGATTACGACTCTACTTGGTCACGACTACGGACCAGCAACAGCAGAAGAGATAAAGAGGCATTTTGGCGCCGAACCCGGTTTCATCGGTCCGGTGGGCATACAAGACCTGAACATCTATGCCGACGAATTGTTGCACGACGCGAAGGGTATGATCACGGGTGCGAATCGAGATGGGTATCACATCAAGGGGTTGAATATCGGACGTGATGTTCAAATCAAGGAATTCGCCAACCTCAGGAAGATGAAAATTGGAGATCGCTGCATCAAATGCGGCGGCAAAATGGTTGCCCAAACAGCACTCGAACTCGGTCACATATTTAAACTCGGAACCAAGTATTCGATCAGCCTCGGGGCTAATTTCCTCGATGAGAAGGGTCAGGAAAAACCCATTATCATGGGCAGTTATGGCATTGGATTGGAAAGAATAATGGCCTGTGCCTGTGAGCAGAAAGGCGACGAACGGGGTGCAGCCTGGCCAATCTCCCTAGCACCTTATGATATCTACGTGGCGATCCTGAACCCGCTCGACAAAGATGTCACACAGTTGAGTGACGAAGTTACTCAGTTGTTGACGGAGGCTGGCTTCTCGACTATTATTGATGACAGAAACGTTTCGGCTGGCATCAAGTTCAACGATTCAGATCTAATTGGCATTCCTATTCGGGTGACGGTAGGACCAAAGGGGGTCAAGAATAATCTTGTCGATATTTTCATCAGAGAAACGGATGAGCGCTTCGACGTCGCCAAATCGGAAATAGTGGCTAAGTGCTCAGATATTAAAGATATGCTGTATCGGAGGATCAATGGTCACTAATATTGATTTGACCATGGTTGTGCAATTGATAAAGGAATCGATCGAGAACATGGGTTTGAGATTTTATGACTTGGAGTTTAACGATGTTTCTAGGACTCTGCGCATATACATAGATAAGGAAAGAGGAGGCGTCACAATCAAAGATTGTCAGAAAGTGAGCAACACAATATCGCGTGAACTCGATGCTTCAGAACTGATACATTTCCCATATACCCTCGAGGTTTCATCGCCCGGCATCCAACGCGTACTAAAAAGACCTGAACACTATTTCTGGGCTATTGGCAATGTCGTGGAAATCGATACCGGAGAATCCAAGATAAAAGGATATTTAAGAGGAACAAATAGTGATGGTATCGTCGTCGCAACGGAGAGTCGTGAAAATATCATACCCTACAGTTCCATAAGGAAAGCAAGAGTCGTCGAGGAGATAGTTCATGGTAAACGAAGCTAACCTGATAATTGAAAGCATGAAAGCCATTGCCCGGGCACGGGGTGTGAAATTCGATTACGTCATTCAATCACTGTCCGAAGCGCTGTCCAGTGGGGTGAAAAGAAAATTCGGCAAGAACACCGAGTCTGAAATATCGGTAAACAAATCCACCGGCGAAATCAAGATCTACGTTGTGAAAAAAGTCGTCGATGACGTCACCGATCCGGAAACCGAGATATCACTGCAGGAAGCTTTAGTAAAAAAGGACAGCTACAAGGTTGGTGATACGTTTCGCACATCGGTTTCGATCACCGATCTAGGACGTACCGCCATCGAAATGGTCAAGCAAACCCTCACACAGAAAGTCAGTGAAGCGGAACGCAACCGCATTCTCGCCGAGTATGAAAAGAAAATCGGCGAGATCGTAAAGGGCATCGTGAAGGTAGTCAGTCGGAATGAGATACTCGTTGACCTAGGCCCCGTGGAAGCAGTAATACCGAATTATGGTATAATGCGCACCGAGCATTACCGACTGGATTCACCGATCCGGGCAGTTGTGCACAGAGTTGACCGAGCACAATGGGGACCGAAAATCATCTTATCCCGGACCGATCCTAAATTCCTCGAGCGCCTGCTCTTCTACGAAATACCAGAAATCAAGGACGGTATTATTCAGGTCATCAAGATCGTCCGCGAGCCCGGGGTCCGAGCCAAAGTTGCCGTGCAGACTATTGACCCCAAGATTGATCCCATCGGCGCATGTGTTGGTTACCGCGGGAGCCGTATACAATCCGTCGTGAAGGAACTCTCAGGCGAGCGCATCGACGTAATACAATGGAGTAAAGAACCCACAATTCAAGTCTCACGCAGCCTGTCACCCGCAAAGGTGAAACAGGTAATCGGCCTCGGCGAAGGACACGTCTTAGCGATCGTGCCCGACGACGACTACTCCAAGGCAATCGGCAAGAACGGAGTTAACGTTGACCTAGCTTCAAGATTATGTGAAGTTGATATTGAAATAAAGAAGGTCTCCGAGTATGAAAAAGAGATGAAAGACAAGGAATTGGCGCAAACCAAAATCGAAGATGTCAAAGGGCTGGATTCGAAATTGAAGAAAGCTCTGATTGAGAAAGGCTATACGAATATACTCGTCGTACTCAAGGCCCCAGTTGATGAACTAAAATTCCTACTGTCGCTCGACGATGAAGCGGTCAGTAAACTGCTTGAAACCTTAAGACCACAAGGAGAACAGGAGCCCGAAAATGCCCCCCAAGAAGGTTCATAGTGTAGCGAAGAGCCTTGGTCTCTCAAGTGCCGCATTGATCAAACTGCTTGAGGAAATCGGCATTAAGGCCAAAGGCCACATGTCAACCCTCACCGATGACGAAATCAAAAAGGTGAAAGCCAAAATATCAGAAGAGAAGAAGCGAGTCAAAAAAGAATTCACACGGCGATACACAAAACCAAGAGCTAAGGAAAAGAAGAAAAAAATCAACAAGGAAGAAATTAAGGAAAAAGTCAAGTCGACCCTCGCCAGGATGGAAAAGCGTGAGACAAAAAAACATTATAAGCGCGAGGTACCGCAGAAAGTGGAAATCGCCCCTCAAGAAAAGGTTGTGGAAGTAACCGACTTCATGACTGTCGCCGAGCTTGCACAGGCACTCGGGAAGCAAGTCAGCGAGGTAATAAAGAAGTGCATGGATTTGGGCATGATGGTCAGCCTGAACCAACGCCTAGACCTTGACACGATATCGATTCTTTGTGATGAGTTCCAGTGCAAGGTGAGGACTGTTTCAATAGAAGAACAGGTGAAGACCACTGAGGAAGCAGTCTCGATGGAGCGGCCGCCCGTGGTCACGGTGATGGGACATGTCGATCATGGCAAGACCACGTTGCTCGATGCGATCACAAAACTCCAGGTGGCCGAACAGGAATTCGGCAAAATCACGCAGAAAATGGCTGCTTACCAGGTTGAATATCGCGATAAGGCAGTCACATTCCTCGACACGCCTGGTCATGAGGCCTTTACCGCCATGAGAGCTAGAGGAGCCCAGGTTACCGATATCGTCATCCTCGTGGTCGCCGCCGACGACGGGGTAATGCCTCAAACAGTGGAGGCGATAGACCACGCCCAAGCGGCAAATGTACCTATAATCGTCTGCATCAATAAGATTGATCTTCCAAACGCCAACATCAATCTGGTCAAGACACAACTCGCCAAGGCCAACGTCGTCATCGAGGACTTCGGTGGCAAATCCATATGCGTTGAAGTATCTGCAATCAAGGGTAAGGGCATACCAGACTTGCTCGATGCGATTCTGGTGAAATCTGAAGAACTGAGTCTGAAGGCGCCCGCCGAAAAACTGGCCAAGGGAGTGGTCCTCGAGGCACGCCTTGACCGCGGTAAAGGCAACGTCTCCACGGTATTGGTCCAAGAAGGAACCCTTCGAAAAGGCGAGCCCTTTGTCTGCGGACCACACTTTGGTCGTGTCCGCGAATTGCTGGACGAAAAATTCGAAAAGGTGAATGAAGCAGGCCCTTCAACCCCGGTATTGGTTTTGGGATTCAGCGGTCTCCCGCAGGCTGGCGAAATATTCCTCGCAATTGATAACGAGCACCGCGCGCGCGAGCTCGCCGCACAACGTGAATTGATTGACCGAAGCCGACGCCTGGCTCCAAAATCGAAGCTAACCCTATTGAATCTGCAAGAGAAAATAAAGGCCGGAGAAACGAAGGAACTGCGCATCGTACTCAAAGCCGATTCAGCTGGCTCAGTGGAAGCCCTGGATGAAAAACTACTGGAGTTGAATACCGAGGAAGCGACGATCAAAATCGTACACAAAGGAGTAGGCAAATTGAATGTCTCGGACATTCTCCTGGCAGAAGTCACGGGAGCCATTTGTGTTGGTTTTCACGTTGGCCCCGACAGCAATGCTCTCGAAAGCGCGGAACGCGAAGGCGTCGAAATCAGAACCTACCGGCTAATCTATGAAGCACTCGACGACTTGCGATCGGCGATGCTCGGCATGCTGGAACCCAAGATCCAAGAAATCCTCATTGGCGAGGCCGCAGTCAGAGAAGTCTTTAATATTCCCCGTGTGGGTGTCATTGCCGGATGCTATGTTAAGGACGGAAAGGTCTTACGCAATTCAATCGCACACCTGATACGTGATAAACAGGAGATTCTTACCGCCAAGGTCGTATCCTTGAAACGCTTCAAGGAAGACGTAAGAGAAGTAATGGTCGGGTATGAGTGTGGCATCGGGCTGGAGGATGTCTCAGACATTCAAAAAGACGACATGCTGCAATTCTACAAGATAGAGGAAGAAGCAAGCAAGAATGCCTGATAGGTTTTTCATTGGCAGCTGTAATCTTGACTTACATGTCGACAGTTGCCAATCGTTGAAGGACAAGAGACGAATCATTACCAGTCTCAAAGAGAAGGTGAAAAATCGCTATAATGTAGCAATGTGTGAATTTGGCGATCTCTCATTGTGGCAACGCACCAGATTGGGTGTCGTGACGTGTGGTAACAATAAGCAGCATGTCGATTCATCGCTGAAGGCTGTATTGGATTATATCCGAAAGTTCCGCGCAATATCCGTGGTTGATTTTGATATACACGTTAGTTGATGAGAAAAGAAAGAGTAGCTTCAATAATCGGCCGTCAAATATCAGAGATCATTGCGCATGAAATGAAAGATCCACGTCTTGGTTTTGTCACAATCACGACAGTAGATGTCAGCGATGATTTGAAAACGGCCATTGTCTATTTTTCAAGTCTCAATGACAAATCAGAGGGGTTGGAAACACTCAATCGCGCAAAAGGATATATAAGGTCACACCTTGCAAACAGAGTCAGAATGAAATATCTGCCAAATCTTGAATTCAAGATCGACAACAGCTTTGAATACGGGAAGAAAATTGATGCACTACTTGACGACATTAGTACAGAAGATAAAGAACAATAGGAACATTGTAGTCGCCACCCATCGAGACCCGGACGGTGACGGTATTGCAGCTGCCCTGGCCTCGGCCTATCTTGTAAAGCATTACAAAAGAAAGAAGCCGATCCTTTTCTGTCACTCCCGGATACCATTGAAGTATCAATTCCTCTTAGGCGATTGGGAATTCACGCGCAAGGTACCGGATTTTGATCTGCTGGTTGCGGTTGATTCAGCAGATATTTCAAGAATATTCCCGAAAATTGCCGAGGACAAGTTCAAAGGTGCGGCAATCATTAATATCGATCATCACCGTAGCAACAACTCTTTCGGTGCGTTGAGAATAATCGACGAGACCGCGTCCTCGGCATGTGAAATAATCTATTTCATCTTCAGGAACCTCAAGATAAGAATCAGTAAAGCGCTTGCCGAGATTTTTTATTGCGGAATATACAATGAAACTGGTGGGTTTGTTTATCCTAATACAACCAAGGAAGCACTGCAGATTGCCAGCGAGTTGGTGGGACTCGGAGTCCAGCCTGGTCCGCTCGTCAAACAGATGAACGCCAAGACACTCGGTGGTACAAAACTCCTGACCAAGGTGTTAGAGACGATTGAGGTCAAAGATGGTGTTGCCATCATGTACCTACATCAGGATATGCTGAAACGCAGCAGTGCCGACATGTCGGATTCAGAGAACTTCATATCTTTTCTCCAAGCGATCAAAGATGTGCGCGTTTCGATGTTTCTGCGCGAGGAAAAAGATGGTACAAGAATAAGCCTGAGAAGTGATGGCATAATAGATGTTGACAAACTCGCCCGGCAGTACGGCGGCGGAGGACATCGCCTAGCTGCTGGCTTACGACTAAGAAAAAATGTACACGCCGCAAAGAAAGAAATACTTAGAGCAATACTGCATAGAATCAAGAATAAATCTTGAATATCACTCATGAAATCACTGCTAAATGCAGAGAGAGATTCGTTACTCTTAGTTGACAAACCAATTGGTTTCAGTTCTTTTCAGATCGTACGTATTCTCAAGAAGCGGTATGAAAAAGTGGGACACGCCGGCACCCTGGATCCATTTGCCAGCGGTCTGCTCATCATCTTACTTAACCGTGCAACCAAGCAATTCGATAACATACAACAACGGGACAAAGATTATATCGGTGCGATGATCTTAGGAATATCCACTGACACCTATGATATCACGGGTGCTCAAACGGGTAACTCGAAAATTGCAACTATCGATATGACCTTGGATGAACTGAATCGAGCAGCCCAGCAGTTTGTCGGTGAAATCGAACAAACACCACCCCGTTATTCTGCCCTAAAGAGAGACGGCAAGAAGCTTTATCAACTAACCCGTCAGAATCGGTCCATAGATATCGCTTCGCGCAAGGTTTTGGTCAAGTCATTTGAAATCGTCGATATCGATTTTCCCATTTTGACATTCAGATCAACCGTTGGCAGAGGTGTATATCTTCGCTCCCTTGCCCACGACTTCGGCAATGCGCTGGGCTGTGGTGGAACTCTCGTATCCTTGAGAAGAACCAGAATCGGCACCTATCACGTGGCACAAGCTGAGAAGATAGGCGCCATTCTGACACCAGAATCATGTTAGTGCTACTGAATGGCCAAGACACAATAACTAAAGATTCGGTCTGTGGTATTGGCAGCTTTGACGGCGTGCACCGAGGACATCAGGCGATCGTCAAACGCTTGACGCATTTAGCAAGTGGCGGGAAGAAAGTGGGAATCATTACTTTCACACCACTGCCCTTTTTCACGTTGAAGAAAGCACCCATATGTTGCCTGACACCCAAGGAAGACAAAGAAAAAATCTTCGAACAACTCGGCGTTGATTTTATGTATTACTTCAAGTTTACAAAAGAATTTGCTCGATTAGAACCGCGGCAATTTGTGGAGTGTATTGTGGATAGAATTGCCCCATCAATTGTCGTAGTCGGCGAAAATTTCCACTTCGGTAAAAACCGAAAGGGCACTGCCCAGATACTAAGGGACTTGGCACATGACTTCTTCATGGTTGAAATAATGCCGCGAGTTTCTGATGAAGGGACTATCTCGAGTACGAGAATTCGCGAGCTACTATTGTTGGGTCATATCAAAGCCGCAAATGACCTGCTGGGGCGCGAATATAGCATTGCCGGCGAGGTGATCAAGGGAAAAGGCCGAGGGCAACGACTCGGATTCCCCACAATCAATATCGCACCTCCTGAGCACAAGTTGCTTCCCCTCGATGGCGTATACAAGGTAACAGTAGAGTTGGGCAAGAAGGAGTACCTCGGGGCAATGTTCTGCCGCAACGACCTGCTTGAGGTACACGTTCTCCGGTTTGATGGCGACCTATACAAGAGGATTGTAACCGTTAAATTCCTTGAACGACTACGTGGCATTGAGCATTTCAAGGATGATGCTTCGCTAAAAGCTGCCATTGCCGGCGACATAGATAAAATCACAAAATAGAACCTCAGACGTACTTGGAATACAGGCAGACAATTGACTCGAAATGATTTTCGATTATTCTTAATATCAGGAGGAATCATGAAAAACTCTTTGTTATTTTTATTACTATTAGCTTTGTTTTGCACGGCTCAGAAAAAACAGCGTGGTTCGATGCCGGGTAGATATGATTTCGAACCAGCAGAACTTTACAGTCTACTTAGTCCGAGCGAAAAGGTATTTTTGCAAGATTTTGGTTTCTTTGCAAAACGTGCGCCGTACAAGAAATATTGTGACCTCTACGAATCACTAAAGTCAAATGGACTTCCGATATACGTAACGACTGATTGTGTGCTCCATACTTATCATATTCTCTACGATTATTCGCTACGTGTTTTGGAAATTGAATACCTCCATCACCAGGTGGGTGAGCTAACCGACCAGATGATTGAACAGACCAAGGAATTGATCAGAAAAAATCACGGACCGATCAAGCAAGCGCTCGTTGATAATCTTGCATATTTCGAGGTAGCGGCGAATCTGCTGACTCCGGATTTCTTACCCTCGAAGTCAGTAGAAAATAGGGTATCTGCAGAACTAGAATTGATAAATGCCACCGAGGGCATAGCCATGTCGCCGATATTTGGATATGAGGAAGATTATACGCAATACAAGCCACGTGGACATTATACCAGAAACGAGACATTGAAGAGATACTTTCGGGCAATGATGTGGTACGGAAGAATATCGTTCCGGCTCAGCCCAGATACTACACAAGTGAATAAGAAAGGCAAGGAAGAAACGAGAAGAGCCTTGTGCATTCTCGAGGCCGCAAAGAACCATCGGGAAAGTTGGTCGAAGATAAACGACCCAATCATCCTCTACGTTGGCAAGAGTGATGACTTTACGCTCGTTGAATACCTTGGTATTAAGGATGAAGTATTTCCTGATCTTGACCCAATAGAGATCGCTGCAGACGACGCGAAGCTTGTAAAATTCATCGAAACGGCGATGAAACACCGGTCGCCGAAGATACTGTCAACCAAGATTCTTGACATTGAGGATCGTCAAATTGTCACCAAGGGATTCAGGTTTTTCGGTCAAAAATTCATCCTTGACTCATACATATTTCAGAATCTCGTCTACGACGACGTCGGCACTAGGCAGAACCCAAGACACTTGCCCAAAGGTTTGGATGTCTTTGCCGTACTGGGCTCTGACCGGGCAAGGGATATCTTGATTAATATTTACAAAGAGAACAGGTTTTTGAATTATGAAAGCCAGCTCGAGAAACTCACCGCGGAGTTTGCAGACCTCAAAGAGGAGGACTGGTCTTTCAATCTCTACTATGGATGGTTGTATACATTGAAATCATTGCTCTTACCGCTTCCCCAATTCCTTCCTGCATATCAGGACAAACTACTGCAGACCGCTTTGGGCAGCTGGGCTGAATTGAGGCATGATACAATACTGTATGCCAAGCAATCCTACACCGAAATGATAACCGCAATACCACCCCAACCCGAAGTCGTGAAGGGTTATGTCGAGCCAATACCAGCTTGTTTTGCGCGACTGAGGAAACTGGTCGACATGAGTGAACGTGAATTATCGAAAAGCGGTTACCTTGAACAGGGTGTCAAACAGAAATTCAAGCAATTCTCAGATTTGCTCACACGGCTAAAAAGCATTGCCGAAGATGAGTTAGCCAACCGGGAATCGAGTGAAGAAGACTACTACGTTATTTGGAATATCGGTAAGACCTTAGGAAACATTGAGACCCTTCCGGGCGCCGATTACACGACCGAAACCGACGAGAGTGCCGCACTCATCGCCGATGTCCACACTGACCCTTGGAATGAATTGTCACTAGAGATCGGCAACGATGTCCCTGCTTTGATATACACGACGGTGAGAACCGACGGCAAAATCCAGATCTACGTGGGTGGAATGTACGATTACTATGAATTCGCCGTGCCCATCGGCGAGAGACTAACCGATGAAGAGTGGCAAAGCTTGTCCCCCAAACCAACCAAGCCCGAATGGATTGAATCTTTTGTGAAGTAGAAGCGACCAGATACGTTACTACCAAGAAGAGAAGGCGGATATTGTATCCGCCTTCTTGTTAAATTTCGGACAACTCTAGACTCTACTCAGTCTTATGCTTGTCGCAGGGGGCGCGAACCCCGCTCTCACCCTTACATCCTTCAGCCGATTTGTGTATGATTTTAACACGGTGCTCACGACCGCCTTCCGTCACATCCATTTTTGTACCCTTATGCATCTTTTTCGAAAACTTGACTCTTTGCTCCGATGTCAGCACACTATTGACTTTCAAGTGCTGATCAACCCTTGCCTGTTTTATCTTTAACTCCAGATCGTGTATTTCTTTAACAAATCTCATGACTTTATCACGATTCGGAGTTTCAAGCTTCATTTCTTTATCCAAATCTAGCCGCTTCAACTCAATATCCGACTTTACAGGAATAATACTCTTTTCCGTCTCCATCTTTATTGCATCAATCTTTTCTGTCTGCGTGGGTGTCAAGTCAAGATTCTTCAATCCATGTTCCATACCAGAATGCATGTGCGCCCCCTCGCAACAAGTCATGGTCATTTCCTGCGCAAATCCCGTGGTAAACGTAAACAGCAACGCAGCCAATAGTATTGTCCTCATTGTACCTCCTTCGTGAACATTGGACTCCCTCGTGTGCCGTAAGGTTTATTCTTTTCCAACTTCACAGTATTGGTTATGACTTCACAAATGCTATTCACCAGTCTAGCTCTGCCGTATCCAACATAGCTCGGCACGACCTTCTTACCAAAATAGATATTGGCCAGGTTGTATTCACTGATACGAACAAACCTTCGCAGTATATGGAAATCGAGAAAAGATGGCCGGTTGAAGAACACCTGAGGTACACCGAGCAATGCAGCCTCGAGTGATGCCGTGCCTGAACCAATGACAAGCAAATCACAGTTTTTCATCACCTGGTATCGATTTTCATGAACAACCCGCACTCCATCCTTCACATCCTTTTTAAAATCATTGGCTTGCCTCGAATCATATGCGATTAAGCAACATTCAACGTCTGCTATATGCCCATACACAAGATCAGTCAATTCTAGGACAACCGGCATATTCCGCCTAACATGTGACGGCCTTGAACCAGGCATGAATCCAATTCTCTTGTGGTGATCATTTCTCTTGTATACACTCAACTTACTAACAAGTGGGTTCTCTATTTCTATCGTCTCAATTCCTAGTCCTCTGTAAAATTCAGCCTCGAAAGGAAAAACCGAAACGACCGAGTCGACCCACTTCCTGACAAAGAATTTACGAAACTTACCCCATGCCCAGATTTGCGGCGGCATAAGGTAGTAAACCCTAACGCCTATTTTCTTCGCATATCGGCACAGCAGGAGGTTCATGCCAGGGTACGCTATTGCGACAAATACTCTAGGGCGCAGGCGGCATAGCCACCGTGCAATATTCCGGTACGCCGAATAATTGTGGCATGCCGACATCACGCTGTCTTTCAATCCGAGGGACATTAATCGGGTGTACTCAAATATGATTTCTGCACCGCTATCGCGCATTTGGCCATTACCGACACCCAGAATCCTGGCATCGGGGAATTGCTTCTTGAGTTCCCTTATGAATAGCCCAGCGTATAAATCACCCGATGGTTCTCCGGCACAAAAGAACGCAGGCATCTCTAGGAACATGTGCCTTGTTAATAGAAACCTACGTGGGTTATTTTGAATAGCTATCTTCGTAATATGAAATTCAAAATTATCGTTAAAATGATTGAGATTATTATGCTCGTCATGATCGGGAAATACATTACAAAGTTATCTTGCTTGATGACAATGTCGCCCGGCATGCGCAGTGATGAAATTTTTGGAAACAATAAGAGCAGGCCACCGAGCACCAAGAACACGATGCCCAATAGAATCAAGAAACGTGCAACACCGTGCATGAAATTGTCGTACCGTGGTTACGACTCTTGTGATTTTTCTGTAGTCGCTGGTGGTTTCGGCTTATCACCGCTTTTCTGCAGAGTCCTACCTTTTTCTTCGCTCTTCTGCGGCAAGTTTGCCTTCTTGTAATCGGTTACATAAAACCCACTGCCCTTGAATATCAAACCTGCCCCGCCACTTATCAGACGCCTCAACCGTCCACCGCATTTCGGGCATTGAACCAACGGTTTGTCTGTAATCTTCTGGAATTCCTCAAAGGCATGCTTACACTTTGAACATTCGTATTCGTAGGTCGGCATTTCTACATAGCAGGAGAGTCAGGGTCAGGAGGCTCGAATGCCTGCCTCCATGACCCCAACCTCCTATATTGTGTTATTAATACTCACCACCGTATCCGCCGGGCGGCCCCATCGGTGGCTTTTCCTCTTCTGGTTTCTCAGCCACCACTGCTTCGGTGGTCACCAGCAAGGAAGCAATGCTCGCGGCGTTCTGTAGAGCCGTGCGCGTTACCTTTGTCGGATCAATGATCCCAGCCTCTACCATGTCTTCGAATTTCTCACTCATCACGTTGTATCCGGTATTCAACTTCTCCTTCTTTACCTGCTCAACGATAACCGAACCTTCCTTGCCAGCGTTCTCAGCCAACAGACGCGTCGGTTCTTCTAAGGCACGTCTGACTATTTCTAAACCAATCTGTTGATCATTCACCAATTTCATCTTTGCGAGTTCGGGCAGCGCTCTGATCAGAGCTACACCGCCACCCGGGACAATGCCTTCCTCGACCGCCGCTCTCGTGGCATGAAGCGCATCCTCGACGCGCGCCTTCTTTTCCTTCATGGCCACTTCAGTAGCTGCGCCAACGTTCAATACGGCAACCCCGCCGGCGAGTTTTGCCAGACGTTCCTGTAATTTCTCTTTGTCATAATCGGAAGTCGTTTCTTCAATCTCATTCTTTATCTGCCCGATTCGAGCCTGAATATCATCCTTCTTACCAGCACCCTCAACGATGGTTGTATTCTCCTTGTCAATAGTAATACGCTTGGCGCGTCCGAGGTCAGACACCTGAACGTTCTCTAGCTTGATACCGATATCTTCAGATATTAACTTGCCCGCGGTGAGCACGGCTATGTCCTCAAGCATCGCGCGACGACGGTCGCCATAACCCGGAGCCTTCACCGCAGCACAAGACAAGGTACCCCTGATCTTGTTGACGACCAACGTAGCCAGAGCTTCGCCCTCGACCTCTTCACTGATTATCACAATTGGCTTACCCTTTTGCGCAACCTTTTCCAGCATCGGGACCAAATCCTTCATCGCGCTTATCTTCTTCTCATATAGCAGAATGTAAGCGTCTTCAAGCACGCATTCCATGCGCTCGGGGTTGGTAATAAAATAGGGTGAGAGATATCCGCGGTCAAATTGCATACCCTCAACAACATCGAGCGTGGTCTCCATGCCCTTGGCCTCTTCAACCGTGATCACGCCATCCTTGCCAACCTTCTCCATGGCGTCGGCGATTAGCTTGCCGATCGTTTCATCATTGTTGGCTGAAATCGCCGCCACCTGAGCAATGTCCGTTGAACCCTTGATCGGCGTCGACATCTTTTTTAAGTGTGCAACAACACTCTCAACGGCCTTGTCAATGCCTTTCTTGATTTCCATGGCATTGGCACCGGCAGTCACCGTTTTCAGGCCTTCGCGATAAATCCCTTCGGCCAGTATCGTGGCGGTCGTGGTGCCATCACCAGCAACGTCCGAAGTCTTAGACGCCACCTCTTTCACCATCTGGGCACCCATGTTTTCGAACTTATCCTCAAGATCAATCTCTTTTGCGACCGTAACGCCATCCTTGGTGATGGTCGGCGCACCAAACTTTTTTTCTAGGATGACATTTCTACCCTTCGGACCAAGCGTGACTTTTACCGCATCTGAGAGTAGTTTGACGCCCTTTAGTATTGATCGTCTTGCATCCTCACCAAACTTAATTTCTTTGGCTGCCATATTCTGTCTCCTTTTTATTTCGTTTTTTCAATTATACCTAAAACATCATCCTCGCGAATAATTAGGTATTCTTTGTCTTCTATCTTCATCTCGGTTCCCGCGTACTTACCAAAAAGAATGGTATCGCCCTTCTTAACCTCAGGCGGAATCCGATTGCCTTTCTCATCCCTGCGTCCGCTACCAACCGCAATCACTTTTCCCTGCTGAGGCTTCTCCTTAGCCGTGTCCGGAATAATGATGCCGCCTTTCTTTACCTCTTCCTCTATCCTTTCAACAAGAATATGGTCATGAAGTGGCTTTATTTTCATCTATCCTCCTTCTTTTCTCTATGCCAAAAGACCCTTACTAACTTCTGCTCATCGGAAAATCGATATTCAACATCGCCACCGTAGGCATGATAAAGCATACGCCCCAGGTGTATCGCCAGATTTTCCGAAGTAGTCTCTATTCTCGTACCAGACTTGTCCTCAATTATACCCATAATCCGATCCAGGGGGTTATGGGTTAATGTCTTCTTTTCCTCGTTTCTCAACATATTCACGATTTCTTCACGCCTCGGCTTGAAGAAATCCCCCGAAATGTAGACAATCCCCATTACATAATGATCTTCTTCCTTACGGCAGGCAGGACACTTATGCCTCTGGACTGCTTCATTCGCATCAAAGTTAGACATTCTCTGCCAGCGTCGGTACCGGTAAACCAAGCCGCAGCGTGGACACACGGTTGGCTCTTTGTAGCTCTTCCTTGTCAGATAGGGATCCTCAAGATGGGGCTTTAGTCCCCCTCTTATACCTCTTTGACCCTTAGGCACATTCCTCTCCTTTTATTACTTTGCCTAACTGAATATGGGCGAAACCCGACTTGAACGGGTGACCTTCTCCTTGTAAGAGAGACGCTCTCGCCAACTGAGCTATTCGCCCTTTAGACATCTATTATATCCAAAAGTTTAGTTTTGTCAAGAAATCAGGAAATCTCGGGTCACATGCAAATGCCCACGCGTTTTCATAGTTTTGAGGCTTTTTCCTCAACCGATTTCAGGAGTGAATCGAACGATTTTTCAAAGGCAATGACACCGTCCTGGAGGAGTTTCGTACACACATCATCGATGTCTATGCCAAAATCTTTCAACTCTCCGATAGTTGCGCGCGCCTTGGCAATATCGGCAGGCAAGGCCTCAGCCACAACACCGTGCTCCAAGAATGCCGTCAAGGTGTGCTCAGGAAGTGTGTTGACAGTATCCTTACCAATGAGTTCCGTAACATACTTTGTATCGCTGTACGCAGGGTTTTTGGTGCTGGTGGACCCCCAGAGTACTCTTTGAATCCCAATGCCTTTTCTACTCAAATCCGCGAACCTTTTGGTATCAAACGTTTCACGGTATTTTGCGTATATCAAGGCCGAGTTTGCAGCCGCCGCCTTCCCTTTTAAGTTCTGCAATTTCTGCTGGATATTGACCTCAGAATACCTTTGCAGCGTTTCATCAATCATTTTGTCGATTAGTGTATCAACACGGCTCACGAAAACACTCGCAACCGATCGTATTCGACGCACATCGCCACCCCGCTGTAGCAGGTTTTCGACACCCTGCAGATAGGCCTTAGCCGTATTAACGTATTGCTGTACAGAAAATATGAGTGTTACGTTCACATTGATGCCTTGGGCCAACAACGCCGCGATCGCAGGAAATCCGGCGTCGGTTGACGGCACCTTGAACATAACATTGGGTCGATTCACCTTCCCATGTAGTCTCTTACCTTCGGCTATTGTCTGTTCCGTACTATGGGCGAGCTTGGGATTCACCTCTAAGCTCACATAACCATCCAAGCCATTGGTTGCATCGTATACAGACCTGAATGCATCCGCGGCATCCTGAATATCCTTAACCGTGATGTCATCGTATATTTCGAACGTACTCTTCTGTTTTCTCCTCAACTCACCTATGCTCTTATCATAATCACTGCTTTTGCTGACTGCCTTATCAAAAATGCTGGGATTTGATGTCAGACCTCGCACACCTTGTTCGATTAGCTTTCTCAATCTTCCCGTATCGAGCAGGGCGCGACTTATATAATCTAACCAGACACTCTGACCGTATTCATTGAGTTGCTGAACCGTCGTCCTGGCCACAAAGCCTCCTTTTTTGGAAACGAATTCCTTTTTGCTGTAGGGAATACCTGAAACCTCGAGGCGATAATCGTGATGTCATGATGATTTAGACTCGCCCTCGGTACGGTAATGTGGATGTCTCATCTCCGTGTTCAGAAAAAAGCTAATGGCCGTTCTGATTGCGATAATCGACCCCAGTATTGCCAATTCCATGAGCGTTGGTTTTATTATCGTTCTCACGACATCCGCCGCAATCAGAAATTCAAGACCCACGAGTAAGTACGAACCAAGATTATGCCTGAGCAGATACCTGCGATTGCGTATATTTGTCCCTCGGATGTGATCATATTCTATGCATATGAAATCCAAGAGTCCGAGAAACACCCCCCAACATATGATCACGATACCTGCTATCCCGATTATCAACGAAACATAATGTAATATTTGCACTTCAACCTCCCAATTGTGCTAATGACTCTGTACTCACTCAAACGCAAAAAGATAGTTCACGATTTCTAACAACCCGCGAGTGTAATGTCTACGTCTATTCTAATGATGTCCAGGCTTATGTCAACCACTCTACGAAACCGAAATCAATCAACTCTGTCCAGTTGACATGGCGTTCTTTTTTGGTATAATTCCAAATGGAATGCAAAACAAGCGACAATCAAAAGAATTGCAATTGCAGTTATGAACCATGTTCAAGAAAAGGGAAATGCTGTGATTGCTTGAGTTATCACCTGGCCATGCAAGAACTACCGGCATGCTGTTTTCCAAATGACACGGAACGAACCTACGACAGGTCGTTCGCTAGATTCATACAGGTCTACGAGAAAAAATGACCATCGAACTGATTATTGAGCGCTCGAAACCCGACCGAAAGGGCTACGCGTTGCCCAAACGCGACGTGCCAGCGTATGAGCTGCCGGGTGTTCTGAGCCGTCAGAAGACTGCTTGTCTACCTGAGGTCAGCGAACCAGATATCATGAGGCACTTTGTCAATCTCTCCGTCATGAACCACCATGTTGATAAGAATTTCTATCCCCTTGGCTCCTGCACAATGAAATACAATCCAAAAATAAACGAAGAGCTATCACGATTGGCTGGTTTCACTAAGGTGCATCCGCTACAACCAATGGCTACTGTTCAAGGTGCACTCCGAATGATGTACGAACTCGGCGAGCATTTGAAGGCAATCGTTAATCTTGATGCCGTTACCCTCCAACCGGCCGCCGGTGCCCAAGGCGAATTCACCGCGATAAGCATGTTCAAAGCGTACCATAATAAGAAAAAAGAATCGCGTGCATATATACTCGTGCCCGACTCAGCACATGGTACGAATCCAGCAAGCGTCAACTTCTCGGGTTTTCGGCCGCTTACCTTACCCTCGAATGAAAAAGGACTGGTAGATGTTGAAAAATTGCTTGAGTTAATGACGCCTCGGGTTGCTGGGCTCATGTTAACCAATCCAAACACCCTTGGGCTTTTTGAGAAACAGGTAACGAAAATCACCAGTATCGTGCACGACAAGGGTGGTCTGGTTTATTTGGATGGAGCGAATCTCAATGCGCTGCTCGGGATTACGCGACCCGGCGACCTAGGGTTCGATGCCGTGCACTTCAATCTCCACAAGACGTTTTCCACACCCCATGGTGGTGGTGGTCCAGGCGCTGGACCCGTCGCCGTGACCAAGCTGCTCGCACCATTTCTCCCGACCCCGGTGATTACCAAGCAGCGGGAAACCTACAGCTTCGACTACAACGTACCCGATTCGATAGGAAAGGTGCAAACATTCTACGGGAATTTCCTCGTGATGGCAAGAGCGTACACGTTTCTAAGAATCGTGGGGCGCGATGGCCTGAGGCAGATAGCCAAATCGGCCATCCTCAACGCGAATTACGTCGTCCAATCTTTGAAAGACTATTACTACTTACCATACCCTGACTACTGCATGCACGAGGGCGTTTTGTCCGGAAGAAAGCTTAAGGAATCTGGATTGAGAACCCTCGATGTAGCGAAGAGGTTGTTGGACTATGGTCTGCACGCGCCAACCGTTTACTTTCCACTAATCGTCAGCGAAGCGCTCATGATCGAACCAACCGACAGCGAATCCAAGGAGACCCTCGATGCTTTCATCGAGGCGATGAAGAAAATTCTTGATGAAGCAAAAGAAAACCCTGATCTATTGAAGAACGCACCACACCATACACCGGTGCGCCGTCTCGACGAGGTCAAGGCGATCAAAGAACTTAAGGTACGATGGAAGACATAGGCTTTGAGGTCACCGAAGACCGCAAGAAATTCTTGCTTAGCAAAATTGCTCAGAAGGTGGTCGACTACCGCCTTTCTCCTGTAGCAATAATATTTTTGGAATCATCAAAGCCTTTATCTTTTCTAGGAAACCAATTTCTTATTTTCATGCAACCTTTTTATCGCGCGTTATTCTCTTTTCGCGAATATGAAGAAATCGCCACGATGTTGGAAGACCGTCGCAACATTGAGGCGCTGATTTGCGAGATAGAGCGTCTTGAGGAGGAAAGGGATGAAGCAAAAAGAACCGACAAGAATTCTCGCCACTGATTGTGGAAGTACCACAACCAAGGCTATTCTGATCGAAAAACGCGGAGACGAATATCGATTGATTGTTAGGGGTGAAGCACCAACTACTGTCGAGGCACCTTATGAAGATGTCACCAAAGGCGTACTCAATTCGGTAATGGAAGTTGAGGAACTTTCCAAGGTCAAGATCCTCGATGGCGAGGACATCATCAAGCAGGTGAAAGATGGTGAAGGAGTGGATTTTTATGTTTCAACATCATCGGCCGGCGGTGGTTTACAGATGATGGTGGCGGGCGTCGTGCTTACCATGACCGCGGAAAGTGCCGCACGTGCCGCCCTGGGTGCCGGTGCAATCGTCATGGATGTAATTGCATCCAACGATGGCCGGCTACCCCACGAGAAAATTGAGCGCATAAGAAATCTCAGACCAGACATGATTCTGCTTTCCGGTGGCATTGATGGTGGGACAGTATCGCACGTGGTAGAATTAGCAGAATTAATCAAAGCCGCCGATCCAAGGCCGCGGTTCGGCGTTGGTTATCAGCTACCAGTTATCTACGCAGGCAATAAAGATGCGCGGGATATGATACTAAAGACACTGGGGGAGAGCACCGCATTGGTAGTCGTTGAAAATCTCAGGCCGGTACTCGAAAGGGAAAATCTGAATCCTGCACGGCATAAGATCCACGATCAATTCATGGAACACGTCATGGCACATGCCCCCGGGTACAAAACACTAATGGAGAGAACCGACGTTCCGATCATGCCCACCCCGGGTGCGGTCGGTCTGCTTGTTGAGACCGTAGCCAAGAAGGAAAAAATCTCGGTAATCGGTGTCGACATCGGAGGCGCCACAACCGACGTATTTTCTGTATTTCAGGAGATATTCAACCGCACGGTCAGTGCTAATCTCGGTATGTCCTACTCAATCAGCAACGTTTTGGCCGAGACTGGTATTGAGAATATCATGCGCTGGCTGCCGCTCGAAATCGACGAGCGTGACCTGAGGAACCGAATAAGAAATAAAATGATACGGCCAACAACGATTCCCCATACCTTAGAAGATCTTAAGATCGAACAGGCGATTGCGCGTGAGGCATTGCGGTTGGCTTTCGAACAGCACAAATCAATGGCTGTAGGATTGAAAGGCGTTCAGCAAGAGAGAACGATCTCCGATGCTTTTAGCCAAACCATGACCGGCGAGACTCTGATTGACCTTATGGGATTGAACCTAATCATTGGCTCAGGCGGGATTCTATCACATGCGCCGCGCCGCAATCAGGCCGCATTGATGCTCACTGATGCCTTTTTGCCTGAGGGAATAACTAGGCTGGCTGTCGACTCGATTTTCATGATGCCACATCTCGGTGTGTTATCCACTGTACACGAAAAGTCGGCGACCGAAGTATTCAATAAAGACTGTCTAATTCAGCTTGGCACCTGTATCGCGCCAGTTGGTGTAGGCAAAGAGGGTGCCAAGGTCTTGAACATCAAGATTGAATACGGTAATGGAAAGGCCGATGAACACCCAATGAAATTTGGTGAAATCAAGTTATTATCCTTGGGAGCCGATGAAAAGGCGAAGGTGGTGCTGCAACCTGAAAAGGGATTCGATATTGGCGAAGGCCGAGGCAAGACGATCGACGCTACGATACAAGGCGGCATAGTCGGCGTGATAGTTGATTGTCGCGGACGACCCTTCAGATTATATGAGGACAAACGCAAGCGCATTGAGTCCCTGCATAACTGGTTTGCTGCAACTGGTCTGTATCCCAGCGAATAGTAACTGCATAACTGAATTGGAAAAACTTGTCTTGCAGAAATGAACAGACCATATGAGTTCGGTAATATGGAACATGCATTTTTAGAAGGAGGTTAGATGGCTTTACCAAAAAGAAGACATTCCCATGCCCGAAAAAACAAGCGACGTTCTCAGAAGAAAATCAATACTGCGGATTTTGTAGAATGCCCAAAATGCCACAGCCCGAAGCTTCCGCACCGTATATGTCCGAACTGTGGCACTTATAACGGCAAACTCGTGTTACCACCAAAAGAAGAAAAGGAGAAAGATTGATCGTTGGCTTCGATTTGATGGGTTCTGATAAGGCACCAATCAATGAACTACAGGCCTTGGAGCTATTTAAAGAAGATCCAGTATGCGACCTGTTGGTAGTTGGCAGGGGTGACTACGAAAACGAGGTTCAGGATCTCGGATATGATTTCCGACTGGCCGACGAGGTCGTGGGCATGCACGAAATCCCGGCAGTTGCTGTACGTCAGAAAAGAAATTCTTCCTTGGGCATTCTCGTCGACATGCTCAAGAACAAAAAGCTGGATGCAATTGTGAGCGCCGGCAACACCGGTGCAATACTCGGCTTCAGCATGATACATCTGAGAACCATCGAGGATGTGTCCAAGGCTGGACTCGCGATAACCGTACCCACGGCGTCTGGTTACTCTGTGATGATCGACATCGGTGCTAATATCCATCCGAAGACCATTGATTACTACAATTACGGTTTGATGGGGGCGGCGTTTGCCGAAATCGTCTTCAGCAAGAAGAAACCACGCGTCGCAATGCTAAACATCGGCGTTGAAAGTGTAAAAGGCGACGAAATACGCCAGAAGGCATATCAGAACCTACAAACGAGTGGCCTCAACTTCATCGGTAATATTGAAGGCAATGACATAATGAAAGGTTTCGCGGACGTGATCGTCTGCGATGGTTTCACCGGTAATGTCATACTAAAATTCTCGGAAGGAATGATCGACATTATCTGGAAGATGCTAAGAGAAACCGTGGACGCCGTGGTGCGTCGTAGATTTGGCCGTTACCTGGTGAAACCCGCCGTGCAGGATCTGAAGGCAAAATTCAACTACGAAGAATACGGCGGAGGCATCCTACTGGGCGTAAACGGTGTCGTCATCGTGTGCCATGGACATTCCTCTCCACAGGCCTTGAAGAACGCCATCGGGCTGGCCAAGACTTGTGCCGAGCGTAACCTCACCGAAGAAATACGAAAGCGAGTCGCCACGTGAAGACTTCCCTCGCCGCCATTGGTAGTTACACACCCGAGAAAATCCTGACCAACGCTGACTTTGAGAAGATGGTTGATACCTCGGACGAATGGATCAGAACGCGGTCCGGGATCAGAGAAAGGCATATCGCGGCCGACGATCAGGCAACGAGTGATCTGTCGGTAATTGCTAGCAAACGCGCGCTTGAGGCGGCCCACTTATCGCCTAAACATGTTCAGGCAATCATCGTCGCCACGGCGACGCCAGACATGCTTTTCCCCTCAACCGCCTGCCTGGTACAGACGAGAATCGGGGCCCCGCATGTTATCTCTTTTGACATATCAGCCGGATGTACAGGCTTCCTGTATGGCCTCGCCATTGCAGAAAGTCTTGTGAAAAGCGGCTATGACAATATTCTGGTCATCGGTGCTGATACTTTGAGTAAGATCACCGATTACACCGATCGCACGACCTGCGTTCTTTTTGGCGACGGCGCCGGGGCGGCACTCATCAAGAGAACCGAACTTGAAGATTGCATACTCTCATCATATTTTGCTGCGGACGGCAGTTCCTGGCAACTCCTGCAGCAACCAGGTGGCGGTTCAAGAATTCCGGCATCTCATGATTCAGTAGACAAGCGTCTTCACTACATAAAGATGCAGGGCAACGAAGTATTTAAACTAGCCGTGCGGGCGATGTCAGAAGCCGCACTTAAGACCTTAAAGAAGGCAAGCATATCGACCTCCCAGATCGATTTGCTAATCCCACACCAGGCAAATATCAGAATCATAGAGGCCAGCGCCAAGCGCCTCCACATCCCGGCAGAGAAAGTACTGGTGAACCTGGATCGCTATGGCAACACCTCTGCCGCCTCAATCCCCATTGCCCTGGACCAGGCAATTCGAGAAGGCCGGGCCAAAAAAGGTGATCTGATATTGATGATTGCCTTTGGCGCGGGCTTCACTTGGGGCGGTGTGCTCCTGCGGTACTGACGCCTGGCATCCTCCCCGGTCGACTACTCCAAAGCCAGCACCCTAATTAGGTCGGTCATATTGCAACATCGGAATACTAATATCGCTAAATTATTGACAAATATAGAAATATCGTTATAATTACAGAACATATAGCCGATATTAGGAGTTCAGTGTCAGATATAAGGAGGGAGGTCCAATAAGACACCTCCTATGCTAATAACCCCCCTTTTGGACCCCCCTCCACATCGTCAGGGTGGGTAATCTTGACAATGCAGGGGGTGTGCACATATCGAACCCAAGTGTCGCACACACTGGTTGACATGGGCGTCTAGATAAGTATAATAATATAACCCGTAACCAAACCGTACATAATCAACCAAGTACATCGTTAGATGATTATCATTCCTTTGACCGCAAGGCAAAGAAAATGGTAAACGGAAATTTACAAATACTTGGGCGGATTATGTATATAGAGACTTAAGACTATTTGAGCGGGATGCTGTTTCTGGACAGTTACGAAGGTTTTTCATAGGAGGTATAATGCTCTCTAAAACAATAAATAAGATCAGGTTTCTTGCCGTTGCGTTCCTCACCTGCACGCTGCTGAGTGCCACGTGGGTACCCTTTGAGCAAGGTGCTGTTGAAGGCGCGCCGCAGACCGAACTGCTCTCTGCAGATGCATTTTCTGTTCACATAAGAGTTCAAGTCACAGGTACGTCATTAGAGGAAATTGATACGAAAGATATGATTAATACGCCCAACGAAAGCTATGTTCGATTCACATTACTCGATGGATATCATACGGGTGAAATCGGCGAGCCGCAGCTCCCTACAATCAAGCAGACCATCGGTGTCCCTTTCGGCGCAAGCATAAATGTCGAGGTAGTACGTAGCGAATATCGAGATATCTCTTTACAAACACTCGGCATCGAAAAGAAAATCATGCCGGCACTCGCCTCAGTCCTGAAGATAGCAGGCGAGAGACCGATATTTGTCATCAATGAGAAGACTTACAGCAAAGATGCATTTCACCCCGAGACCATTACAAATGTCGTAAGCGACGATGTGATGCGCGGACACCGCCTAGCCGTAATCGAAGTTCTACCGATGCAATACCATCCCGTTGCGCAAGTGGTGAGATGCTACACCAATATCGAAATAAGAGTCAGTTTTATCGGCGGTGATATGACACGTACGAGAGACATGGTCAAAACCAATTACTCACAACTCTTCGAAGATTTCATCAGACATCGGGTGTTGAACTACAGTTTCTATGAAACAGTCACTCGCGATGTAGTACCGCTACCGGTCCACTACCTCATCATCACCCATAACAACTTTCAAAACGAAGTCAATAACCTTGCCTACTGGCTAAAGAAGAAAGGCTTCAAGGTGAAGGTGGCAAATCAGGATAGCATAAGTTCGTGGACAACCACGGGAATCGACGATTATATTGAAGCACAAACCCCGCAGCCGACCTATCTACTCCTGGTTGGCGATGTGAATGGTGGATACATGCCGGCACCAATTGGCAGCGCATCGTACCATGTCACCGACCTGTATTATGCGGAAACCGATGGTTCGGGTTATCTCCCAGATATCTTCTACGGCAGGTTGTCGGTCGAAACGGCTAGTGATATCACCACAATAGTAAATAAAATACTCAAGTACGAAAAGGCCGAATTGCCCACCCCCAGTACATGGTTCAAGAAAGACGCATTCCTGGCTGGCAATGACAATTGGCAAATCACCGAAGGAACTCACAACTATTGCACGAGCAATTTCATGGATCCCAATGGCTACACGACCTACAAGCTGTACGAACAGACCTATGGAGCAACCACGGCTGATGTCTTTAGCAATGTAAATGAGGGTAGAATCCTGACTACCATGTCCGGACACGGCTCGAATGATGGCTGGTATGACGGACCACCCTTTCAGGTCACGCACGTCAATCAGTTGACCAACGGAGATTATTTGACCATTGCTACAGGCCACTGCTGCGACGCGAATAATTTCGGTTGGGCAAACATGTGTGGTGGAGAATCCTGGATCCGTAAGGAAAATGGTGGTGCGGTTGCATACTATGGCGCCTGCCCATCAACGTATTGGGACGAAGATGACTGGCTGCAAAGGGAATGGTACGAGGCAATCTATGAAGACTCTATATACGAGCACGCGCGCTTCACACTGGATGGCATGTACGACGGCATTGAACTTTCGGGCAGCGGTTCCAAGCAGTACTACTACGAAGGTTATCACGTACTGGGCGATCCCTCTCTGGATCTGTGGACCGAAGTACCCATCAACATGGTAGTTGTCCACGACGGTGTGGTTGTTCCGGGGAGTGCAGATTATACGGTTACGGTCACGGATGGTGGAACCCCGCTTGAGAATGCGTTGGTTTGTCTCTGGATACCGAATCAAGCAACAGAAATGCATTTTTCTGAATACACAGACGTTTCGGGTAGTGCGACAATCACCATCGCGCCAACAACACCCGGTGACACGATGTATGTCACGGTGACCAAACACAACTTCATACCGTATCAAGGTCATGCTATAGTCATCGCTCCGTCCGGCCCTTATATCACTGCAGGATCATACACAACAGATGATGGGAATAATGGTCAACCCAACCCAGGGGAAACGATTGACTTCGGCGTTTGGGCAAAGAATATTGGTGTTACTACTGCCTATTCTGTATACGGATTACTATCCGAATCAGATCCATACGTCACGCTGGGCATTGATTCAAGCTGGTATGGTAATATTGTCCCAGACGATTCGGCGTTCTCAACACCGTACTACACTTTCACGATCGCAGACAGTTGTCCGAATGGACATAATATTAACTTCACCGCAGACTTCTGCGACAATAATGACAGTGTATGGACATCGAACATCGGGATCATGGTTTATGCGCCGGTTTTAGTTCATCAGGAGTGTGCGTTAGTGGGTGGTAATGGCAATGGATTGCTTGAGCCGGGCGAGACCTTGGATTTACTAATTACCTTAGAGAATCAAGGCAGTGCAACTGCGGCTGATGTTGCGGCGAGTATTGCTACGGTTGATGCATATCTGACCATTCTGACGGATACCTCGAGTTATGGTGATATTCCTGCGGACAGTGCGGCGCAGTGTCAGACTCCTTATGTGGTGCACGCTGATTCTTTAACGCCGACCCCGCATTTGGCACAGGTGGTGATGAATATCACCGGTACTGGTTATGCCTCGGTTGATACCTTTGAGTTAGTGATTGGCACCACGGGATTTTATGACTCGGTCGAGGATACGAGTGTGACCAATCAGTATATGGTCGAGGGTCAGTGGCATCGTACTCAGCGCCGCAATTATTCGCCGACTTATTCCTGGTGGAATGGCAGTGAGGCTACTGGTCAATATGGCAATAATATTGATGCCTCGATTATCACGCCGCTTATTACGTTAGCGACAAATTCGGAGTTTGAGTGTTGGAATTGGTATGATCTTGAGACTGGTTATGATTACGGGTATATCGAGCTTTCGACTGATGGTGGCGGCACCTGGAGTCAGCTGACTTCGTTCAATGGTATTTCGGGTGGTTGGGTAGAGTATTCGACCACGCTCAATTATCCAGCCGGTACTCAGGTCAACATTCGTTTTCGTCTTGATACGGATTATTCGGTGACGCGTGAGGGTTGGTATGTTGATGAGGTAATGATTTTTGATCCTGCCGGGGTTAGTGAGAGTGAGTTTAGTGCTTCTGCGCCTTCAGAGCTTACCGCGTTTATCGGTGTCTATCCGAATCCATTCAAGCAATCTTCGATGATGAGTTATCAGCTTGCCCAGTCGACTCGGGTTTCTCTCGATGTGTATGATGTTTCGGGTCGGTTAGTGAAGAGTTTGAGTGATGGTGGTGAGATAAAGGAACCTGGTTCTTATACGGTCAGCTGGGATGGTCGTGATGACCAGGGTCGTAAAG
>JGI2173J19968_10000002_pt1 | contig 176834 bp, 152 predicted proteins | sample DeeMarSWOR136_30_FD_19968 | JGI IMG/M metagenome (IMG submission 19968) | reverse complement strand
CCAATTCTTTCTGCTGTACGACAGCTTCCAAGTCCGGACTAATGAGCGCAAATACAGGAATACATCCCAAAAATAGTATGAACACACAAAATCGTTTCATCATACCTCCTTTATCAGATTATAATCACATATGGTATTCCGTCAAGACTTAAGTGTAGTGAATGAAACATGCTTTGCTATATCGATTACTTTGCGGTTTGACTATCTAGGTCGCCCCTTGCGTTTCAAGCATTTATGAGGATTAAGTGTATGTAGATTCTTGACAAATACAGTAATTGCTCTATAATAGCATAGAAATGATTATTCTCGTTGAACCCGACAAGGATGTGAGAAAGAACCTGGCCGACCTGATGAGTCGGGAACGGATCATCGGCGTTGACTCAATCTCGCAATCGCTGCAAATGATATTGAAATTCAAGAACGACCTGGACTTGATTGTCGCCAATGTGAATCCACTATCCGAAATGCTATCCAAACACATAATCGAGCGTGTCTGTCAGAAACTTGACATAGGCATCCCGCCCATTCTTGCAATCTACAAGGAGAACGAGAAGGATGCCAGGAATGCTTTCATAGCTGAACATAAGGGCTATGAAACCATAAAATATGTTGAAAATGACCTCACCTTCCCCAACCACTATCTTGAACTCATTCAAAAATCGTGTCCAGAATTGGTCATCGATTACGAAAAAGCACGCGATGCCTGGCTAAAGAAACAACAACCCCAGGAACTCGTCGATCCAAGGCAGTGGCTTGAGGAAGAGGGTTTTTTGGAACCCAGTCAGACAACAGCATCGGAGGGGATCGAAAAAGGCGCGGATGACATCATCGCATCGATTCAAACATTCTTAGATGAAGAAACGGCAGAATCGGAAGAGCAAGAAGAACAAAGGAAACCCGCAGCAGAACCGCCCGTGGAGCAAGAGGCCAGAGAAGACTACGAAAAGCTGTACCAGGAGCTCAAGCAGAAATACGATGAGCTCTTGAAGAATGTAAGAGCATTCATGGAGTCGGTAACCAAGAACGACGGGTAGCACACTACACGGTATAAATATTATCGTGACAACACTCTAAGAAAAAGGTGCTCACTCTCTGGAAGAAAAGTGAACACCTTAACATTTCAGCTTTAATCTTCGAATCCGCTAATCTGCGAAAGCAAGATAACCAGGAATAATAATATTCACAAAAGGTATTATCATCAATATACCTAACCAACTCGGCTTGTTTCTGGCTTCCGCGATCTTCATCCAGACAATAATGCCGATAACGATATTCACGATAGGGATGAAAAACAGTATCACCCACCAGCCTGGTTTGCTCGCGACCTTACACATGAGATAGATATTTGCAATGGGGATCCATGCTAACCAAGAATTTGGAGTGTTTGTCTTGTTGGCGATGAACATCAAACAAATCGCCATATAGATATAACCGATCAGCCACCAAATCCATACCCCAGCAAAGTAGGAATCTTGCGCGCCATATTCCATCTGCATTCACCCCCTTTCCGAACAGCGCAAACGGATAATGACTACAATGAATGCATCACATACTCAAACAAAGTATACCACTAATGTAGTATCTGTCAAGGTACTGTATTACTACTGAATGATCTGGGATCGGTGCATCCAGACTAGGCAGAATGCACCCGCCAATATCACAAAACCGCCCAGTAATTCCATACCGGTGGGTATTTTATGGAATGCAAGATACGCCATGGGTAACACGAGCAGAGGTTGACCAGTCAAGACGATACTGGACCGGGATAATTCCCAATAGCGATACGACCGGAACGTAAGCAAGAAGCTCGCGCTTGGGCCCAGAAACGCACCGGTCAGTGTCACCAATAGATGAGATGTTTCTACTTCGAAATACAGCTTTCCATTGACCAACCCCCATAAACCGATGACCAAAGCTGCGAGGGCGACGCGGTAAAACACCAGCACATTCGGGTGTATATCACCGACATTCATTTTGACGACTAGCATTTGAACGGCTACGGCAATACAGCCCAGTAATGTGAGAACGACACCGGCGCCAACGATGTGCCATCTTCCCAGGGTGGTCATGGCGCCCCCCAGCACCATAATGGCAATCGGCACGGCCTCAACCCAACGAAGCCGCTCGCCCAAGACAAATATGCTTAAGATGATAATGAGCACCGGGGAGAATCGCCAGAGGAACGAGGCAAAAGACGGGTCCAACAACGACAAACCGCTCCACGCCAGGATCATTCCGACACCAGTTGCCAAACCCAATACTGCAATACTCCGAACGTTCTGGGCAGGTATTGCCAAGTCATTCACGTGTCCAGAGATGATTAATATAATGAAAGAATAGACACTCGCCGCCAATGTCCAGACAAAGCTGAACGTCTCAGGGTTGAAGCCCATCAGACCGTACTTTGCAGTGATATAATTGGTCGACACGAGCAACGTGCCACCGAGTGCATAAAGAAATCCCCTCGTGTTGTCTCGATGCATTATGGCAGACGACCGCCCATTCTTTCTCACTTGCATGATATTGTAATCCTGATTGCTACATATTATAATGATACGGAATAGTGAGTCAATGACACACTTACGGCCAAATCCGAAACTCCTTTCTGGTCTCCCGCCAATGCGGGATTTTAGTCTTTGCACTCGAATCAAAGATTCGAGCAAGAACGGAATCCACCTTGCTCGCCTGTCTTGTCGAGAAGCAACGACAAGGGTATGTTCTCGACTCCGCTCGAACAGCAAGAATACAAATAGTCATTGGGTCACTAGGTCATTAAGTTATTCGATGTCAAGTGTGCGCAATAAGGTGTGCACTCTACAACGGTTGACACTCATCTCGACAATTGCTATACTCACTAAAACAAAACGAAAGGAGAACTATGTATAGTGTCATATTTTGCTTGCTACTAGTTATCCCCTTGCCTAACGAACCGGACTGGGAATCGACCGACAACGATTACTCTACCGGCGGCGCCCTTGTTGACATAGACATGGACGGCGACATTGATTTTGTGACCGGAAATGGCAACGACATGCAGCAAGAGCAGAACCGTACATACTACAACGCGGGCGACTCCTTGGAGAGGATTGCTTCCTGGAATTCCGCGGATATTGGCTACAACGCCCACATAAGCCTCGGTGATATTGACTATGATGGTTACCCGGAACTTGCCGTAGCCAATTACGGTGATCCGGGTGCACCCCAATATGACAAACTCTATTACAATCAGGCCGGAACGTATCAACTGACCTCATCCTGGCAACCCAGTGACCTGGACAACTCGTTCTCCTGTGCATTCGGTGATATAGATGGTGATGGAGACTTGGACCTCGCAGTAGCGTGTGGCGAAGAGTATACAGACAGCCTTCAGCATGCCAAGGTATATTTGAATCAGAATGGGCTAATTGATACGATAGCAGCGTGGCAGACCAATATCGAATCTTACTTCTTCGATGTTGTCTGGGTGGACATTGATATGGACGGCGACCTAGACCTCGCACTCGCGGGAATGCACCGGAGAAACATGGTATACCGCAACTCCAACGGGACGCTTGAAAACAGCCCATATTGGCAATCGGCGAACAGCTGGGGTACGTTGAAGATGGCATTTGGAGACATAGACAACGACGGCGACCAGGATATGGTGTGTGCTAATAATGCACAAACAGGCGGCATCAGTAACTGCGAATTATATCTGAATACAGGTATAACATTAGACACTGTACCGGCATGGACAAGCGTGAATCTTCAATACTATTCTTGCGTCGCCTTGGGCGATGTCGACCGTGACGATGACCTCGACCTCGCGGCTGGCGGATGGTTTGAATCGATCAAGGTTTTCGAGAACCAGGCAGGCGAATTCCCAACGATTCCTACCTGGTCTTGGAGTCCTCCTAATCCCTACCAACTGGCTTGCGAAAATATTAGTTTTGGTGATGTCGATAACACTCTAGCTTCAAGCGTTATTGATGAAATACACATCGTCGACCCGACCAACCGTGTGTTCTATCTCAATAACCGCTGGATACGAAATATCAGTCAAATAAGTAGGGCAAGCGAAGACCTGAACCGTGAAGAATACTGCTTCTCGTATATCGATGGTTGGGTATCGGTAGATGATATCTTCGCACAACAAGAGACACTCTGGGTTGACTACACATATTCGAAAGATCTCGACCTGGTCGTAACCAATTGGCACGAATACCGAGGCAATTTTTTGTTTCTGAATACCTATAGCACCGGTACCCAAGAACTAGTAAAGAAAGACATGCATCCAATACTACACCTACCCAACCCAAATCAAGGTAATTTCAGCGTTCAGTTTGACCTAGACAATTTCAACATCAAAATATATGATGGATCCGGAAGACTCGTGTGCGAACAAAACAACAAGCAGGTCCGTCTCAACACTCCAGGCGTCTATTTCCTGCATTTCTATGCAGGAAAAAACCTGATCACGACACAAAAAATAGTGGTCGTGCGTTAAGGCAGATTTTCCTGGTCGAGAAAAGCCGGGAGTTGCATACTCCTGGTTAATATATATACTAATGATATGTTAACATTGCAGATAACCATCGCACTCCTAGCCAGCGATTTCCCGGTATGTAATCATCCTGCCTTCCAAAACTACCCGAACGTGATTTTTAGCGATAGTATGTATTATGTCTTTTATTCGGATCTGAGATACCCTGACGCCTGCATTTTTGCGAGCCGTGTCACACCAAACGGCGTAATCCTGGATTCTGTAGGCCGACTAATCTATCAAAGCAACACGTCATTTGGCGCCCGGGCCGCGTCTGACGGTCAAAATCTCCTTGCGGTATTCCGCGATGGTTGTTGAAATGTCGGCAATGTCATTGGAGTGCGGGTCACTCCTCAACTGGACACGATTAGCTCTATACCCATAAAGGCTGATGCTGGTGTTGAGCGAGAACCAGACATCACCTTTGATGGAGCGAACTACATAGTCGTCTGGTCTGAAGGCGAATTTGGCGGTGCGCACTCGGTGCGGGCGGCCAGGGTGACACCCCAAGGAACAGTGATCGATTCGGGCATACCGTTCGGAGCTGGCGCCTATGTTGAACAAAGACCGGGCATTGCATATGACGGTGTACACTGCATGGCAATATGGTACCATTATCAATGTACTCCGTACGGCGTTTTTGGCCGTTTTATAAATAGCCAAGCACAACCCGAAGGCGCCACAATGACTATCAGAACCACAACGAACAGCCACTACTTTGAGCCAGATATCGCTTTCTCGGCGGGGAATTATCTCATTGTTTGGAACGAGTGCACTATTGGCAGCGGGGATGATGTATTCGGTCAAATAGTCGACTCGAACGGGCAATTGATCGGCGGAGTCATTCCCATTGCGGTCGGTGCCGCATATGAGTCAAATCCAAGGATCTGTAGTGCGGACAATGGATTTCTTGTTGTTTTCAGTCAAAGCAGCAATATTTACGGACAGTGGGTATCAGCAAACGGACAACTAGTCGGCGTAAATTTCGAAATCTCAGATCCTGGTACTTGTGACCGCGCCTATCCAGATGCTGCCGCTGGCACGAACAACTGCTTAACAGTATGGCAGCAATTTAGCAATAACAGTTATGATATATATGGGAACGTAGACATTTCTTTTGGCGTAAACGAAGCGGACAAATCATTTGTTCAAAAGAAAACTTTCAAGTCTTTGATTGTTGCAGGTTCGGTCAAGGAAGTTTTGGGCCATGAACGCTACACTTTATATGACACATCCGGCAGGAAAATTGAAGCCGAACCCCGGGCTCCAGGTGTATATTTTGCAGAGATGGACAATCAGACAGTTACTAAGATAGTGAAGATTCGCTGATTGCGTAATACCAATTAGAATATTCTTCGGATGCAAAAAAAGGGTGGGGCATGCATGCCCCACCCTTTTTGATAGACATCATGATAAGTTACTTCAGCAGTATCAACTTCACCATTCTATCCCCGACAACACCAAAATAGATACCCTGACTCAGTCTCTTTTGAGCATCATTTGCGCCATTCCAATATGCGATGCCGTTATTCACCACCAACGTCCTTACGCATCTACCTGTTGCATCGAATATTTCGACGTTACGGTAATTCGGTGGTACCGATATTGCGGTCACCTTGGTGAATGGATTAGGCGAGGCAATAATACTCACGCTTCCACCGTCTGGTAGCAACTCGAATTCCTCGACGCCGGTTCCAAAATCAACCACCGCACGAATAAGAACGTCATGCGTCTCGTTTTCGCGATACGGTGCCCACACCCCGGTGTACTCCCAGGTCCGACGGCCTGAGAGAGGCAGGGTATCCATTCCAAAGTATGGATCCGAAGCAACCGTTTGTATGCACGCAATGAAGAAAGCGCCGTCCATAATCTCTATATTCTGACCGGAAACATCTATGTCATACCATCCAGCAGCGGTTACCACCTGGGGAGTCTCAAAGAGGACAGTGCCTGGCGTGCCACCTGTACCATCATCATCAAGTATCTGCACGGTCACGGTTGGAACGCCAGTAAGAGAATTCACATTGAATCGTGCCGTGTTGATCTTCGTGGGATATACCGGCGGCGCAAACCTCACACCATAACCGGAATTGGGGCCATTCCAGGAAAAACCAGTGTGCGCAAATCCAATATCATACATTAGTTCAGTAGGGTAGGTGACCACCCTAAACTCAAGCATCATCGAATCATTGCCCGGCACCATATCACTCAATAATGACTTCACCTTCATTCGATATACGCCATTTGATGTTGTTGACCAACCAGGAGTGAATATTAGTGAATCAGTCTGCCCAGGATCCAATGATGCTATGGTCATCGTGTCGGCAAACACAACCTGATTAGAAGCATTTCGCACTTGGCAATACACGTCGAAACCTGTCTCGGACTGATTGCCCATATTATGTATCGAACCCCAGAAATCAATCGTATCACCATTATAGATGAAGAATCCTCCCGATACATCATTCATTACCTTTGTTACACCGATATCATGTACCTCGTATGTGGTGGAGTCCGGAGGATAGAATAACACTGACAGATCACCATGAATAGCGTTATAGGTTGGTTGTTGATCATGATTATACATTAAGCCAACGTCACCCGCGATGTTCTCGATGCCGACGGTCAGTCCGTTATTGTATCCGCCAGATGGTACCCCTTGCTGAGTATGATACTGGAACGTTATGGAGCTATCAGCACGTGTCAGAATGATCTCAAATGTGTTCAAACTCGTCGGGCTGGCCCAAAACTGTACATCGTGGTAAGCGATGATGAACGTATCCTGAGCCGCATTGGTCCAATAGTAGCATGCCGGAGTACCCGCGCTGAAATCAAGGTCGGACATGAAAGGAGCTAATACATTATTAGGACGTGCAGTATTGGGAATGGTCGGAAATGGAGATGCCTCTAGATAGTTGTCATCGAAAGCGATATAGCCGTTAGAGCCCACAAAAAATGAATTAACCGTGTACCAGTAGTATGGGAAGTCGAAGCCTACTGAAAACGGACCCACTACATTGTCATCGCCCAAACCGGTGACCTGCGTACCAATACTGGAGATATCGATCCAGTTATAGGTCGGCGCCCCGGGTGCCACCGTATCACTGTCAATCCAACGGTAACCGTAGGCATCAGGGCCCCCGGCACCGAGGACTGGAAGCGGATTGTGATTTGTGAATCCCGAGGATGTTACTTGAAGGATTATTAACAATATACTCATACGCCTCCTTTTGGTAAATTATACAAGGATAAGATACGTTGTCAATGTCATTGGGCAAATAGGATTTGACCCGACATCGAAAATGTGAGCAGGTTTACCAACAAGAAAAGGCGGCAGCCGGATTTGCACCGGCGAATAGCGGTTTTGCAGACCGCCGCCTTTCTACTTGGCTATGCCGCCGTATCTTCAGATGTTCACCCGCTCGACAGAGGGACGGAAAAGCGGGAGACGGGATTTGAACCCGCGACCCTCACCTTGGCAAGGTGATGCTCCACCACTGAGCTACTCCCGCGGGTAAACAGAGTATATACGGGATGGTAGAAAAGTCAATATTCTCATTACTCGGCTGCGTTGAGCGTAACGCGTCAAGCGTATGTTGTTTTGGATCCGATGTGCTGGTCTCCTGATATCCTGCTTGCTGGTACCCTGATCTTCTGGTATGCTGCCTTTGAGTACAACTTACCAGGAGGAAGCGTAGGACGTGATGCGTCGGCGTCAGCCGTATTAAGGAGATTCCAGTATAAAAATCTACGCTCTAGGATGATACAAGCGGTGTATCTCCTTCAGGTATTCACGATCAACATGGGTGTAGATCTGGGTCGTAGAGATATCAGCATGCCCTAATAGCTCCTGCACAACCCTGAGATCTGCGCCTCCCTCCAACAGATGGGTGGCAAAGGAATGACGAAATGTATGCGGGGTCACTCTCTTCGCGACGCCGGATCTAATCCTGTATTTACATAATATCTTCGAGAAACCCATGCGCGACAACTTCCCACCCCGTGCATTAAGGATGAACAGAGGCGAAGACCGGGTTTTCAGAATCATTGGTCTCCCAAGATCGATGTACTCTTCAATCGCGCGCCTCGCCTTCATGCCAAATGGCACGAGGCGTTGCTTGTTACCTTTACCGATGATGCTAATCAAACTCTCACTCATCTTCAGGTCATTGATCTTCATGCTGAGCAACTCAGAAATTCTCAATCCCGAAGAATATAACAACTCAAGACACACCCTATCACGTAATCCCAACGGGGTCTTCTCGCCAGCGGCTTCCACGATCGCGTTTACCTCAGCAACCGTTAGCGTAAGCGGTAATTTCCGCCTGGTCTTCAGCAACTCAAGATCTTCAGCCGGGTTTACAGATATATCTTTATTCCGTAATAGAAAACGGTAGAATGTCTTGATGCTTGATATCTTGCGGTTTATCGATGTCGGGCTCAAACCTAGGTCAAACAACGAGTGAGTAAAGGCCCGGAGGTCCTGCACGGTTACTGAGACGAAGACTATCTTACGCCGGTGTAAGAAGGAATCGAGCTGTCTAAGATCACCGTGATACGCTCTGACCGTTGCCAGTTCATCACCTTCAGCAATAAGGTGATTCTGAAAATTGTTCAGGATTTCGTTATTGCTCAAACTGGGATAACCAATCGACGTGGATAATGCGTCAAGTTGACTACTTTGCCTTTCTTGTTTATATAGATGACGTCCTCAATTCTTACACCGTAACCTTTTTCCGGATAATACAGACCAGGTTCAATGGTGAAAACCATTCCCGGTTCAATGTGGTCTTTGTTCGTTTTCAACAAGTTGAAGAACGGACTCTCGTGAACATTCAACCCGATACCGTGACCAAGTGAGTGACAGTAGCCAACCTGGGTCTTAGAATCGGTCAGGAACGTTCGGTGGCCTTCTTCTTCGAAGTATTTGCATATCTCATACTCAACGGCTCTCGTGGAGCGGCCCACCTTCAATAATCTGCACGCGTAGTCACGTGCACGCAATACAGTATTGTACAATTTTTTGACCGGCTCGGGCGCATAGCCAAAGCAAATTGTCCTCGTGAAATCAAAGAAGTATCCGCCTCCTATCTCTTGCGGGAAGATGTCGAACACTATCGGCTGCCCTAGCTTCACGGCCTGACCATCCCGCCCCTTGCTGTGAGGAACACCGCCATCACGACCTTGAGCAACAATCATGCCTGCCGAATCGATGATCTTACGAACGAATAGCTCACGCCTTATGGTTTCCCTGAGATCACCGAGCAAGAGTTTCTTCTTTCTGCCCTTCATTAGCCAGCCATTACTGACTCGACAAGTTCGCGCCGTCTTCAACATCGCGTTGAAAGCATGAACCACCCCATCACGCACCCTTTTAATCCGCCTAATCTCATCATCGTCCTTTGTTATGCGCGCATGCGCCATTATTCCTGTCTTACCACTGTAGATTTTTATCTTCTTGTTGTACTTATTGATTAACTTGAGATGGTTATAGCCCGCATGCAGGGGATAATCACCGTAGAAGATTACATTACCCCTAACCTTCATATCCTCGAGTAGCATACACACAAAGTGAGCTTCGGCTTTACGCCGATCGCGATACTTCTCGAGTATTCTTGGACGATCGTATCGGTTTATATTTATCAAGCGATGACCGGTCCTCCGAGCGACCTCTCTTTCAATCGGCGTGTGTACGACATAGGCTGGCTTTCCTCTTTTTTTGATATAGTAAGCAAAAATATTCGTGCCATTTAACAAGTAATACATGTTAGTGTCGCGGTTGGCACTGCCCTCGGCAAAAATTGCATCGATCTTCATCTTTTTCATCAGCCTATCTAGATCTTTTTTCATCAAAATCTCCTTTGCTATTTGATGTACCAAGTTGCCAACTTGAAGAAGTTCTCCAAAATGGACTTTCCTGCCGGATGTTTGTCATCGAATCTTTCCGGATGGAATTGCACACCATATACTGGCGATTTTCCATGTTTAATAACTTCAATAGGGCAGTTTGGTGAATTGGCGAGTAGTTCAAAATCGAAAGGCACATCAACAACCATCTCTCGGTGCGATTCACAAACCAAAAACTTTTCCTGCAATCCCTCAAAAATTTCGTCGTTGCTAATGCGCTGAACCATATAAAAGCCCTCAAGCATCTTACCCATATCAATAACCTCTGAGCCGAACGCCATCGCCAGCAACTGCTGGCCAAAACAAATGCCTAGCAAAGGTTTCTGTGTGTTTCTGATGAAATCGACTTCATGGGTATACTGGTCTATACCGCCGGGCTCAGCGAGTTTACGCTGTGAGCCGGAGAGCACAATCACATCATGCAGCTGAAACTCTTCGCCAGGCGAAATCGTAGAATAATCTCTGACCTCAACCGTATGTACAGTTACATCTTTTACTACATTATACAAATTTTCAATTTGAGGTGAATTTGGCAGATAGTTATCTATTATTAATGTTCTCATCGATCACCTCGAACAATGTATCAATAATCTTCTTTTCTCTTACTCTTTTTATTTCTTTACCTTTTGCGAATATCGCACCGGTGTCTTTGCCACAGGCGATACCGAAATCTGCCTCGCGCGCCTCGCCTGGACCATTGACGACACAACCCATTACAGCGACTTTCATGAAGGTCTTATACTTCCTCAGACGTTTATCCACTGCCCGCGCGATACGCACGATGTTTACTTCACATCGCCCACAAGTGGGACAACTAATGAGCACCGGACCATGCTTCCTGAGACCCAGAGCGCTCAATATGTTATAAGCCGCCGCAACTTCCTGCACCGGGTCTGCGGTCAGCGAAACGCGTATCGTGTCACCGATACCTTGGTGGAGCAATACCCCGATACCAACCGCACTCTTAATGCTACCCTGAAAAGGCAATCCTGCCTCGGTGATCCCCACGTGCAGTGGATATTCGAACCGCTTGTCGAGAAGTTCGTATGTCTCAATAGTATCCTGTACATCAACACATTTCGCTGATAGTACGATATTAGTGAAAGAATTCTTTTTAAATATTGAAAGCGCTCGTTCGATTGTCTCGACAATCGCCGGTACCGTAGGATGACCGTGCTTTTCTATTATCGCCTTGGGTAGAGAACCTGAGTTTATGCCGATCCTCACTGGCACGTTCTTGTCTCGTGCCCTTTCGATTAGCCGTTCAACCTTCCATTCATCACCGATGTTCCCCGGGTTGATTCGGATCTTAGCGACACCCGCATCGATCGCCGCCAAAGCTAACCGGTAGTCGAAATGAATATCGGCAATAACAGGAATCTTAGCGAATCTGCAAAGTTGGGACAATGCTGCAGCATCATCTTTGTTAGCAACGGCACAGCGCACGAGCTCACACCCAGCCCTCTCAAGGCGACGGATTTGAGCAAGCGTGCTCTTCACATCAGAAGTCTTGGTTTTGGTCATAGACTGCACCGCGATCGCGTGATGACCACCGATGCTGACGCTTCCGATACGGACGACTCTCTTTTTTCGCCTCATTCCCTAACACGCCTTATTCGTGCTCCCAACTTACGCAATTTTGTTTCAAAATTTTCATAGCCGCGGTCTAAATGGTAGATTCTTCGGACCACGGTTCTTCCTCTTGCCGCGAGTCCGGCTAAAACCAGTGCCGACGAAGCACGCAGATCCGAAGCCATTAGATGGGTACCTGAGAGTTTCTTCACGCCTTTAATAACCGCCGTATCGCCTTCAATGGTGATATCGGCCCCCATTCTCATAAGCTCGACGGCCTGCATGAAGCGATTCTCAAATATCGATTCCTTAATCGTACTCGTCCCGGGCACGATGGAAAGCAAAGCCATAAACTGCGCCTGCATATCGGTCGGAAATCCCGGATATGGTGCCACGAAGATATCCGTGGCACGTTTTTGCCGACTGCCACTAATCGTAACAGACTGACCTGTCTGACTTACACCAATGCCAATCTGATCCAGCTTTTCGAAAACACTGGTCATATGTTCGGACATGCATTCATGCATCGATATTTTACCACGCGTTATCGCCGCCGCAACCGCGAATGTGCCGGTCTCGATCCTATCTGGGATAATCCTGTAGCGAATACGCTCCTCAAACCTATCACAAGCCTTCACCGTAATCGTATGACTACCTTGCCCGGAGACTTCGACCCCCAGCGCTCTCAAAAAATTAGCCACATCAACAACCTCGGGTTCCACGGCCGCCGGACTGATCTCAGTTCTGCCCGAAGCACCAGTCGCCGCCAACATGACATTAATGGTTGCGCCAACGGAGGTTCCTTTTGGACCTTGCAGATCCACCTTTCGACCGACAAGCCCACGTGCGTCAGCATTGATATAGCCACCACTGATATCGACTTTGGTCCCCAGCGAACTCAAACCTTTAATGTGCAAATCAATCGGTCTCGGACCAATCGCACAGCCCCCGGGCATTGCAACAACTGCTTTTTTCTCACGAGCGACCAGCGCACCGAGTACATAATATGAGGCGCGCATCCTACAGACGATATCATAAGGTGCTTCCACGCTATTCAGGCACGATGCCTGAATGCTCAATTTCCTACCTTTGAATTCGATGCTTGCACCAAGATGCCGCACCAGTTGAATCATGGTTCTGACATCTACGACATCAGGTATATTTTGCAGTACTACTTTCTTGTCAGTGAGAAGTGAAGCCGCAATTATCGGTAGTGCTGAATTCTTAGCGCCGGAAATATCGACTTCACCTGCGAGTCGGGTGCCTCCCTCGATGAAAAAACTCGCCATCGAAAATTATATGAAAATAAAGTATGCTGTCAATGTATTGTAGGCTAACTGCGTCCGAATTTGTGAGCCAGCTCTTCAACTGTCATTCTTATAACAATGGGACGGCCGTGCGGACATGTATAAGGATTTTCGGTAGCAAACAATCTATCAATCAAGGATTGCATCTCGGTGGGCGATAGTTTCTGGCCCGATTTGATCGATCCCCGACAAGCGACGACACGTGCTATCTCTTCTTTCTCCCGAACCAAATCTCCCAATTCGTTTAACTCGCCGAAGAGACCGGCTATCTCCTCCCGATCGGTACGAACATCCGCGGGCAGACTATCGATGACCACGGTACGAGCCGAGAACTCCTTGAACTCGATACCCATCTTCGTGAGAACGTGCTTGGTCTTCTCATATACCCGATGCTCCTCGGGGGTGAGTTCAATAGTAATGGGAAACAAAAGGCGCTGGGAACGTACCCGCCCTTTCATTATCGACTCATATATGATGCGTTCATGGGCGACATGCTGGTCAACGATAATCATACCAGACTTGGTTTGTGCCAGGATATAGGTATTGTGAAGTTGCCAGAACTCCTCTGGAGCATGAGTCGCGCCCAACTTCTCCGGGCCACTATCGGGGACAACTGCATCTTGTACAAAACGTTCCGAGACGGCAGCTGGCTTTGCTAACTCACGTCTCCGGACGTCATAATCAATGCTTACTGATTTCTTATAAATCTCACGTTTGATGACTTGCGACAAAATATCCAATATGTAACGCTCATCCTTGAATTTCACTTCGCTCTTCGTCGGATGAATGTTGGTGTCGACGAATTTCGGGTCGACCCGGATATCAATGGCAAATGCCGGGGGATACTTAGGATTGTGAAATGCCTCAACAATCGTGCGATAGACGCGTGGGTACTTGACCGGCCTCGAATTTACAAAAACGTAGCCCAGTTTGTGTTTCGCGGCAAGATCGGGCCGTGACAGTATTCCGGTGATATGCGTCGTGCCGAGCCGAAAGTCAATGTCGGTCAATCGATCCGTAATCTGCCCACTGAACAACGCCCGTGCTCTTTGGTGCATCGAATCGCCCGGTGGCAGGTTCAATATCTCCCGACCTGAGGCGACAATGCTAAATGATACGGACGGAAAAGCAACTGCATACCCCTTTATAAGATCAATCGTCAAACGCCTCTCCCAAGCTTCCGACTTTAGGAATTTCAGACGGGCGGGCAGATTGAAAAAAAGATTTGATACCTTGATTCTCGTACCACGTGGTCTTTCTGAATCTAGCACTCTCTTTATGCTACCAGCTTCGGCGATGATCGTTGTACCCACGAGGCCGTCCGAAGTTTCCATTTCGAATTTTGAAACATACGCAATGCTTGCCAGGGCTTCACCTCGGAAGCCAAATGTCTGAATCCGTTCGATATCATCGATCGACGCAATCTTACTGGTTGAGTAGCGCTCAAGCGCGAGTTGGGCGTCGGACCTATCCATGCCCTTGCCGTCGTCATTAACCAGGCATTTTTCCTTACCACCATCAATTATTTCCACGTCGATTCTCTTTGCCTGAGCATCCAATGAATTTTCGAGCAATTCCTTTACTACCGACGCCGGACGTGCTATCACTTCACCGGCAGCAATCTTACTCCGTACATCAGGATTCAGTATGTGAACATAGGACATGGTCTATTCTACAAAAGAATAGTGCAAAGTCAAGGAAGCCGAAATTTACGACACATAAACCAACAAAAAAGGCTTAGCCGCAATTGCACTTGGCTAAGCCTATCTCTCAATGGGCACCTCTACTATGTCAATTCATGAATGGACGAATTCTCGAGTCTCTCAATAAAACGCGTAATCAACCGAGCGGCCCGTTCGATATCTTTCAAGGATACTATCTCCACAGGCGTATGCATATACCTCAAGGGAATACCCACGACACACGTGGGAATACCTTCCCGATTAAATGCGATGTCGTCGGCATCCGTAGCAGTCCTGCTCGGGACCGGTTCTATCTGGTAGGGTATCTCCAATTCCTTCGCCACCGCAACCAACAGGTTGTACATTTTTGCGGGAACCGTTGCGCCGCGTACGATGGTCGGACCGCTGTTCAAAGGGAAATACTCATGCTCTTTCAGATCCGGATGCTCAGCATGTGATACATCAACAACTATGGCATAATCAAGGGGTAACTTGTAAGCATGGGTTCGCGCACCAAGCCCAGTAAATTCCTCTTGACTCGTGGCAACGAAGTAGACATCGAGGCCGTGGTCTTTCTTTGCCAATTCTCGGAGCGCCATGATGCCACACGCCACACTTGCCCGATTGTCCAAGGATTTCACGGCTCTCAGGTCCCCCTGTAATTTGCTGTACTTGGCGGCGAAGGCGATGTAATCACCCACGCCGATATCTCTTTTCACGACGCCAGGGTTCAAGCCGACATCGATAAACAGCTCTTCCAAAGGCAGGACTATCTTACGCTCCTCCTTACCCAGCAGATGCGGTGGCTTGACGCCGATGTACCCGCGATATCTCTTTTTCCCGAGCACCGTGACCTCTTGACCAGGTAGTATGCGAACATCGGCGCCTCCGATTTCGCTAAAGAAAATGCGCCCCGCATCATCAATTCTACTCACCATATACCCTATTTCATCGACATGACACGCCAACATGACGCCGTGCTTACCCGAGCGCCTCAGATGAGCACTTATACTTCCATCTTGAGCAACGACGGCTTCGATATTTTCTGCCTTCAACGCCTCGGTAATCACGTCCGGTATATCACCACCGTAGCCAATGCCAATTGCCTGAGTCAGTTTTCCTAACAGCACATCAAGATATTCCATGACAAACATCCTCAGCGTCTCGGTTTGCGGTAACGTTTCGCAGTTGCCTGGCCGTCTTGCAGACTGCAAAACACGAGACTGCCTTTGTCCGAAGAAATCATGGTCAATACTCTAGCGTTGACCACATGATTAACTTGCATTGCCGCGTTCTCAACGACAACTTTTACACCCTCAATGTAGCCCACACCTTCATTGGATCGCAACCCCTTCTTGAGAATCCTTACCGAGATTAGACGGTCCGGTGTAAATATCGGAGTCAGGGCACGATAGAGATCCCTTATATCAATGACTCTTACCTTGGGATAGGACTTCGCCTGTCTGCAGAGTTCATCGGAAGTCGTGAAGACCTTTGCTTTTAGCTTATCGGCAATTCTCAAGACGCAAACTTCCTCGATCAACCCATTGCTCTTATCAGTTACAAACTCAACTGGCACGCTCTTTTGTAGTAGCGATAGTGTCTTCTCGCCATTATATCCACTCACCTTCTTTACGATGGAACTGACCAGTTGCGGAACGATAATCCTACCTTCGAAGAATCTCTTGTTGAACAGTTGAATTATCCGACCATCAAGAATACTCGACGAATCCAGCACAAATCTGTTCTCGCGTTTGAAAAAAAGCATTTTTTCCTCCTAACTTTTCCTACAAGTTTCAACCCAATGTAAGTTTTACAGCATCTTTCACTTCATCGACTGCCACAATTTCAATCTTGGATTTGTCACGATCACGCAAACCCTTACGGGGGATAATTGCAGTCTTGAAACCCAGTTTTTCGGCCTCCTTCAACCTTGATTGCAAACCATAAACCGGCCTCACCTCACCACCCAAACCAACCTCACCGATTACCACGATGCCTTTCTCAACCGCCTTGTTTTTTATAGAAGAAGCGATGGCCAAAATCAATCCCAAATCGCATGACGGTTCAACCACTTTTATACCACCGACGGCATTCACAAAGCAATCCACAGTGCAGACACCGATGCCGACACGCCTTTCCAAAACGGCAAGAAGCATCGCCAATCGCTTATAATCAATACCGGTGGCCACCCGCTGAGGATAATTGAACGAAGCCGGGCTGGTCAGGGCCTGCACTTCAACTAGTAAGGGTCTGCTGCCTTCGATTATCGAGGTTACTGTAGAACCTGACGCCGTTGAATCCGATATGAACAGACTCGACGGATTCGCGACTTCTCTCAAGCCCGCCTCGGTCATCTCAAATACTCCAATTTCGTTGGTCGAACCAAAGCGATTCTTGATCGCCCTCAGGATACGATACTGCTGGGTTTTATCGCCTTCGAAATAGAGAACCGTATCAACGAGATGTTCCAGCGTCTTTGGTCCTGCAATAGCACCGAATTTCGTCACATGGCCAATCAACACAGTAGTAATATCTCTCTCTTTTGCAAAACGCATCAGGTCGCCCCCACACTCCCTGACCTGCGCAACACTGCCAGGTGCCGAAGATAAAGTGGGTTTGTATATTGTTTGTATCGAATCAACCACCATGAGTTCTGGTTTCAACTCGCTTGCCGACTCAAGGATTGCATCGAGTTCGGTCTCCGAGAGCAAATCAATGTTTGTAGCCGCGCTTTCCAGGCGTTCGGCACGGATGCGGATTTGATAAGGCGACTCCTCACCACTCACATAGAGAATACGCCCGCCGTTCTCAGCAATGAGCGCAGATATTTGTAGCATCAGGGTCGATTTGCCAATACCTGGGTCTCCACCCAATAAGACTAGCGAGCCCTTGACAAAACCACCGCCCAATACGCGGTCAAGTTCTGAAATGCCAACAGCACGACGATCCCTGGATGTAAAAGGAATATCCCGTATTGACACCGGTCTGGAACGTCGCGTCTTATTAGTCACAATCTTTTTCTCAATGAGCTCTTCAACCATTGTGTTGTACGCACCACACTCATGACACTTTCCTAGCCACTTCGGCGCGTAGGCACCACAATTCTGACACACGAATCTAGTCTTCATATCACTCGGTCACTATATAGCAAAAAACTTAGAATACTTTTATTTGTAAGTATTTCTTGGGATTCTCATTGATATCTGTAATGAGTGCTTTCAAGGCAAGATTTGTTTCCCTAATCTCTTCATAGAGCTCATCGGACTGCAACAGCTTACCCATCGTGCCATCGCCCTTCAACAGCATCGAAATCGAATCCATTCTGATGACAAGTGTCTCTATTCTGGCTACTGGGTGTCGGACAACGGATGACAGGCGTTCGAGATTCCTTGTGATGTCCCTGGAAAGTTTGCCCACCGCCTCATTTAGATCGGGAATCTCTATCTTGCTGAATGTTGTGATCAGACTATCGAGTTGGCTCACCACCGCCTCGAGTTCGAGCGAGCCACTCATGCCAATATAAAACTCAGGAATATTGTCACTCTTACCCGGTGTTACCTTGACATATTTGTCAGCACCAATATAGCTCACCGCGCGGATGACAAAACGCGTGTCCTCGGGGAGAACGATATCGCTGTCCATTGCCAGAACAACCAATACCCGATCACCCTCAATCTTTAATGACTTTACCTTTCCTTTTTCTATCCCGAAAACGAAAGCCGGATCGCCAACTCTCAATCCTTCGACATCCTCGAAATATACATCAGCATCGTAGGTGTTAGTCAAACTGAGTCTTCCGGATAGCCATGTATACAGTGCTATGAAGATAATAACGCCAACAATGACAAATATACCAACAAGACTTTCTCTCATTCCTCTAGTCATAAAGTTCCTTTTCAATTTTTGTGAGCTTGTTCATGCGCCCTTTCTTGAGCATATATATTTCATCGCCCACAGCTCTGGCCGTGTCCAAATCATGCGTCACGACAATTCCGCTATTAGTATGGCTCTGTTTCAAGTTCTTGATTAGCGCGACGACTCTATCGGTCATGATTGGATCAAGACCGGTTGTCGGTTCATCATAAAAAAGATACTTAGGCTTCAAGGCCAACGCACGCGCTACGGCGACGAGACGTTTCATACCACCTGAAAGCGATTGCGGATAAAGATGCGCCTTGCCTGCCATGCCAACGACATCCAGAAGATGACAAACACGATCTTTCACTTCCTTTGATGAAAGACGGGTATGTTCAATCAGCGGCAACGCAATATTATCGCAGACATTCATCGAGTCGAACAAAGCAGTACCCTGGAACACAAAACCCACCTTTTTTCTTATGTTGTAAATCTCAAGCTCGCTCGCCGTCTGGATTGACTTCTCATCAAACAGTACCTCTCCGCCGTCTACCGGCATGAGACCCAACATCGCCTTCAACAGTACGCTCTTGCCCGTACCCGACGGTCCGAGTACCACAACCAGGCTCGCATCGCTTATCTGAAAAGTCACGCGGTCGAGGACAACCAGAGAATCAAATCGCTTCGATAAATCCTTTACCTCAATCATCCAAATATCACCAGGGCAACCAAAAAATCCAACACAAGCACGAGAATCGAAGCAGTGACGACCGCATGAGTAGCCGCTCTGCCCACCTCACGTGCTCCACCGCGAACCTTAAAGCCAAAATAGCAACCCGACGTTGCGATAACACCTGAAAAGAAAAAAGCCTTAACCAGACCACCAAAGAATTCCCTTGTGTAGAAGTAGTGCGTGAGACCATAGTTGAAAACATCAAAAGGTACATCCAGGAAGTAATGAGCGTATGTACTACTCACAATCAACGCATCGAACTCGGCGATCACGGTGAGTAGAGGGAGCGCGATGAAAGTACCAACGATCCTCGGTAAATTCAGAAATCGGTATGGGTCAATCGCCATGATTTCTAGTGCGTCGATCTGTTCGGTTACACGCATGGTACCAATCTCAGCAGCCATTGAGGAAGCACAGCGACCACTAACCATGAGTGCAGTAAGAATCGGCCCCAATTCAATCATGACCATGCGGCCAACAGTAGCGCCGAGAATGTATCGGGGCATTGTGCCCGCAATCTGATAAGAAGTCTGCACGACGGATACTAACCCGACAAAGGCAGCGATGAGCAGAATAATCGGTAGAGAGTTGATGCCCACCTCATAGACTTGACGCAATATCCGATACCCCGTTTGCTTTAACTGCCAAGGGATAAATATGCTACGGAAAAAGAAAGAAGAATAATCGCCGATTGCGTTAAAAAGGTTCACCCGGCTCCTCAACGATCTCTTCTTCTCTCAGAGTCAAATTAGCAAACTGCGTATACTCATTATAGAATCCTAACTCGAGGATGCCAGTGGGCCCATTACGCTGCTTCGCCACGTTTATCTCGGCAATACCCTTCTTCTCGGTCTGTGGGTCATAGACCTCATCGCGGTAAATGAAAATGACCACGTCGGCATCCTGCTCAATAGCACCACTCTCGCGCAGGTCAGCCAGAATGGGTCTCTTATGCTCTCGATGTTCCGGCATTCTCGACAACTGGGAGACCACAACCAGAGGACAGTCCAGTTCCTTGGCCAAAGCTTTAAGCGACCTTGATATTTCAGAAATTTCCTGCTGTCTCGATACTGCTCGGGCGATTTTTGGCCCTTCCAACAGCTGAAGATAGTCAACAATCAACATCTCGATGTTGTAATCAGCCTTCAGACGCCGGGCTTTCGCCTTCAGCTCATAAATCGAAAGCTGGGCAGAGTCATCGATGAAGATCGGAGCCTTGTCAAGATTACCGGCCGCAGTAGCGAGGTTCACCCAATCCTCATTGCGCAGCATACCCCTACGAAGATTTCTCAGACTAACCTTCGCTTCACTGCACAACAGCCTCTGCACCAGTGCCTCGCCAGACATTTCTACCGAAAAGATACCGATTGGGAGGTTGTTCTTAATCGCCGCGAAAGCAGCGACATTGAGGACAAACGCGGTCTTCCCCATCGACGGCCTTCCCGCAACCACAATGAAATCGCCCTTCTGCAATCCAGATGTTATTTCGTCGAGTTCATAATATCCTGTTTCAACACCGGTCACCATCCTTGCCCCACGCATCGATTCGGCAGTCTCTATGATTTTAGTAATGTAACCCCTAATGCTAACCGGCTCTTTGCGCAGCCCTTTCTCCTTGATCTGGAAGACAGTATTCTGCGCATAATCAACCAATTCTGCGGCGGTCTGGCTATCTTCAAAACTATTCTTCAGCATCTCCATTGATACATGAATGACGTTACGCTTTATCGCTTTATCCAATACCACACGCGCGTGGTGTTCGATATTTGCCGTTGTGAGGACATTGGCTACCAGATTAGAAAGGTATTCAGGACCACCTACCTCATCAAGCATTTTGTTCTGCTTTAGCCAGTCAGTAACCGTCACAAGATCCGAGGTCACGTTTCGGTTAAAAAGATGAAGAATGGCCCGGTATATCTTTTGATTTGCCGCCTGATAGAAGTGTTCTTCGTTCAGTATCTCCATCGCCTTAGGCAGTGCATTTGAGTCGAGAAGTATTGCACCCAGGACTGATTCTTCGGCCTCAAGGGAATGAGGAGGGATGTTTTTCTCTTCCATATACTACTTCTTTTTCCGACGTGCTAGTTGCGGCAAACACTCGTCGAGGATTCTGTTTGCCAACTGCCATTTTGTTTGCTCCTCGCATACAATCGGCTTGCCCTTAGGCTTCAGTATGCTCGCCCTGATGCGCGTATCTCCAACTGCTGAAGATGAATTCATCACAACATAATCCAATCTCTTGCTCTTCATCTTTTCTCTCGCGCGCTGCACTTGATTCTTATCTTCAAGAGAAAAACCCACCACAACTCGCCCCGCCTTCTGCCTCGTCACTTCTTTAGTCAGATCCACGTTCTTCTCAAGATCCACTCTATACGCCGCATCATGTATCTTGGTTGAACTCCCGCGCTTCGGCCTGTAATCGCCAACTGCGGCGGCCATGATCAAGCAATCACACCAGCCGAAGTTTTTGCTGAGCGCACCGGACATTTCATTGGCTGTGCGTACCCTTGTTATCTCAACCTCCTCGGGCAATGTACACGCCACTTCACCAATAATGCCCCTCACATTGCCATTACGACAATAAATCGCGCGCATCAACTCGGCGGCCATTAGCCCAGAAGAACGGTTTGTCACGACCCGCACCGGGTCGAGATCTTCCTCGGTCCGCCCGCCTGTGACCAGGAAATTAGTGTTGTTCAATGAACATCGCCCCTCAAACACGGCAACGATTTTTTTCAGAATAGTTTCGATTGAAGGAAACCGCCCACGTCCAATCTTGCCTGAAGCAAGCACACCGACGCTTGGCTCCAAGAAATGAAACCCGTGACCACGCAAAATCATGACGTTCTTCTGGACTATCGCATTATCCCACATGCCCTGATCCATTGCCGGCACAAAAAGTACCGGTTTAGTGAATGAAAGTAGTGTTGTTGACAAAAGATCATCACCAATGCCACAGGCTGCCTTGCCAACGATGTTGGCCGTTGCCGGGGCAACGACAAAAATATCTGACCACTCGGATAGGGTCAAATGCTTAATACCCTTGGTCAACACAAACTGCTCTTCATACACTTCGTTTTTCGATAATGTCTGACAGGTTAGCGGGGTGACAAAATGCTGTGCTGATTTTGTAAGCAAAAAGCGCACCTCAGCACCCTGCTTCTGCAGCAATCTGGCTAACTCAAGGGATTTGTAGGCTGCAATTGAGCCACATACGCCCAACAATACCTTCATTCGTTATACTTGATCTTCCCACCCAACAGCTTTCTTATTGATTCCAAAACTGGATTCATTTTTTCGTCCACGAGCCCTTTACCTTGCTCTTCCTTCAACCTCCTCGCTTCCAAAGACGCAATATTTATTGCCTTGTACTTGTTCTGGAATTTGTGCCAAATTTTCTCAAGGGGAACTATCATTAGACCTCCTTGCCTATTCTACGCAAATAAGCTGCTGTGTCAATCCTAGTAATCAAAACCCTTTCTCGCCCGCACACCCTTCTGGAAATAGTGTTTTAGCTCACGACACTCGGTGATAAGATCGGCACACTCTGCTAATTCTTCGGGCATATACCGGCCGGTGAGCACTAATTCTACTTCCTCGGGTTTCTTATTGCACAACGTGACTACATCTGCAACCCGGATCAGACCGAAATCAACGGCTACGTTTATCTCGTCAAGGATGACCAAGTCATAGTCCTTGGAAATGATCGTTTCCTCGGCGCGCTTCAGTCCTTCTTGAGCCAGACGTATGTCTTCTGGATCCGGATTATCATGGTCAACGAAATCAGCTCGGCCATATTGTTCGATTGTAATACCCGAAATCATCTTCACAGCCTGTAACTCACCATAATTGATCTTTCCCTTCATGAACTGTATGACGATCACCTTCATGCCGTGACCTGCAGCACGCATGGCGAGACCCAGAGCTGCAGTTGTTTTCCCTTTTCCGTTACCCGTGTAGATTTGTATCATATCTTATGTCTCATGAAAAATCCGAAAAATATAACAACTATTCCTTCTTTATCAGTTCAACAATCTACATTCGCCTGCGATAATATGCTCAACGCCATAATCGGCACGCACGACGATCAAAGCGCCCCGCCGGTCGATATCCAATACCCGGCCAAATACCGTTCTATCGGGAAGCTTGATTGTCACATCGCGGCCAAGCATTACCGAGTAGTTACGCCATTTGGCAAGTAATGTATCAACCTGTTCATCTTTTAAGATCCTATAATTCTCATCGAGTGTTTTACACAGATGCTGGCAGAACGCTTGCGCGTCAAAATGCTTCCTGGTCTCAATGAGTACAGAACTCGCCCTGCCTATTAAATCGTCCGGGAACTGGCGAACATTCAGATTAATACCCATGCCCAATATGACCCTGTCGTCAATGACCTCCGTCAAGATGCCGGCAACTTTCTTACCATGCAGCAATATATCATTAGGCCATTTGATGTTTGGTCTAATGCTGTAGTTATGAAATGCCTCACATATCGCAACGCCGGCCGTCAATGGAATCAGGCAATTTTCGCTGTGCTGGAGTAAAACCGACATCCATAAGCCGCCTTCCGGGGAATACCAATCCCGCCCCATTCTTCCCTTGCCTGCGGTCTGAACATCAGCAATGACTACAGTTCCTTCTGGTGCATCACTGAGTTCGCTCTTGACATAATCGTTAGTGGAACCAATCTCAGTGAGTTGATAGAACTTCCTGCCGACGATCATCAGAATCCCATTCTGGACTATTCAGTCTTTCTGAATATCATGGCCACCACGGTCTTGTCATTACCGCCCATGCTTGATATCATACCATACGGTCTATCAGCGCTGATCCGTACCTGATAGTCACCGGCCCTACTAGATAGTTGATGCACAACATCTACTGCCTGTCTGACCCCGGTCGCGCCGGTTGGATGACCGTACCCAATTAAACCGCCCGACGTATTGGTGGGTATGGTTCCATCAAGCTTTGTATTACCATCCTTCACGAAATCAGCGCCTTCACCGTAACCCGCGAAACCTGCGGCCTCAACCGCCAACAAACCAGCAACCGTGAAGCAGTCATGAACGTCTAATACACAGAGGTCTTTCGGTTGTATATTCGCCCGCTCGTATGCTCGCTTTGCGGCAATCTCGCAAGTCGTCAACTTAGTCAAATCAGGTGGTGGTGTAGTTAGGTTATCCTGGACCTGGGCGTATGCAACAACTTCGACGGCATCTTTTTTGTCCACGCCGATTTTTTTCAAGCCTTCTTCGGAAGCAAAAATAAGTGCGGCGCCACCATCCGATACCTTTGAACAATCAAAAACATTGATATATTCACAAAACGCCTTTGGGTTTGGCGATGTCATTCCAGTCGCGTGTAGGTCGGAATTCCTGTTGTGGTATTCTTGTGCTTTGGGATTCTTACGAGCGTTTTCGATTGCGTTAACATACCACTGAGCCATACCAGGACGGAATTTCTCAAAACCGAATTTGTCAAAACAAGCACCCGCACGCTGCGAGAACTGATCCGGGAAGAAATAAGCATGCCCCTTCTTTCTCTCTCCCGAGTACCAGCCCGCAGCGGCAAGGTAGTCTGCACCATAGACCGCCTTCACCGAGTTTTGCACTTCAACACCAATGCACAATACCGAATCAGCCAGGTCAGCAAGAATCGTCTTAACCGCAGCAACTAGTGCCAAGCCTCCTGAATCACATGCGCCCTCAACCCGCACGCAAGGCTTGTATTGGAAAGTATCGTGTATATAGGGGAAGAAACCGCCGAGATTGCCTTGATGGCAGAATCTTGCGGCTACAAAATTCCCAATGACCCCTTCATCAATATGTTCGGGGTTTCTTATCTGTTCGATCGACCCGAGTCCGGCCTCCTTGATGTAATGCTCAAGACCCGGACGTGGTTTCTTAGGATGAAATTCCTTTCTCCCGGTCCCCAATGAAACAGTATAGAATCCGGCGCAAGCATATACTTTCTTTCTGAAAAAAGACATAATAGCTCCTTTCTGAGCAAATCCTAAGTCCGAATATCGAAATCCGAAACAAATTCAAAATCCAAATGTTCTAAATTCTAATACCTGTTTTGAATTTTGTGTTTTGGTCATTTAGTATTGTTTAGTATTTCGAATTCAGTGCTTCGTATTTTGCCTTAGAGGTAGTCATTAATCGGTCCATATAGCCAGAAAAATCCGTTCTTGAGCACTGCGTTTACATCATCCTTCGTCTTCGCCACACCTTGACTTATCAAGTCTTGAGCAATTGCTCCGGTCTGCTTCAAATAGTCCATTGCAAGTTCAGCACCGAGCGTATCCATCTCCTTTAGTTGTGTAAAATGCGCTTTCAGTTTCTCATCCTTCTTACTATCCATGAGTAGGGCCCGCCAGGATACGAAGCCCTCAGGCAAAGATCCTATTTTCGCGTCAACTCTCTTTTTCCAGTCTTCTGTAACGGGTTGGTATTCGTGCTTTCTGATATCATATATGCCAACCGGCCGATTCTTCTCGTACTTCAGAAAACCATCTTTCTGTGAACCATCAGCATATTGACCACCCAGCACTTTTTCCTTAACCATCTTGTCGATCAATCTGCTCCTCAATGCCTTATCACCAAGATGAGTTCGCATCACCTTCAATATGCATTGAAATACATCGATACCCACATAGTCGATGAGCTGGAATATCCCCATCGGCCGTGCTAGAAAATCCTGGGAAATTCGATTCATCACATAAACCGCACCTACATATCGGAACCTGCTCTTGAGCCGATCAACCTCGCTGATTGCGTGTAGTCCGTCACGCATGAAGTGGCCGTTACCAATGAAACCCGAAATATCGCTTGCCGGCACCAACGTCTTGCGCAACCGATTACCAAGCTCCTTGGCTATCTCTTTCAACTCATCGATTGTGTTCTTAGCGGTAATGACTTCCACCAATTTCTGGACAACGGGTGGATTATAGAAGTGATAGCCTATGAGCCGACCACCAAGACCGGCCTTTTCATCCAGATGGCCGATCGGGATACTTGAAGTATTCGTGAGGTAAAATGCATCCGCACCGCACATCTTATTCAGTCGCCTGTAGATTTTTGTTTTCACTTTCTCATTTTCAAAGATAGCCTCAAACACAAGATGGCTGTTCTTAGCCATGGCCAGATCCGTCCCGAAGTTCAGAACGCGCGTTGAATCATCGACGAAGGCATTTATTATTTCACTATTCTCAACGAGATCCTTCCGATCTTCGTAAAGACTACGGAGCAGAACAGTTGATTTCTCTGCTACCTTGAGGAGCTGTGCCTTCATATACGCCCTCAGGCCATCCAATGCCTGCTCGCTCACGTCAATCAAATTCAATCGATAAACCTTGTCTTTGTTTTCGGGCTTCAGCTTCAGCTTCGCCATCTCTTGGGCAATCAATACACCGATACCACTGCCCATCTTCCCTGCAGCACCTATAACAGTCACATCCTGGAGTCTCTCATCCAAGTTCATCAAACCTCCTTCCTAGCGGAAAATTCGAAATCCGAATATCGAAATATTAAACAAATTCCAAATCCTAATGTCCCAAACAAAAACAGAAAAATGAATTTCTTCGTTCTCAGTAGTTCCAGCATCCCAACCCCAACGCTAGTAAGATACTTACTATTTGTATTTCGGATTTATTTGTTCCAGTTTGGTTTTCTCTTCTCGAGAAACGCGGTCATTCCTTCCTTAGCCTCCTCAGTTGAGAAGAGTATACTGAAAGCTTCTGTTTCATAAGAATTTGCCGTGGTTAGATTGGCATCAATCCCGCGATTAATGACTGTCTTCGCAATGCGCACGGCGGTCGGGCCAACTTCTATTATCTTTCTCGCAATACTTTTCACTTCTTCAAGAAGTACATCGGGTGCTACGACTTTGTTCACCAATCCCAAACGCAAGGCTTCCTGGGCATCGATCATCTCGCCGGTGAAGATTAGCTCCTTCGCCTTAGCGATGCCTACAATCCTGGCTAACCTTTGGGTACCAGCATGTCCCGGTATCAGACCAAGTTTCACCTCAGGCTGCCCGAACTTTGCTTTCTCGGAAGCAACTCTAATATCGCATGCCATTGCCAGCTCGCATCCCGAACCAAGGGCAAAACCGTTAACCGCAGCAATTACTGGCTTCTCCATGTTTTCGATGAACGCTAAAACCCTCTGTCCGATTTGGCTGTATTCACGGGCTGTCAGTGAATCCATCTCTACTAGTCTTGAAATATCTGAACCAGACACAAAAGATTTCCCCTCGCCGGTGATAACGACGACCGAAACTTCACGATCATTATTGAAATCCTGCACGGCCTTTTCCAACTCTAGCATTGCCTCAACACTGACTGCATTATACACATCAGGGCGATTGATTTTCACAAACCCTATTTTATCAGCTTTGTCAACAAGTATGTACTCATAAGGCATGTCGCCTCCTTTCATGAATTTTGCATTCAGAACCAGTCTTTTCTTCCCGACAAGCACAATTAGACACGCAAAACATATCACGTTCTTCAACGAGTTGCCACATCTTTCCCCGCGTACACACAAAATTCAAATTCGCCTGGCTTGTTTCCACTATTTGCTGTTACCGCTCCTACAAAAGACGCGACACCACGTCGCAAATATCCTCAAGAAATGCGCGGTCGCTCTCATCAAATGCCGCGAGCCGATGAGAGTCGATATCTAGTTCACCAATAATTTCGCCGTTCCTAAATATCGGCACGACTATCTCCGATTGTACTTTGGGGCTACAAGAGAGATAATTTGTCTCCTTTTTGACATCCTGCACAACTAATGTTTTCTTCTGCTCAGCTGCTTGCCCACAAATGCCTTGGCCGAAGCGAATATGTGTGTGTTCCGTTGGCTCACCTGCATAAGAGCCAAGGATGAGTTCTTTATTCGAAGATACTATNTAAAACCCAACCCAGTCGTACTTTGGTACATGTTCTCTAACCAATCTACAGACCACACTCAGTTTCTCCTGTGTATCCAAATTTGAATTCATCTTCTGCTGTATATCGCACCTCAATTTCTCGTGTAGTATTCTATCCATTCGGTACACTCCCTATCAAAAACCCATTTCTCTCTTTTTCTTCACTATTTCCTTCAACATAGATTTGAAGCGCGGCCTCGTTTGCAAAATCCAATTATTGAAATGATCTGCAAGCTTTTGTTGCGTCCAACGGTGGCTGTTGAGATCAGAAGCATCGAAGTAAAATCCGCCCTCTGTCAATCTTGCCGGCGTCAAACAGACCGGGCAACGATATTGGTTCCCTTTCACGTGTTCGAAAATATTACTGAAGTCAATCGGACAGCTCCTAGTCACGACCGACTCATAGCGTTCGTCCTGATAACTGACCAATCGGTCCACCGCCGCTTGCACATTTGCTACGCTGTCATTGAGCAAGACCTCACCCGGCCCAGCGCCGTACACGATAAAACTCTCAACGACACGCCTACCAAGAGATAAAAGAACAATGTTCATAAGCGGCAATTGGAATTGATGCCATTCAGGAAGAGCGGCAACTCCAATACTCGTCGCATGCCCTGCATCCTGGATGCTCAGATACTTTGATATTGCCAGGTAACGGTCTAGGAGCATTTTCAACTTACCCGGTATCGTAAGAACATAGACCGGCGCAATCAGGAGCATTTTGTCCGCATCTTTCATGACGTCGAGCAATTCATACAGGTCATCGTCAAGCCGGCATTTCTGTTGCTTACTGATGCAGTTGAGACAACCGCGACATTGCTTTATGTCGTAGTCCTTCAGGTATATCATCTCCCCGGAGTCCGCGCCAACCTTCAAAGCATAGCGAATAGCAAGACGGCCCAGGAGGTCGCTATTGCCGTTGCGTCGCTCCGATGCCACGATTGCTAAGAAATGCATACCTTTCAAATCCTAAATACGAATACCGAGATTACGAAACAAACTCAAAATTCTAATGTTGGAACCTCCAAAACCTGTTTTGAAATTTGTGATTTAGTATTTGATATTGTTTAGTATTTCGAATTTAGTGCTTCGCGTTTCACCGACTTCGACGACGAGCTGAGAGAATCCGCGTTCACTGCTTTTCATGTAGGTCAGCGAGTTCAACTATGGCTTGCAGAGCATCTACCTGTTCACCTTCCTGAAAGTTGATTTTCTCGACTGTACCGTCGCGGGGTGCGCGCAGTTCATTCTGCATCTTCATTGCCTCCACGATCGCAAGTGTCTCACCCGCCTTGACCTTATCACCCACGGCAACTGGTAATTTGACCAACAGTCCGGGCATTTGTGATGTAACGCTGTTTTCCTCTTGCGGGACAGTACTCTTCGCACCAGATTCCCGAGCCTTAACTGTTTCGACTACATAGTGTTCTCCAGCAAGTGCCATATATCTTGTTCCGCTATCCTGAGCATGATATATCACACGCAGCTCACCGTCAATCCTAAAGCAAATCAAGTTTTCCTTTACGAAAAGATCGCTTACTTTATACTCAGCATCACCGATTATTGCCTTGTACCCGTCCTTTTCTTTAGCCAGTTTGATCAAGTGTATTTCGTTTAGATGTCGCAAACGGTTTTCCATTTTATGCCTACCTGCTGAGGCGAATGATAATTATCCACAACAACCGCATCAATCTTCGCATATCTCCCAATGCCCAAGTTCTTGCCATGGTGTGGTGTCACGCCGTACCTGAGTGCCACCCGATTCCACTGATACGCCTTTCTTTTCTGCAGCAAGCAACGCTGCTGCAACCAGAACCACATGGATGTTTTCTTTAGGTATACTCAGCTCCTCTTCGTTTTCATCAATGAAATGCGTGTCATAATCCCCTTTGGTGAATTTCGACGTACCCATAATACGTTTCAAGTAGCCGAGATTGTTTTTTATACCCAAGACGATGTAGTCTTTCAGTGCATTGGACATTCGCTCTATCGCAACATCCCTATTCTCTGCCCAGACTATCAATTTGGATAGAATGGGATCATAATGCGGTGGCACATCCCAACCCTGATATATACCAGAATCAACCCTAATACCAGGACCACTCGGTTCATTCAGGTACAGAATCCTACCCGGGCATGGCAGGAAGTTGTTCTCTGGGTCCTCGGCGTAGATTCTTGCCTCAATTGCATGACCGCGCTGTTTGATACTTGCTTGACTCAAATTAATTTTGTCACCAGCGGCAATACGTATTTGCTGTCGAACTAAGTCGACTCCAGTCACCATCTCGGTGATTGGATGTTCAACTTGCACTCGCGCATTAACCTCGAGAAAGTAAAAGTTACGGTTTTCATCGAGGAGGAACTCCACCGTACCGGCATTGGTGTACTCGGCAATCTCAATGACCTTTTTTGCAGCCTCGCCCATATTCATGCGTAGCTCATCGTCGAGCGCCGCGGAAGGAGTCTCTTCAATTATCTTCTGATGACGACGCTGAATCGAACATTCGCGTTCGAAAAGATGAGCCACATTGCCGTGGTGATCCCTGAGCACCTGAAATTCTATGTGACGTGGTTTTTCTATGTATTTCTCCAAGTAAACCGATGCATCCCCGAATGCACTCTTGGCTTCCCTTTGTCCGGCGGCAATACTCGCTTCCAATTCCTTTTCGGTGCGAACGATACGCATGCCCTTACCACCACCACCCATAGATGCCTTCACAATGACCGGGTATCCGACTTTCTTGGCCATTTTCTTAAAGCCGCTTGAATCTTTACCAACGGTTCGCATACCGGGTATTATCGGCACACCAACTTTCTGAACCGTATTGCGCGATGCTACTTTGTCACCAACCAGAGCCAATGCATTCGAACTAGGACCTATGAATACAAGACCACTCTCCTCACATGCCTTAGCAAAATCTGAATTTTCCGCCAGAAACCCATAGCCCGGATGAATTGCTTGAGCACCGGCTCGCCCAGCGACATCGATAACGTTTGAAATATTCAAATAGCTTGCCTGGGGTGGCGAATCACCTATCCAGTGGGTATCATCCATGTATCGAAGATGATGGGCATTCTCGTCGACTGTTGAGTATACCCCGACCGCTCGTATGCCAAGTTCCCTGCATGCCCTGGCAATGCGGATGGCTATTTCACCTCTATTAGCGATTAAAATCTTTTTGAACATCATTTTTAAATTCGAAATCCGAATTTCGAAATCCGAAACAAATCCAAAATTCTAATGTTCAAAACTCCAAAACCTGTTTTGAATTTGGTATTTTGGTATTTGAGATTGTTTAGTATTTCGGATTTCGTGCTTAGGATTTTCACGGCGCGTTTCCTGCGAGCATAGCGATACCGCATGCTATTCGTTCCACTTCGGTTTCCGTTTTTCAAGAAACGCGAGCATCCCTTCCTGCCCCTCATCTGACATGCGTATTTGAGCAATCACTTCTGCCGTATATTTCTTAACATCATCATAGGACATGTGTGGCACATTTCTCAACAGTTCTTTGCATCTTGTGACTGCTTCAGGCCCGCTGGATTTTAACTGATTGACAAACTGATCGACAGTATCATCAAGCTCATCTAACGCCACTACTTTGTTAACGAGGCCAGCCCTTTGTGCTTTATCTGCCGTCAGCCTTTCACCGGTCAGAAAAAACTCCCGACATTGTCCCTCGCCACACTTCTTGACGACATACGGCGAAATACAAGCGGGGATGAGTCCGATCTTCACTTCACTGAAACTAAACTTCGCGCTGTCAGCTGCAATTGCAATATCACAAACCGCAACGAGTCCGGTCCCACCTCCTATTGCTGCTCCGTTCACTCGGGCGATCGTCGGTTTCGAAGAGGCGTATATCTTATAGAGCATGTCTGAGAGCTCTAGTGATTCGCGGAGGTTATCTTCATATGAATAATCCTTGACTCGACGCATCCAATTCAGGTCGGCGCCGGCACAAAAAGACTTACCCCTACCAGTCACCACCACCACGCGTGCTTCTGAACGCTTGTCTATTTCATCGAATACGTCAATCAATTCGCTGATCATTATGTCATTAAAGGCATTATGGACATCAGGGCGATCGAAAGTCACGCGTGCGATGTCATCTTGAAGTTCATAAACAATTGTTTGATACTTCGCTTCTCGCATGGGAAACACCCCCTTAACTCTTATGTAAACTCGCTAATCAATCAGTACGCTCACCCTTTGTCTTAGTTATAACCGGCTCAACGAGCATCACCCAAGCAGGTTTCTTGGTTCGCGAACGATGTCTGATCCCGCGTTTCACAAGATATCCTTCGTATTCTTTAAGCTCGATCGAGTCTTCTTCAGTATCGATATATATCCTACCTTTCAACACCAAGAAGAACTCATCCTCGTGCAAATGCACATGCCAACCATAAGCTCCATCAAGTTTGGCTATTCTAAGCGCGGTTTGATGAACATGTAATATGTCCCTTGGCTGCCACGGTTCCTTAATTTCCCTGACCAGTTTTTTCAAGCTTATCTTTGCCATCAAACCCCCTTCATTCTAAATACGAAATCCTAATATCGAAATCCGAAACAAATTCCAAATCCCAATTTTCAAAACAGTTTAGAATTTTGGATTTCGGTCATTAGGTATTGTTTCGAATTTCGGATTTAGTGCTTCGGATTTGCGATCGACTACATCCTGAACACGCCGAACTTATGTTCGGGTATCGGTGCATTCAAGGACATGGAAATGGCGAGACCCAATATTTCTCTCGTGTCCGATGGATCTATTATACCATCGTCCCAGAGCCTTGCCGTAGAGTAATAGGCGCTCGACTCATACTCATACTTCGCCAGTATCGGCTTTCTAATCTCTTCTATCTTGTCTTTGGTTAGCTTCTTCCCCTGTTTGGTCAAAGCCCTCACTTTGATGTCGGTCAACACACCTGCGGCCTGTTCGCCACCCATCACACAGATCTTCGCCGTTGGCCACATCCATAACAGACGCGGATCATAGGCACGCCCACACATACCATAGTTGCCCGCGCCGTAGGAATTACCGATGATAATAGTAAATTTCGGCACCTGCGCATTGGCTACCGCATGAATCAACTTGGCGCCATCCTTTGCTATTCCCCCGTGTTCGTACCGCTTACCAACAATGAACCCAGTGATGTTCTGCAGGAAGAGAATTGGAATCCTGCGTACCGCGCACATGGATACAAAATGGGAACCCTTTTGCGATGACTCAGAGAATAATACTCCATTGTTAGCCAAAATTCCCACCGGGTAACCCATCACGCGAGCAAAACCGCATACCAGAGTGGGACCATAGAGCGCTTTGAATTCATGAAACTCACTACCGTCAACGATACGGGCGATGACCTCGCGCACATCAAACGGTTTTCTAAGATCAGCCGGGATGATACCATAAAGCTCACTTGGGTCATATGCTGGTTCCACGGTCTGCACGCGTTCCAGTGGGTACTTGTTTATCCTCGATACGTTCTCAACAATATTCCTCGTCATCTCCAGGGCATGTTCATCATTCATTGCATAGTGGTCCGCCACGCCGCTAATCCGACAGTGAACATCCGCGCCACCCAAATCTTCTTCTGTCACGACCTCACCAGTCGCGGCCTTAACCAAAGGGGGTCCACCTATATAGATGGTACCCGCACCCTTCACGATGACCACTTCATCGCTCATCGCAGGTTGGTAGGCACCGCCAGCCGTGCAAAAGCCAAGTACTACAGATATCTGAGGTATATTATCTGCAGACATGCGAGCCTGGTTGAAAAAGATTCTGCCGAAGTGATACTTGTCAGGGAAAGTACCCACCTGCAGCGGTAAGAAAATGCCACCCGAATCAACCAAATATATACACGGTAACCTGTTTTCGATTGCAATCTCTTGAGCTCGAATATGTTTCTTAATCGTTTCAGGTATATAAGTGCCACCCTTTACCGTAGCATCATGAGCGACAACCATTACCTCACGGTTATGGACGAGACCAATGCCCGTAACCATCGCCGCAGCAGGATGACCATTATCATACATGTCCCAAGCAGCCAATTGATTTAGCTCCATGAATGGTGTATCAGGGTCAAAGAGTCGCTCCAGTCTCTCACGGACGAACAACTTACCTCGCTCTGCATGTTTCTTATGCATATACTCAGGGCCGCCTTTCCTCACCTGCTTCAAACGGTCCTTCAGAGTGCTTACGGCCTTTTCCATCACTGCCTTGTTTTCCCTAAACTCGCGGCTATTTGTTTTTATCTTTGATTCTATTTTGTACATAAGCCTCTCAAATCCGAAATCCTAATATCGAAATCCGAAACAAATCCGAATTTCAAAACCACAATGATTTACAAGTTTCGGATTTATGATTTTTGTCATTTGATATTGTTTAGGATTTCGTGCTTAGATAAGTACTGCCTTATATCCATAACAGATTATTCCTGTGTGACCTTCGGAATACAACTTGCGGAAAACGAATTTAACCCTCTTACCAATCTCCAGGTCCTCTGGTTTGCAATCAACAACTTGGGTCGTCACCCTTACACCATTTTCTGACTCAACAATTGCCACATTGTAAGGTACCTGATTCTCAAAATCCTTGGGTGCTACTCGTATTGTGGTATAGGTCAATATTTTCCCATGGTCTGACAATTTTGTCATCTCAAATTCCCGTGCTCCACAGTTACTACAAACCCTCCGAGGAGGAAACGACATCCGACCACATTCCTTACACTTTGCGGCTTCGAGTCGATATCTCTGTGGTATCTCTCTATGGTATCTTGGTGATGGCATTTTTCACTCCTTTCTTTCGTGAAAACCGATGCAAACGGATTGAGGCTGATGCAAAACGATTGCTATCCGTCTGCATCTGTGCATATCTGTTTGAATCATCATTTTTGCAGAGCAAAAATATGTACGACCGACGATGCGCCTGACCCACCCATGTTCTGTGTCAAACCTATTCTCGCATTCTTGACCTGTCGTTTCCCTGCAGCGCCTCGCAATTGTTCCACGGTTTCGACAATTTGAGCAACACCAGTTGCACCCACTGGATGGCCCTTGGATTTCAGTCCTCCTGAGGGGTTTACCGGTATCGGTCCCTCGAGGGCTGTGCGGCCTTGTTCAGTGAAAGACCCCCCTTTGCCTTTATCCGTAAAACCAAGTTCTTCAATAATGCATATTTCTGCAATGGAGAAGCAGTCGTGGACCTCCGCGAAATTTATATCAGTAGGCATCACTTTGGCCATCTCATACGCAGCTTTGGCAGAAAGTTGGACCGCTTTCAGCGCCGTGATATCCTCGCGAGCGTGGAGTGCAAAAGTATCGGTAGCCGCGCCGCTACCCAAAACCTTGATCAAAGGAATCTGCAACTTACTTGCAGCATCCATCGACGCCAGAATCACACAGGCCGCCCCATCTGACACCGGTGAGCTATCAAGCACGGTCAAAGGATCGGCTACCATAGTCGCGTTGATAACCTGTTCAACGGTGACTTCGCCTGGGAACTGAGCATTAGGATTGAATGCACCGTTGTGGTGATTCTTCACTGAAACCATGGCAAGTTGCTTGCGTGTCGTACCATACTTGTACATATGTGCCTTTGCGATCATGGCATACAATCCCGGGAATGTGATACCGTGATATACCTCGTACTCTTGATCCGCAGCCGTTGCAAGCGCATACGTAACATCGGCGCCATCGGTCATCTTCTCAACACCTCCCACGAGAATGATTTCACTATGACCCGAGGCGATTTCAAAATATCCAAGGCGCATTGCCATTCCACCAGAACAACAGGCGGATTCAACACGCACAGCTGGAATTGATGCCGTACCAAGATAGTCAGCCATGAGCGCTCCGATGTGCTCCTGACCGATAAAAAGACCCGGCGTCATTGAACCAACGTACATCGAATCAATGTGATCGACATGTGCATCATCAATTGCTTTTAGTGCAGCTTCGACGAATATGTCCCGCAAAGACTGTGACCATAACTCTCCGAACTTCGTCATACCACATCCTACTACCGCAACCTCTCTCATTATACCCCCTTTAACACTGAAAACCCAACAGCCTCCTTATAAGACTGGTCGCTTTATCTCTATTGTAGGCTTAGAGAAATCCAATAGCAAACCCACTCTCGTGTTAGTTGCTTTCAAATATTTCGAAAGATTCCTGCGATCTTCAATATTGATACTCTTAACAGCCTTCAGTTCAACTATTATCTTTTCGGCGACCACCAGATCTATCCTATATGTTCCAACCTCTTTGCCCTTGTAGTTGATCGCCACTGGTTTTTGACGCTCATAGGGTATTTCTCGTCTATCTAACTCAACTAAAAGTGCGTTCTCGTACGCAGACTCTTTGAAACCTGGACCTAGATTCTTGTGGACATGTATTGCGCATCCGATTATTTTCTGCGTGACATCCGAGTAAGGGTATTCATCGTATTTTTTGCTGTACAATTCTCTCGCTCTCTCTATTTCCTGTAATCCCACTTCGCCATTTTCCGCTTCAGTGCGTTCAGTATCCCTTTCGTTCAGTGTTTTCTGTATCTTTTCCATTCAGTGTGTTCAGTGGTTTATTCGTTCATTATGATTTTACCGCGGAATTTGGCGTATTGACCGTAGTCCAAGTAGATACGACCATTTTCGAGTAGATCCTTAACCTTTTCCGCTCTGTCTCTTACCTCATTTATTTTTTCGGTCACCTTAAACACAAATGCATCACTACCCGCACCAGATCCAAAAGAAACTAAGAGAACAAGATTACCAGGTTGCGCAACATCCAGGGTTGCCGAAAAGCCGGTCGGTGACGAACCCGAATAGGTATTGCCCATTAACGGAACGACCCAGCCGGGCTCAAGCTGCTCCTTTTTGAATCCTAACTTCTTACCCACAGATAAAGGGAACTTACCGTTAGGCATATGGAATATCGCATAAGTAAAATCAGATGCCCTAAGACCGCTCTTCTTCAGAATGGCCTCGCCGGCACCCAAAATGTGCTTGAAATAAGCAGGGGCACCGGTGAATCTACCACCATGGAGTGGATAGAAAGCACCTTCGCGCCGCCAGAAATCGGGCGTATCTGTTGTATACGAATGTGTCTCTATCACATCGGCAACGGTGTTTTCTTTGCCAAAAATAAACGCCGAACCTCCTGCAGAAGCAGAGAACTCGAGGGCATCGCCTGGCGCACCCTGTGATGTATCCGAACCGATGGCCATCGCGTATTTCATCTGTTCCGCCTTCACCAGGCTATATGCCACAAACATGGCTTCGGTGCCTGCCTTGCAAGCGAATTCGTAGTCGGCGATGTGCACATCAGGTACTATCCCCAACGCCTCTGCGACCACGGTACCGGATGGTTTCACCGCGTAAGGATGTGACTCCGAACCAATATAAAGAGCGCCGATTTCGGTCGGGTCGATCTGAGCACGTCTCAATGCATTCTTCCCTGCTTCAACCGAGATTGTTATTGTATCCTCATCCATCCCAGGTACCGTCTTCTCCTTGAGTAACAGCCCGCGTTTCACTGCTTCTGCATTGCGTCCCCACTGCTTAGCAATCTCCTCAACCTTTATCCGATATCTCGGCAAATAAGAACCGTATCCGACAATACCGACCATCAAACCTCCTTCCGAAAGACAAGTATTGGGTTGGGGTTATGAAGCTGGATTAAATATAAGTATATCCAGCATCTCAACCTCAACCCATAGACTATATTTTAGCTAGTGCTTGTTCCAAATCATCGATGAGATCGTCAGCATACTCAAGCCCCACCGACAGTCGTACATAACCAAAACCTATGCCACAAGCTCTCAGCTCTTCTTCATTATATGTTGAATGGGTCATCGAAGCAGGATGTTCGATAAGAGTATCGACATCACCAAGGCTGACAGCGAGGGTGCACAATTCGACTGAGTTCATAAGTACTTTACCCGCTTCCTTTCCACCCTTCACATCAAATCCAATCATACCACCAAAAGCACTCATCTGTCTCTTTGCCAGATCATGTCCGCGATGTATTGATAATCCAGGATAATATACTTGCTCAATTTTCTTGTGCTTGGCAAGATAATTGGCGATTTTAAAGGCATTGAAACAATGCCTCTCCATGCGGACCGCTAGTGTCTTCAACCCCCTCAGGATTAACCACGCATTGAATGGGGAAATTGATGCACCGATTTCTTTACCTTTATCCCATAGCCTTTTGTTGAAGTCTTTTTTCCCGACTACCACTCCACCAATGATGTCACCATGACCGCTCAGGTATTTTGTTGCTGAATGCAGAACAATATCGGCACCAAGTTCAATTGGTCTCTGCAGACACGGTGTCGCAAAAGTATTATCCACACACAGTGACACACTCTTATCGCGCGCAAGTTTCGCACATTCACCGATATCGATTATTTTCAACGTCGGATTTGCCGGTGTCTCGATGAATAACATTCTCGTACGATCATTTATTGTATCGAACAACTTGTTCAGATCTGTAGCGTCGACGAAAGTAACCTCGATGCCGAGTGTGGGCATGATCTCTTTCAAGAGCGTAAATGTACCACCGTATATCGTATCATCAGAAACAATATGTTCACCTGATTTGGCAACGCTCACTACGGTATTGAAAATGGCAGCAAGACCGGAAGCGAATACCGATCCAGCCTCGGCAGATTCCAACAACGCCATCTTACTTGCCAGCAAATCGATATTTGGATTGCTGATACGTGTGTATATATGACCTTCCTCCTCGTCCTTAAAAAGCCGTGCGCCGTGGTCAGCATCACGAAAGGCAAATGTCGAAGTCTGATAAATCGGTGGGGATAAAGCCCCGGTGACTTTATCAGGATGCTGCCCACCGTGCACAACATCGGTCTCAATATGCATCATACCCCCTCTTAGTTGTCTTCCTTTTGACTCAGTTCTATCAAAACACCACCAGTAGCTGAAGGATGAATAAATGCTATCGCTGAACAATGGGCTCCTTTCCTTGGAACCTCATCAATCATTCTTATGTTCCTGTCTTTCAACTCCTCTATCTTGCTTTCTATGTCATCTACTTTAAAACTTAGGTGATGCAGACCTTCACCTCGTTTCTCGATGAACTTGGCGATCGGGCTATCATCGGAAAGCGGTTCTAAGAGTTCTATAGCCACTCCTCCGATATCTAACGTTGCGACCCTTACCTTTTGTTCTGGCACCTCTTCATCCATTTCAAAACAAAATCCAAAAAGATCTCGCCAGAGCCTTAATCGCTCCTCAATGCTTTTCACAGCAATACCAATATGTTCTAGCTTCATATTAGCTTTCGCTCTTTGGCTGCTTTGGTCAANTCGTCCCTGAAATTAGGGTGTGCGATGTTGATCAATGCATGGGCGCGCTCATTAAGGTTTTTTCCATGCAGGTAAGCCNCGCCGAACTCGGTGACCACATAATGAACATCGGCGCGCGTCGTAACAACACCCGCGCCAACTTGCAGGGTCGGTACAATCTTCGAAATCGTATCATTCTTAGCCGATGAAGTAAGCGCAATAATCGGCTTCCCGCCTTTGGATTGAGCTGCGCCACGAATGAAGTCAACCTGCCCACCAAAGCCAGAATAGATTCTCGTACCTATAGAATCCGCGCAGACCTGACCGGTCAGGTCTACCTCAATCGCCGAGTTTATCGCAATCATCTTCTCATTCTGACCTATCACATACGGATGATTCGTGTAATTTGTAGGATGCGTTTCAAAAACCGGGTTATTATCGATAAAGTCATACAAATCCTTCGTGCCAAAATAGAACGTAGCTATCACTTTTCCCGGATGCAAGGTTTTCTTCGCACCAGTAATGACCCCGGCATTTATCGCTTCAACGATTCCATCTGAAACCATCTCAGTATGAATCCCTAGATCTCTTTTGTTGAACATCGCCTTCAAAGCAGCATTAGGAATACCCCCAATACCCAACTGCAGTGTGCACCCGTCTTCAACAAGATCTGCGATATGATCTCCAATTTTCTTCTCCACATCGGTGAAGGGAGGAATCTTCAATTCAGGCAATTCGTCCGACACCTCCACGAATTTTGCAAATCGAGAAATATGGAGGAATGAATCGCCGAGTGTCCTCGGCATGCGGTCATTAACCTGTGCTACGACGAGTTTGGCAGTTTCGGCAGCAGCCTTCGATGCAAGACATTCCACACCCAGACTCACAAAACCATGTTCATCCGGTGGTGAGACATGCAGAAAGGCAACGTCGAGTGGTAGCATCGCTGCATAAAATAGCTGTGGTATTTCGTAGAGAAAAACGGGTGTGTAATCGGCTCGCCCATCGTTGACTGCGGCTCGATCTGCGGGGCCTACGAAGAGCGAATTGTGACGAAAGTGCCCTTCCATGCCTGGTTTCGACAAAGGGTCATCGCCCAAGAGCAGCACGTGGGTAATCTCAACACTCTGGAGTTCTTCATTCCTTTGCGCTAAAGCTTCGGTCAGACGAAAAGGAGTCGCTGCATTGCCACTAATGTAAACACGATTCTTGCTCTTTACTACAGATACGGCTTCCGCAACCGAGCAAAGCTTCTTTTTGTAATCATCAAACCAACTCATGGTAAGAACTCCTTCCGTATCTCACCATTGTCTGCATAAACACCCTTTGTCAGATCATGACTCTCTCGTAGCGCACGCTCGAAACCCAACTCGGTAATCATCTTGAGATAAGGAAAGGCACTCGACGTAAGCGCGTGGGTCGCGGTGCGCGCAACCAATGTCGTCGCATTAGGCATGCAGAAGTGTATGACGTCATGGATGGTGTAAATAAACTTCCCGCTCGGCGCGACCTTCGCAGTCTCCACGCAACCACCTTGATCAATCGAAAAATCGATGATTACGGACCCGCGGCGCATAGTCTTGACCATGTCTTTGGTCACCAAAATCGGTGCCCTCTTACCAGGCACCAACACTGCTCCAACCACAACGTCCGCAAACCTGACTATTTTTTCAATGTTGTGCCTGGTCGCAAACATAGTCGTAACTTTCATACTCGCAGTATGACAAGCAAGGTGGTCAAGCTTGTTACGATCGATGTCCAGTACATACACGTTTGCACCGACACCAGCAAAAGTCCTGGCTGCATTACACCCTAGTGTACCGCCGCCCAAAATCACAACCTCAGCCGGTGGTATACCGGGTATGCCGCCTAGTAGTATACCACGGCCACCACGTGGAGATTCTAGCAACCGACCCGCTATCTGGACAGAAAGCTTGCCCGCCATTTCGCTAAATGGTATTACAACGGGAAGCCGACCATCTTCTTTCTGCATTATCTCATATCCAACGAGTGTAATCTTCTTGTCGGCTATTGTCTTCAAGAATTCCTTGCGGGCGGTAATGAGATGGATGAAGCCCATTATGGCCTGCCCTTCTTTTATCAGAGGATACTCATCTTGTTGGGGTCTTCTGACCTTAAGCACAATCTCGGCACGGCGATATGCCTCTTCCTTGGAGTAAACGACTGTGGCACCTGCCTTCTCGTAGTCAGCATCTGAAAACCCGGCAGCTTGGCCAGCCTTGCTTTCCACATATACCTTGGCGCCGCATAACACCAATTCTTGAGCACCCATAGGTGAAAGGCCGACTCGATACTCCTCGATTCCCTTGAAGGGCGGTAATTCTTTAGGTACTCCAAAAATCATTTAACCTCCCTCTTCTTTAACACCCAGTTAGTAACAACTTATCATTAATGTCATAAACACTAAAATATTATCTTTTCTTTGTAAACACCGTAAGCTTCTCTCAAAACGTCAGAGATTTCACCCACGGTTGCATATTCTCTTACGCAGTCGATGATCGGTTTCATCACATTGCGATTGGCGATTGCATCTTTTCTTAATGCTCCTAGTGCACTTTGCACAAATCTATTTTTCCTTTTCTGCCTAATTCTCCTCGTTCTCGCCTTCTGTTTCCTCACCCACTTTGGCGAAACCCTCAGAGTAACGTTTCTCCTGATCTTCCGCTTATCGACGAATTTGTTTACGCCAATGACATTCTTCTCACCGCGTTCCACAGCCCTCTGATATGTATAGGCAGATTTGTGTATTTCTTTTTGAAAATACCCTTTGTCGATAGCACTTACCGAACCACCCATCGCTTCGATTTCTCCAAGATAATCGTTTACATCGGTCTCTAATTTGTCCGTCAAAGACTCGATGTAGTACGAACCACCGACTGGATCGACAACGCTGGGTATATTGCTCTCGTAGGCTATGAGTTGTTGTGTACGCAATGCAAGTCGAACCGCGTCCTCAGCAGGTAGCGACAGAGCTTCATCAAATGAGTTCGTATGCAAACTCTGTGTACCGCCCAAAACTGCAGCTAATGCTTGAAAAGCTACCCTAACCGCATTGTTGGTGGGCTCCTGAGCGGTGAGTGATGAACCGGCAGTCTGCGTGTGAAACCTTAACATACACGACTTAGGGTTTTTGGCTCCGAATTCCTTCTTCATAATCTTTGCCCAAATCCTTCTTGCCGCGCGGAACTTTGCCACTTCTTCAAAGAAATCGACATGAGCATTGAAGAAGAAAGAAATACGCGGTGCAAAAGCATCAACTTCCAAACCGCCCTGTTCGATCACCGACTGCACATACGCAATACCATTTGCAAGCGTAAATGCTACTTCTTGTGCCGCAGTAGCACCAGCTTCTCTTATATGATAACCAGATACCGAAATNGTATTCCACTTCGGAAGGTGCTTGCTGCAAAACGAGATTATATCGACAGTTATCTTTATTGACGCTGCGGGTGGATAAATGTACGCACCACGCGCAATATACTCCTTGAGTACGTCATTCTGGACAGTACCCTGTAAAACATCAGGTAGTATGTTCCTTTTCTCTGCGACCGCAATATACATAGCCAGCAGAATCGCTGCTGTCGCATTGATCGTCATTGATGTGCTGACCCTATCCAATGGGATGCCAGCAAATAGAATCTCCATATCTTCAATTGTATCAATAGCCACACCTGTCTTTCCCACCTCGCCCTCGGACAATGGATGGTCAGAATCGTAACCCATCTGTGTCGGCAAGTCAAAGGCAACGGACAGACCGGTTTGTCCATGGTCGAGCAGGTATTTGTAGCGTCGATTCGATTCCTCGGCCGTGCCGTAGCCAGCATACTGACGCATCGTCCACAACTTACCACTATACATACTAGGGTAGATCCCGCGGGTAAATGGATATTCACCAGGATCACCTAAATCGCGCCTATAATCGAATTCCTTCAGATCTTCAGGAGAATATAACATACGCTTCTATTCGATGAGGAGTAGTACATCTCCACTATTAACTGTCTGTCCCTTTTTCACATGAATTTTCTTCACTACGCCGTCGCTAGTTGCCTTCATTTCATTCTGCATTTTCATTGCCTCTACGACAAGAAGTCCGTCGCCCGTTTTGACGGAATCACCTTCTTGAACACTCAAATCAACTACCAGGCCGGGCATGACCGCCTTGATTGCTAATTCTTTCTTGCGGAGCTTATCGGGTGTCGCTTTCATGAATTTCCGAACTTGTTCATCAAATACACCAACCGAATACGTCTCGCCGTCCACCAGGATTTGTTCTTCTGATTCAATGACTATGGTAAACGGTTTACCGTTCACGATGAGCGTCAACTGGGTGCCTTCATGATATGCAACTTCCACATTCGCAGTCTTGCCATCTAAGGTAACAGTGTACTCCTTTCCTTTTTTTTCAACATCCACTCTGAATTCTCTGTCTTCTACATTGACAATATAGGCCACCTCAACCCCTCTTCATCATTGCCTGACGACCAGCCATCTTCCACGGACTGATTGAATACCCCTTCTTTGGTCTAGCAACGCTTACACGCTCGCCTTTAATAATGTTATGGAGCACCGATGCAATGGCGGCAACTTCATGATTGTGCTTCTCATAGACAATTTTCCCAAGCACTTTGTCGATGAAAGTAGTATCATAATCGCCATTTACAAAACTCGCGTGCGCCATCACAAGCAGGTGAAATGGTATGGAAGTCTTTACACCTCTTATGGTATATTCGGCAAGGGCTCTTCTCATGCGAGCGATGGTTTCCTGTCTAGTCGGTGCCCATGCCAAGAGTTTCGCAATGAGCGGATCATAGTATATCGGCACTTCGAAGCCCTCGTAGATACCACTATCTACCCTTACACCTATACCNCCTGGTTCAATGAGTTCGGTAATCCTGCCTGTTGAGGGGGCAAAGTTGTTCTCGGGATCTTCGGCGGAGATCCGGCACTCAATCGCCGTGCCATTCATCTTGATATCATCCTGTTTGAGTTCCAGTATCTCACCTGAAGCGATATGGAATTGTTCTTTGACAATATCAATACCGGTAATCAACTCGGTTACCGGATGTTCAACCTGTAGTCGCGTATTCATCTCGAGAAAGTAGAAGTTACGATCCCTATCGACCATAAACTCAACAGTACCGGCATTGGTGTAGTTGGATGCCTTTACCGCTTTTACCGCCGCCTCGCCCATCTTGATACGCAATTCGGGTGTCATGATGGCAGAAGGAGATTCTTCGATCAGCTTCTGATGACGCCGCTGTACTGAACACTCGCGTTCGAACAGATGAACAACATTGCCGTGATTGTCAGCAAGAATCTGAAACTCGATATGCCGCGGAGATTCCAAGAATTTTTCAATGAAGATTGTGGGATTACCAAACGCAGACCGGGCTTCATTCATTGCTTGTTTCATTGAACTTGAGAGATCCTTCTCATCCCGGACCACACGCATACCCTTACCACCACCACCACCGGCTGCCTTAATTAAAACAGGGAGTCCGATGTCCGCAGCTATCCTATGTGCGATGTCCTCCTTGCCGACTGCTCCCTCGCTGCCGGGAATCACTGGTATTCCTGCCTTTGTCATGGTCTTCTTCGAGGCAATCTTATCGCCGAGCAGTTCGATGGCCTGCGATGTGGGACCGATGAAGACAATGCCTGAATCTTCGCACGCGCGTGCGAATTCGGTATTCTCGGCCAAGAATCCGTAGCCTGGGTGAATCGCTTCAGCACCAGCATTCTTGGCGATCTCAATAATCCTCTCTATTCTCAAATAGCTGTCAGTCGCGGGAGCTGGACCCAAATGGTATACTTCATCTGCATACCGGGCATGCAAAGCATTACGGTCTGCATCAGAGTAAACAGTTACTGACGCAATATCCATCTCACGGCATGCCCGAAGCACTCGGACCGCTATCTCACCACGGTTAGCCACTAATATCTTTTTAAACATAACTCCTTAATAATGCAGTATCACCCCTACGGGATTCGCAGTATCGTCTTCGGTTCATATCAGCGTGTCCTGCGAACGCAGCGGTACTGCGTTTCATGCAAGCAGAGCGCTCCTGCGTCTCCTGGTTAGAGTGGTATATTCCCGTGTTTTCTGGGTGGGTTCGTGTCGCGTTTGTTGTCGATCATATCAAGTGCTTCAATAATCCGTGGACGTGTCTGGGACGGCTTTATCAGCGCATCTATGTAACCTTTGCTCGCAGTCACAAAAGGATTGGCAAATTTCTCAGTATACTCATCGATAAGCTTTTTCTCGAGAGCTTTTGGATCCTTGGCTTCCTTCAACTCCTTCTTGTACAAAATTTTCACCGCACCATCAGGCCCCATGACTGCAATTTCAGCACTCGGCCAAGCGAAATTCACATCGGCACGCGTATGTTTGGAACTCATGACACAATAAGCACCACCATAGGCTTTACGCGTTATTACGGTAACTCTCGGAACCGTTGCTTCACAAAAGGCGTAGAGAAGCTTGGCACCGTTTTTTATCACGCCACCCCATTCCTGTGCGGTACCTGGCAAAAACCCCGGAACATCCACGAAGGTAACTATCGGAACATTGAAGCAGTCACAAAAACGGACGAAGCGAGCACCCTTCATACCGGAATTCCTGCCCAGTACCCCAGCAAGCACGGCTGGTTGGTTCGCAACAATACCGACAGCCTTGCCGTTGAACCGTGCAAAACCCACGATCAAATTCGGCGCGTAGTGTTTATGTACCTCCAGAAAATCGCCATTATCTACAACTCTTTTTATCACGTCAAGCATATCATATGGCTTATTCGGACTATCAGGAATAATAGTATCTAGCTCTTTGTCACCACGATTTGGGTCGTCGGTCGGCTCAACAAAAGGCGGATCTTCGAGATTATTCTGAGGAACATAAGACAGCAATTTCTTAATCAAGTCAATACATTCTAATTCCGAATCAACTGCGAAATGCGCGACTCCAGACTTCTCGTTGTGAACCATCGCGCCACCGAGTTCCTCATAGGTCACATCCTCATGAGTCGCTGCTTTAACAACGTCAGGCCCAGTCAAGAACATATATGAACCAGTAACCATGATGACGAAATCGGTCATTGCGGGAGAATAAACAGCACCTCCTGCGCAAGGCCCCATAACCGCTGAAATTTGTGGTACCACACCAGAAGAGAGAACATTTCTCAAAAACACGTAGGTATAGCCGGCGAGACTATCGACGCCCTCCTGGATTCTCGCACCCCCTGAGTCCTTAAGACCAATTATCGGACATCCCATTTTCATTGATAAATCTTGTAATTTGACAATCTTCTCGGCATAAGCCAATGACAGCGAGCCTCCGAAGACCGTGAAATCCTCAGAAAATACGCAGACTGTCCTACCGCCTATTTTACCATAGCCTGTTACCACACCGTCACCCAGTATCTTATTCTTCTCAAGTCCAAAGTCAGTACAACGATGCGTGACGAACTTGTCGGTTTCTCTGAAGGTGCCTTTATCGAGCATCAAATCTATTCGTTCACGAGCAGTCAGCTTGCCTTTTTCGTGTTGTGCCTTTATTCTCTTTTCTCCTCCGCCAAGCAATGCCTGCTTTTCGAGGTCCTCGAGATGCTTCAACCTATCATCTATTTTCATCAAACCTCCAAAACTACAAATCTCAAATACCGCATCACCAATAAATCACAAGTTCCAAACATAAAACAAATCATTTTAGTATTCTATCCATTACATTTGATTTTTCACAGTGAACGGTGCTGGTATTATTCTTCCATTCTCAACTTTCAGGTGAGCAAACGTGATATTCGGGTCATGTTCGAAGACAAGTAACCAGTTGTTCTCCACAGCCTTCTTGATGATTTCTTTCTTGCACGCGACGAGAGCGACCGGGTACTGATCATAGCTTGTCATATACGGTATTTTGAGATGATATGTAGTGGGTATTAGATCGCCCAAATAGAGTACACGCTGCGCATTACTTGTGACGAGGACCGACTGATGACCGCGCGTGTGACCATCAGTTAACAATACCATCACGCCAGGTGCAATTTCATATTCACCATCGACCAAAATCAGCTGCCCCGTCTCTTCGAGAGGTATGAAATCACTCCTGCGGTAACTCGATTGTGTTTTCTCATCCGTGTTCAGCGCAGCATACCATTCCTTTTTTTGAATCACGTATTTCGCCCTGGGAAAAGTAGGCAAATATTTCCCATTCTCCTCAAGGGTGTTACCTCCGCAGTGGTCAAAATGAAGATGGGTATTGATTACGATATCGATATCCGGCGGCTGTATACGAAGATTTGTCAAAGAAGAAAGTAGATTTGTATCCCGTTCTGTCTTGTATATTTCCATGAGTCTCTTGTCAAATTTATCGCCAATACCAGTATCTACCAACACGTTCTTATCGGCTGTCCTGATGAGCAGGCAATTAAGCGCGAGCCTGATTCTATTATCCTCATCCGACGGCATAAGTCTATTCCAAAGAACTTTAGGCACAACCCCAAACATGGACCCACCATCGAGCCAGAAGTACCCGTCTGATATCACAAACAGTTCGACGTCACCAAACTTCATAGTGTGTTCAAGTTTAGAGAAATGCTATTTCGTGCTCTTCTTTGGAGCCCGCCTGGTCCTTCTCGTCTTCTTTGCGGGACGCTTTTTGGATTTACCGGCATTAGCTTTGATCCAATCAACAATCTCAGATGTTGGCGTTCCAGGTCCGAAAAGTTTGCGCACACCCATTCGCTGCAGTCTTTTCATGTCATCGTCAGGGATAATCCCGCCACCGATGACTAATATATCTATTGCCTTCTTTGCTTTCAGTAATTTGAGTATCCTGGAGAATATCGTCATGTGCGCACCGGACAGAATCGAAAGACCTATGATATCAACATCTTCCTGGACCGCTGCCTCGACGATACTTTCGCATGTCTGATGCAAACCCGTATATACAACTTCCATTCCTGCATCACGCAACGCAGCGGCAACTACTTTAGCACCACGATCATGTCCATCCAAGCCCGGCTTGCCAACTAGCACTCGAATTTTCTTATACATAAAACCTCCCAACACATAACCGCAGTAATCCTACATTTTCTAGAATATGATCGGTTCATGATAGACATCGAATTCTTCCTTCAGTGTACTACACATCTCTCCCAATGTTGTGTATTCGCGGACGCAATCAAGAATTCGGGGCATTAGATTGCCTCCGTCTCTTGCCGCTTTTCGCAATAAACCTAGAGCCTCCTTAACTCTCCGATTGTTGCGTTCTTTCCTGAGTTTCCGGAGTTGTCTTATCTGATACCTTTCTACCTCAGGCGGTATCTTCAATATCTCGATCCCTGGTTTCTCTTCCTCCTCGAAAATATTCACCCCGACATGATACTTATCGTGCTTTTCCAAAGCCTTTTGATATTTGTACGCACTTCGCGAGATTTCCTTCTGAAAGAATCCTTTTTCGATTGCCGGAATTACGCCACCAAGCCTATCGATCTTCTCGAAGTATTCGTTAGCACCCTTCTCTAACTCGTTGGTCAGCGCCTCAACATAATATGAACCGCCCAGTGGATCAATGGTATGTGCAACACCAGTCTCATATGCAAGTAGTTGTTGCGTACGCAAGGCAATCTTTACTGCCTTCTCAGTTGGTAAGGCGTATGTCTCATCCATCGAATTAGTGTGTAAGGACTGCGTACCACCGAGCACCGCCGAAAGCGCCTGATATGCAGTACGCATAATGTTGTTTTCTGGCTGCTGCGCGGTTAAGGTACAACCTGCAGTCTGGGTATGAAAGCGCATCAAAAATGAACGCGGATCCTGAGCATTAAATTTCTCGCGCATCATGTGCGCCCAGATCCTACGTGCGGCTCGATATTTCGCGATCTCCTCAAAGAAATCCAGGTGCGCATTGAAGAAGAAAGAAAGGCGTGGTGCAAACTTATCGACGGGCAACCCAGCGGCCATTCCGTGTTCAACATAAGTGAATCCATTTTTCAAAGTGAACGCAAGCTCTTGTAAGGCAGTCGAGCCCGCTTCGCGAATATGATACCCAGAAATCGAAATCGTATTCCATCTCGGGACTTTTTCTGAACAATACTTAAGGATATCCGTAATGATCCTCATCGATGGTTTGGGCGGATAGATCCAAGTTTTCTGAGCCTGATACTCCTTTAGCATATCATTCTGAATAGTCCCGGTCAGAACACGCGGCGGCACTCCTTGTTTCTCTCCGACTGCAATATACATTGCGAGAAGCATCGCGGCCGGAGGGTTGATTGTCATTGAGGTCGATATTCTGTCGAGTGGTATCCCGGAGAAAAGAATTTCCATATCCCGCAAGCTATCCACCGCCACGCCACACTTACCGACCTCGCCACGAGAAAATGAATCATCAGAATCCCGGCCATAAAGCGTGGGAAAATCGAAAGCCACCGAAAGTCCGGTTTGACCGTGCTTCAACAGATACTTGTAGCGTTTATTCGTATCCCTAGGCGTGCCGAAACCAGAGAACTGCCGCATCGTCCACAAGCGGCCGCGGTACATGTTCGTGTAAACACCCCGTACATAAGGGAATTCTCCCGGATAACCCAGGTCTCGGTCGTGTTCAAAGCCGGTAATATCATCGGGCGTATAGACTACTTTAGTCGGCAACCCGGATACAGTTGTGAATTCGAAATTTCTTTCCTTACACGTTCCTAACTTCTTGTCCCATTCTTCTCTTTTCATTAAACCTCCTATCGGCTACTCCTGACGAGTTCTTTCGTGATTCTTTCAGCAACACGATAGGGACTAAGTTGACGCTTGTATATTCTATCCACCAACTTCACAAGTTCGTTTTCCCGAATGAAACTTTCCCTGAGATGTAACCTTATCTTCTGCTCAATCAACTCGTGTACCCGCAACAGCAATTTAGATTTCCTCTCCTTCTCCAGACTGCCAGTTTTAACCAGATGACCAGCATGTGATTCTACCGCCGACACGAGTTCCTCAATTCCTTCGTCCTTAGTCGCAGTTGTCTTCATAATCGGATAAGGCCAGCCGCTTTTCTGTTCCCTCATCTCGAGGGCAAATTTCAATTCTGTAACGAGTCGCTCACAGCCTTCACGATCACCCTTGTTAACAACCATGATATCGGCGATTTCCAGCAAACCCGCTTTCATGGCCTGAATGCTATCACCGGACTCGGGTACTAATACAACCACCGTCGTATCACATACCTCGGCAATATCCAATTCCACCTGACCCACACCTATTGTTTCGATAAGGATGTAATCCATACCAGCTGCGTCGAGCACGAGGGCGGCATCCTTGGTTGCCTGTGCGAGACCACCCAAGCTGCCACGTGACGCCATACTCCTGATGAAGATATTCTCGTGTAGTGCCAAATCGGTCATGCGTACACGATCACCGAGTAGGGCACCACCCGAAAAAGGCGACGTAGGATCTACGGCAATTATACCTATCTTTTTGTTTTTCTTCAGTAGCCTCTTAGAAATCGCATTCACCAATGTGGACTTTCCGGCACCGGGCGGCCCCGTGATTCCGACGTGATAGGCTCTGCCCGTATGTCTGAAAATTCTCTCCAAGATTGCGGTGTCGATATCGTTCTCAACCATGCTTATCGTCTGGGCGATCGCCCTCTTGTCTCCAGCCAGAAGGCTCTTCAGTATCGACACGAGCCTCCAAGGAAATCAATGCGTACACCCATTGTCCACATCTCCATGCTATCTTCGTCAGAAAACATCAATAGTAATACCAAATACTCTTGTAATCATCCAAATCCTCACCGCGCGCCTCTAATTTGCCGAGGTAGTCTTTTATCGTAACATCGGTGTAAATATAGGGTTTGGTTTTTGCAATGTTTTTCTCCCAAGGGTGAAAGGAATATATCCTTCTGCCATCGGGTGCTATGGATATGAGTTCATGCTCCTGCCAGGCTTTCAGGTAATTTTTGCCCAGAAACGGCACGTTGAATACTGCCTCATCGGTCCTGAAGACACCGGGCAGGAGTCGAGCCTCTTCTTTCTGTTCTTGCAGAATTCGTGCCACAGGAGCAGCATAATCTTCAATCTCCGTTTTACCTTTCATATTAAAAATGTAGTACGGATCCACCCCGATCTGTTTCATTGCAATCCTGAGGGCCGCAGTCTCAAATCGCCGGCTATTTGCAAAACCGAATACCTCCTGGTTATAAACATGCAGGCCGTGCATCTTGACGCGCTTTATCGCTCGGGCAGTTTCAAATGTAACCTCATAGGGATGAGAGAAATGTGTAACCATGCATAGCGTTTGCTTTCCAAGTTCGTAGTATTTTGAAAAAATGTTGCACAATTCGTCGGTCACTCGCTGGGGCACGGTTATCGGTATACGCGTTGCTAACCTGATATTACGGATGTGCGGTATTTGAGAAAAGCGTTGCAGAATGTAGTCGATTTTCTCATCGTCCATGACGAGCGGATCCCCTCCGGTGATTAGCACATCCATAATGCTTTTGTGTTCAGCAAACCAATCAATCGCCGCCTCCATATCTTCATGTGCCGCCCCCGCTCCCACATAGAACGGTGAAGTGATTTCCCAATTTCGTTGACAATAGACACAAATCTGCGGGCATGAATCGTAGGGTTTCATAATCGCGACCCGTGGGTAACGGCGCGTAACAAGCTTGAGCGGGGAAGTATCACGCTCACGCATGTAATCGAAGACGATCTTCCTATCCCTTCGGTGCTCCATCATTGCCCTAACATAATGCGGTGGCGGGAATACCTGCCTCCTCACCGCAAAATCAATCTCACTGGGTTCCTGGTCCATGAGGTGGAGATAGTGTGGAGTGACGCCAAATGGAACTCTGTTTTCGATGGCTAGTCTAATGCCACGTTCTTCATCGAGGGTCAACCTTATCGCTTTTTTGATTACCTCAAATCCGGTCTTATCCTTGAAAACGTTATTGAACTGCCATCGCCAGCTATTCCAATCCTTGTTACTTGCCTTCAAAATATCAAGAATCCGCCGCTTATTCCTAGCGCGTCTTTCTATGATCTCAGGCACCAAGCCGCTAGGGTACTTCGAAAGGTATTCCTCCATACGCTCGCCAATTCGTTCAAGAAAAGCCGAGCGTTTCTGGGCAGCCGCTCTTCCTTTGTATTTCTCAAAATCAGGCGATCTGAGACCGCGCATGAAGTGAGGTGGATAGACTTCTGCACGCCCGTTTATCGCCTTAAAAAGATGCGTTAATTCTTCAATGAAATCATCACTAACCTCGGCATCCCCTGTTCTCGCTGCGGTCCATAAGTATTTTATTGGTGACGTTTCGGCTAAACGCTCATTTCTCTGAGAAATAATATTCTTCATGCAGCGCACAGATTCTTTGATCAAAATATACCTCCATGACTCGACTGCCTTATCGACATCACGACGGTACACCCAGTCCAACTCTTCAAGATGCCTCACTAATCTTTCCCTAGCCAGCTCAAGATTATCACTCTCTTTTAAAAGCCCGTGAATCTGTGGATCAGCGTCCCAACAACTTCGCCATCTAATACTCATTCTTGTCGCCTCGGTGTTTCATACCATTTCATCAAAGCCTTGTCGTAATACTAACTTGTGAATTTTTCATAGAAGCCGATATGTTTCTCCGCAATAGCCTCCCAGCTGAAATGTCCCTTGATGGTTTCACATCCCTTCTGCCCCATACGCTCAGCCAACTGCGGTTCCTTCAACAGTTTGATCATTGCGTCAGCAAATTCCTTTTCATTCGATGGATCTATCAACAAACCACTTTCCCCCGAGGAAATGACATTTCTGATGCCTCCGAATCTAGAGGCTACGACCGGTTTGCCACAGGCCATGGCCTCCAAGGCGGTCATGCCAAAGGGTTCAAAGATGGACGGTAGTGCAAACAACTCCGCGTGCTGATAGCACGGCACAAGAAGTTCATCGGCCACATAGCCTATGATATGCACGCATTCATGCATACCTAACTCATCGACGATTTGTTTCATCGTATCAAAGACTTCTTGTTCAGTTCGCTGGGGTTGGGCTGATCCACCACCAATGACAAGGTGGATGTCTCGTATCTCCTTTCTTACATGGTCAAAAGCTCTGAGCAAAAGCGCATGCCCTTTATTAGAGTCGATTCGACTCAAACAGAAAATGTACTTTTTTGGTAATCCTGTTTCTAACACTACTCCGGTGGCGTCAGCAGGACGAAAGGTGTGAACATCCACTCCCGGAGATATCACAACAATATTGTCTGAGGAGAACCCATACAACTCCTCAATTTTTTTTCTCTGGGTCTCGGTTGTTACGGTTTGTGCCCTCACCGATTTGAAGATGCGAAGCTCCTCTGATACCCGGTGTTTGAATTTGTACTTTTTCTCCATCACTTCAGGATCTCCACCCATCTGCTCACGCTTCCATGCTCCTATTGAATGCGCCGTGAAAAAGGAAGGTTTATCAAATGCCTTGGCAACCTCGAGTGTGACGATTCCAGCATCTACGTAGTGGCCGTGGAAGAATTCATAGCGCAATCCATTTTTCTTGATGAATCCGATCATGTTTTCTGCCAGTTCTGGCAGAACACCATAAATATCCTCTTTGGGGATGAATTGCCAGGCTCCGGCGCGTATGCGGATGACTCTGACATCTTGGTTCTCAGGAACGGGGGCGACCTGCTTACTCGAGGGATCAAACCATCTCGTATAAATATCCACTCTCATCCCCTGCCGAGCAAGAGCCTTGGCGAGTTGAAGCACATAAACCACTTGTCCCCCGGTGTCGGTCCTGCCCAACTGAGGTACCGGGTCAAAATAACCGTGTGTGCTCAGCATGCACACGTGGTTAGCAATTTTGTTCTTATGTTCCCCGATGCCTCTTAACCTCTCTCACATCGTAATCACGGGTCACGATGATTGTTGCTTGGGGCAGGTGAGATGATATGATTCTGTGCTCAATCTGTAGGATTTCATCAAGGAATCTGTCCTGCTCTTCCCTGGCTCTTTTTTTGCGTATTTCTTTAGTGTCAAGAAACGTTCGGTCAATGAAAACACGTTGGTGGGCATGCTTCAGAACAGTGGTATAAGTCCCCTCAACAATGACCACGCCGACCCCATCTAGGTTTACGGTTTCCTGAGTAATTCTATCCTCGTCAAAAATGACCAATGGCTTATCGATCGTGACGCTACCCTCCATGATACTTACAAGATTCTCATCAAGCAAGTCAAGCCTGACCTCCTGCAGTCCAACATGCCGGATATCCTTCTTTCGCATGCCAGCGTTTGTTTTAGGGGGATATACAAAGTAATCATCCTGTTGTAGTATAATACTCTTTATGCCTTTATGAGAAAGCAATTCCGAAAGAGCCGAGGCAATCTCAGATTTCCCACTGCCAGATTCACCGGCTATGGTGAGAATGAATTTCCCTTCCCGCCTCGTATTCGGCGGAAAGAGCAACTTTGCTATCTTGCGAGCAGCCTTGGTATGTTCTTCTCTGACAACGAGTTTATCGCCCTTCATCCGACATTCTGATTTTTAGTAAACATACATCGAGCGAAGCCATAGCACCGTTCTCCGCGTGACCACATACTAAAACATTACCCCCCTGCGTAGCCATTACCGTGTTCGCCCAGTCTGATCCAATACCACCGATTGTCTGTTTGCCTCTTATATTTCCTTTGGTGTCTAGTCTCACGAGATAAATATCGTTGTTGTATATTTTCCGGCTCGTATCGGTTGGTTTTGTCATTGACTTTGTAATACCGGCCACGATATAACCGTCGTATGACTGGCATACGGCATTACCATAATCATAAAACGGGTGATTGCCAAAAGTACGCAACCACTGTTCATTGCCCTCATCGTCAGTCTTGACTACTACCACGTCCATCATGTCGTTACAGTCAGAATAGCCCGTCATAACGGTGCCCCCGTCATTGGTAGCGGACGAACTCTTGCACCAATCAAAACCGTGGCCGTGAGTACCGGTTGCGCTATAAGTTTTCCTCCATTCCTGCATGCCAGAAGCATCTATTTTCACCAGGCAAAAATCTGTGTTGGGGCTGTAACTGCCACAAGTAGCACCGACTAGACAACCGCCGTCTGGCGTGCTGTGGATCGAGTTTGCCATGTCGATCCTGAAACCTCCAAATCTCTCTGACCAAATTTCGTTACCCTCTTGGTCGATTTTTATCAGATATATGTCTTCCTCACCTACACCAAATGAGTGACTAAACCCGCAGATGTAGTAATTATCATTATCGGCTCTACACATCGCGGTACCAACGTCCCAACTCTTCCCGCCATAGGTCTTCGACCATATATCGTTACCATCTTCATCTATTCTCACCAAATAGACATCCTTGGAACCCTCGCCATAAGATGTTGTGTAGCCGAGGAGCAAATACCCATCGTCCAGAGCTAGACAAGCATTACCATATTCAGTACCCACACCTCCGAACGACCTCGACCAAACCATATCCCCATTCGCATCAACTTTCAGCACAAGCATATCTGCGTCGACTGCGCCGGGAGCAAATGTATAACCCACAATCAGGTGCCCTCCTGTAGGCGTCTCACAGAAAGCACGGCCACCATCAGCACCTGACCCGCCATAGGATTTCGCCCAGACAACATCCTCATGCGAATAATCAATAGAACTCATAGAGACAATGTCTTTACTTGGCGACTTCTTACCGCCCCTGCCCTGATTACCTTCGATGACCGTAGCGATAGCCATTACATTTGCGTAGTTATAAGTCTGCCCGCGCGCACTGGTAATGATATTCCTATCAATCGTAGGAGGGTTATCGTTTCTCGGACGCCCCACATAGTTGGCGCCGGCTGCCACATACTCTTCTCGAAAGCGAGGTGCGCCGACAATAAACCTTTCTCTCACGACATCGGCCGCAGCCAAGACACGAACCCCGGCACACATACTAAACACAGCAAGGCCGTAATAGTCTGCCCGCTTTATGAGGCTGAGCGCTTGTGAACTTTCAAGAATGTCAGCATGTGAATTCTCGATAGGAGCAGCATTGCCTGCAGCGGGCGTTATTATTAGACAATCATAGTCTCTGATATCGGTTATGTCTTCTAACCGCACATCAGGAACAAACGGGTACACCACGCCGTGTGTCGCGAACCACGGGCAAGGCGTGATTGTATCCAACACCCCAGTGTGTATCACATTCCAACCGTATTCTTCCAGCACATCACGCATCAGGTAATAATTCGCACCGGCATTGCGTGGTACCAAGAGCAGAGCGTTGACACCTTGTTTTCCAGACCCCAAGTCACAACCACTAAATACTACACAAACAAGAGCCATGATTATGATCACCCAAACACGAAACATTTCTTTCATCGTACACTTCCTCCCGGTCTTATTGCCAAAAATATGCTATCGGGTCAAATCTTTGCTTTGCTATCTTATGAATAATCTTCGACACGAAACCCAACGGCTCAACAAAGACAGATGCATTGCTTAGCCCCGAAAGCGAGCAGATGGAACTCGCTTCCAGCTCTTTTACTCCAAAGCACACGCTTCCTTAACGCGGGTCTTGACTCTACCTGCGGCAACCGTCATCACAATCGAGAGCACGACCCCGACTTCATCATCGGTAATACCCTGCTCCTTGGCCACGCCAAGGTAATGCCTGAGTCAGGCACCACATCCGACCGCCATGGCACTCGCCAGGTGGATCATGAGGGTCATTTTGGGTTCAAGTATGTCATTATGACGAGCCGAGTCATAGAAATCAGAAAACGCCTTGTCTTGCTTGTCTGGCAACATCATGCCCCTCCTTTTCTTTATTGCATGGTCATCAATTCACAGAAATTTCCTTGATGTTGAGATTCTTCAGGTCCATCTCGCCCACGCCTAGTTCATATGCATACTGAATGTGCCGTATTTCTTGGGGAGTCCTATTGAAAAGGGTGGTACAATAGGCATCAACAGCAACTTGATCGGTCCCAGCGATGACAGTTTGCGTATCCCTGGTTTGACCAGGCCCACCTGGACCATTGGTCAATAGAATTCTATTAGCGTCCATAACAATAAGGTGGGGTCTAAGCACAGTACTCAAATCTGCAATGGCTTGATCCAGTCCATTCAGATGAAAATAGCGTCGGTCCCAATTAATGCCCATCAGATTTTTCATACTAAGCGTCAAGCCTGTCTGACTATGGTGTTTGGCAATCGGTATATTAACAAACACATCTGCATCCAAAATTTCTTTGATAATCTCAACATTCTGAAGCAATCTCCCTCGTAGCACGGGTACACTTTGATAAAGGTCTCTACTGTTTGCAGCTACCACCCTCGCTCCAGCCATAGAACATGCCTCCATGACTCCGCTGATCTGAAAACTTCTTTCGGGGTCATGGCTTACTACCACCACCTCACGGGCGCCAGCCTGCAGACACATCTTCACCACTATCTCCATCACAGCGGGATTAGTGGTTGATCCTATTTCAGGCGGGTTCGCCGCAAGACAATTGGGCTTCAGCGCTACTTTGTAGCCCTTCTTGACAAATCTTTCGATGCCGCCCAAGGCTTGAATAGCCTTTAGTGTATTACTGGCAGGGTCGCCTCCTTTGGCTACGGCTAAGTCTAACGTACCTAAAGGAGCTGGCTCAGTCACTGCTTCTAAAATATTCGGCGTTGAGATTAGCCCCAAACCCGCATATGCAAGCCCCATAGCGGCTCCTCTAATCAAGAACTCCCTTCGAGATATCTTATCCATATTGGCTCCTTTATTTCAATTTCACACTAAAGTTACCAGATAGCTTATTGATTTCATTCTTACATGACATATAGTCTACGGCTCATCATCGTTTGAAGAAGGTGGATTCAATTGCTCTAACAGACGTTGGGCGTCCTGAGACCGAAAACCGCCAGCGTCGATTTCAAGATATCTCCGTAAGTGAGCAACGGCCTTCTCATTCTGTCCACGTTCATAATAAATCTGCCCCAACATGAAATACGGATTACTAAAACTAGAGTCTGTGGCCAGAGCTCTCTCATAGAACTGCATGGCCACGGTGGTGTCCCCTTTAAGACAGTAACCTTCGGCCATACTGTCATAAGAATTGGGGTCTTCAGGGGCAATATCAATCAACCTCTGGAAAGCTGAAATTGCTTCATCGTACTGCTGTAAATTCATATAGCTGTAACCCAACATATTATGAAAATACGAGTTATCAGGCGCGATGGCTACACCCTTCTCATAAACCTCAATTGCACGATAGTAGGCTTGCGTAAAATAATAGCATTGCCCCATTTGCACGTAGCCCCCGACATCCTCAGGATTTGCGGCGAGCCCATCCTGTGCCTCGATAATCCCTCCCAAAAGATTATCCAATTGGTCAACGCGTACGCCTCCTAATCCATAGGGGTAATCATCACGGCTTGAGGCTATTTTCTCTCTTAAGGTAACCGCGTCGCCGCTTTTTCGATATTCAATCAATTCTTGTTGGAATCTGGCCGCATAAGCCATTCCCTTATTGCGTTTGACCTCGAGGACCTGATCGAATTGGGTCAAAGCCTCTGCATATTGTCCTGTTTGGCTCAAGCTCAACCCAGATTGAAACGTAGAAAATGGTGCCCAGTCATAGCCAACTTGGGAAGTCAACACATCGGCGTGTTCGGTGTGAACTCTTTGGGCGTAGTCAGAAACTGGGTAGCGCTCCACCACCAAGACGAAATTTTCAGCAGCTGCCGTTGAATTATTGATATCGAGATAGGTTTGGGCAAGATTGTACTGATCTTCTGGGGCGGACGGAGCAGCGGGATTCTCTGATAGAATTCCCTGATACGTGAGAATAATGCTTTCATGATCTTGCGTGGTACGATAGCACGAGAGAAGCCTGTTCTTAAGCCCATTGATCCACGCCGTGGTTACAACGTCATCGCGTGAAGTCGATAGTTTTCGAACCGCTGGTTCATACACTTCTGCGGCCTCTTTCCATTTTTCTTGCTCCTCCAAACAGTAACCTAACCGGTCGTACGCGAAAATCTCCCACTCTGTGTTCAGATTTCCATTGACTATTTTCTGGAAAAGTCCTGCTGCGCTTATATAGTCATTGTTCATGACAAGATAGATGTTTGCTATTGTCCACCTAGCCGCAGGTGCGAGACGGTGATTAGGATTTGCCTCCAAAAATTTAGCATAAGCACTTACTGCCTCGGAGTAGTTCTGCTCCCACAGCAATTCATTCGCATATTCGAAAGGGCTCATATCATCTGCTAGTATGATACAGATCGGTAAAAGAAAAAGCAAAAACGACACTACCGCTGATTTTGACGGAGTTATTTTCATGAACACCACCTTGATAAATACCTAAACACCTAAGTACCTAAATATTCAGCGAAGATTATTCTCTAACTTATTGAATATGGCCCGTGGATCCGTCTTATCGGTACCGGTGTAGACAAAGATGTAGTTACGATGCAATCTCATTTGAATTACTCCAGCTTGTTCATCCATCATGAAGCATTCACCGTTATACCTGGCAAAATTCTCAATCTGCGGATTAGCACTCATCTCATCTCGTGCATTCGTGAACCGATCACGACTCTCCTTATCACTGTGATATTTGAATACGAATACACTGAAATCTCCATAATTCCCAACAACACCCTCTCTTAATCCGAAGATGTCATCTGAGGAAAAATCATAAATGTTGGATAAGGCTAAAGGACCTTTCATATATACTATATGAGATGGAGTCAAGCCTTCTAACGCTACTAGATTACACAAAGATGGGCGCTGGTTTTGGGTTGCTATTCTGTCATCCACCTCTCTCGCGATCGTTAGTAGGCCCTTGGAAGTAGTTTCTTCAGTATCGGAAGCGATCAATATTACAAAGAATTTATCTTTCCAGAACTGCAAGTAATATGTCGATTGTATCCCTTCACTACCGACCTCCACTTCATCGCCCTCAGCACTTTGAAATGTGTATATCCCATACGCGCTGGCCGAGTTATCCATCTCATATATCTCAAGATTGATTGACTTGCCATCGGGTTTCTGATACTCCTGCACAATGACCTGTTTGAAACCATATTCGTAGTATATTACCGCCCCACCATCGATTAATTCATAAAGGTCTTCGCCGACAAAGATCTGTGAACTGTCCTCAGGTCGCCACATTTCCAGGTCACTCTCACCCGGCAAATACCGGGTCATGCTCTGCGGTGCCTCGGTTTGCTTTGGACCTGGGCCAACCACTAAAACCGTTACTAAGAAACACGCTATTGTAACCATGGTTCCTTCGGAGACCGCAAGTGCACCCCTGTCTTGCACACCATTAGCAGCGCCACAGCACTTTCCTATTAATTATAAAGAGTCGTTCTCACAAAGCGCTCACATTATTGACGCCCTAGGCGTCACTCGAATACTCTCTCATCACCCGTTCACCATCGACCCAATCAATCAGTCTTTCGGCTCGATTTCGCCAAATCGTGGAAAGAACGTAATTCTTGTTCACAAATTATGAGCCTTCTAACGAACGCTTCGGACCCCCATCCTCAGAATGAATTTGTTCATAATACTCCTCATGAATTTCTGGATCGCTCGGATCAAGTATTTCCTGGAATTCCTGCCATAGTCTCTTGATTCCTGGTTCGGCATTTATTAGGTTCATGGCCTGGCGATACGTATCTTCATCAGCGCACCATTGGATTTCCAACCACATTCTAGGATCTTCCTTATTCTTTAGATAGACAACACGATAAGAAACATGCTTTCTATAAATCTTGCCGGCGCGTTTCTGAATATCAAGAAATTCCTCTGTTTTATTGGGCCGGATATGATAACGGTATATTTTAACAAACACTATCTACTCGCTCTTTTCCATGCTTTGCAGAAGTACGCCATAGCGCTTCCTAATAATATACTGAACCATTGTCGGCTTTTGGCTAGAGGCAATGACCCCGTAATCAACCGGGAAGAACACAACTGCAATACAAAGCGTTCATCCAAGTATTCCCAGTGATACAAGAATAAAAGAGGGCCCGTTCAACAATGCGTGTATGATTATACCGATTAGTGTCTTTTGTCTTCTATAAACAACATACGGAATGATAAATAATGAAGGTAATAACAGAATCAAGAGATGCAAACCAAAAAACAAATGAAAGAAGGTCCATAATATTCCGTTTATGAACCAAGCGTATCTTCCAAACGTCAATTCCTGCCTAGGCAGGATATACCCTCTCCACAGCAATTCTTCGCCTACGATATTGAAAAAGAAAAACGGTATCCAAACCAACAGAAACAACACCTCAGCTCCTCGCAGCGGATTAAATTGAAGGAAGGGCGCTGTCGTATCTAATGGCATCAAACCAAGGTGCAATGAAAGTAATTTCCATAGACCCATTATTACTCCCATTAAGATAAGAATCAGTAGAAAGGCACACAGGGACCAAATCCAGTCCTGTCTATGTAATTCGGTCAACCGAAACCGCATAATTAATGTTTTCATATCCAAATCATATTTGTCACTTTTGTAAAGAATCAATGTTAAAACAAACAGGGGTATGAAAAGGAACAAACCGCCAGAAATAAACCACACCAAAATAGGATGTGTAGAGGAATTCTCACGAAAATATGGAATCAAGACTCTCGTGATCAGAAAAAACACAACCGATGGAATCCCGAACAGCACAATTGACAAACCCAATCCCATTGGTTTTAGTTTTGAATCGTCTGCCATCTATGTCTTAGATCTTTTCTGTTTGTTTATCAACACGCTCAGATTTCTCCTGAGCAAATCATATTCCTCGAGCATACACACATTTGTCAGTTTTTCAATAGTCCTCGAAGGGAGCTTGTCTTTGCATACACCATCGAGTATCATCACCGTTTCTTCTTCTGAGAACTCCCCGCCCGGCATAATCCAAGCAGTATGATCTTTGTTGGCTGGACACATATCTTGGCATATCATACAACCTATGAGACAATTATGCCACTCAGGGTCAAACCATTGGGGGAACTCATCAGCTTTTTCATTGAAAAAAGTCAAACACTTCCCTGCATTCACCAGAAATCTATCCTGCTGGATAGCCTTCGTAGGACATTCTTTCAGGCATGTCGTACACGTGTTGCATAATTCCATCGCTACCGGTTCCTGCCAACAATCATCATCGCACGGCATATCCGAAAAGAACGCTCTCAATCTATGATAGCTTCCCCAATTATCAATGTATGTAATATTGTTCCTTCCATATCTTGCTAGACCACTGCGCACAGCCAGAAGTTTTGTCGGAAGTAATGCATCACAGACCTCATAGCCGTGCTCGCTTAAGTACCGTGAAATTACATCGGCTGCCTTCTTGTCCGTATCATGTACATAGGTAGGCGGAATAATAGCGTAATATCCCTTGCCAGAGAGTAGGAATTCTAAACTAACCTTGGGCTGAGGTGTGGCAGTAATTATCACGGATTTAGCGGGGGGGATGGTGTCCGGGGGGTCGAAATGCCACTGTAGACCATAACGCGATACAATCTCATCGTAGAAATTTCTATCCAGTGATTTCTCTTCAAGGAGTTTCTCAAAGTCACGCCGAAGCTCGGGTAAGTGTCGAGTAGAAACAACAGCATTCTTAAAATCAACACTACTCAATCGCTGCTGTAGTCCTTCAATTATCATATCCATATAGATTCCCTAGTCGCCCCGCGTTTGTAGAGAAGAAGGTTCAAATAGCAGATTATACGCAGGTTCATCACCCTTCGGGCAATGTTCCATACCCTTGGGAATGACCACAATCTCACCTTCGTGCAAAACAATGTCGGGTTGATCTTTCAGCTGAATAGTAATGTTCCCCTTGTATGCGTAGAAAAGCTCATCCTCATGGGTGTGTTTATGCCAATGAAACTCTCCCTTGATTAGAGCCATCCTCACAACCTGGTCATTGACCCGCGCAATATCAACTGGAGACCAAGGCTTGCGTATTTCTTTGATCTTGTCCTCTAAGTTAATTATTCGCAACATCTTTATCCCTTACCCTTCTCTTGTGCTTCTTCGATCTTCGCCCATGTATCACGTAACGATACGGTTCGATTGAATANCAGTTTGTCCACCCGCGAATCAGGGTCAACACAGAAATAGCCGAGACGCTCAAATTGATAGCGATCACTAGCCTTGACGCTACTCAAGCTCGGCTCGAGTCTGCAATCGGTCAAGGTTTCGAGTGAATTAGCATTCAAGTTTGCCCTGAAGTCCTTGCCTTCACCCTCGACTTCGTTGGGATCTGACCTCGTGAAGAGACGGTCATACAACCTGACTTCGGCACGGATCGCTTGAGCTGATGATACCCAATGCAGAGTCGCCTTTACCTTACGGCCGTCCGGTGCATCACCACCGCGGGTCTCGGGATCGTATGTGCAATGGACTTCAATGACCTTACCGTCTTTGTCCTTCACTACATCAACGCATTTCACGAAATAAGCGTAGCGTAATCTCACTTCGCGACCTGGGGCGAGACGGTAATACTTCGGCGGCGGTTCTTCCCGAAAATCGTCCTGTTCGATATACAATAATCGTGAAAAAGGAACCTTGCGCATCCCCATGCTCGGATCTTCAGGATTGTTGACTGCATCTAATTCTTCAATCTTATCTTCGGGATAATTATCAATGACTAACTTCAGAGGACGTAAAACGGCCATGACGCGTGGCGCTGTTTTGTTCAAATCCTCACGCAAGTAATGCTCGAGTTTTGCGATATCGATAACGTTGTCGGCCTTTGCTACACCAACGTTGTCACAAAACCTGCGTATTGCCTCTGGTGTATAACCCCGCCTGCGCATAGCTGAGAGCGTCGGCATGCGCGGATCATCCCAGCCGCTGACGAATTCTTCTTCTACGAGTGTACGCAACTTGCGCGTGCTTGTGATTGTATAGTTGAGGTTAAGACGTGCGAATTCAATCTGTTGAGGGTGATGCACTTCTAATTCTTCCAAGAACCAATCGTACAGAGGTCGATGGTTTTCGAATTCCAATGAACAAAGCGAGTGGGTGATTCCCTCAATTGAATCTGACTGGCCATGAGCCCAATCATAAGTAGGGTATATGCACCACTTGTCACCGGTGCGAGGGTGTGTGGCATGCAATATCCGGTACATCACGGGGTCCCGCATATTCATGTTCGCTGCCGCCATGTCGATTTTGGCACGCAATACCCGGCTACCATCTGGGAAATCACCTTTGCGCATCCTTTCAAATAGACCGAGGTTTTCCTCGACCGAGCGGTTACGGAAAGGACTCTCCTTACCCGGAGTGGTCAGGGTTCCTCGATGTTCCCTGATTTGCTCGGCAGTCAAATCATCGACGTACGCCTTGCCTTTCCTAATCAACTGCAGACCCCATTCATAAAGCTGCTCATAATAGTCAGATGCATAATACTCTCGGTCTTCCCAGTCAAAACCCAGCCAGCGAATATCTTCTTTTATTGCATCAATGTACTGCTGTTCTTCCCGCGTCGGGTTTGTGTCGTCGAATCTCAAGTTGTACAAGCCATTGTATTTGTCGGCAATACCATAACTGATGCAAATCGCCTTGGCATGACCGATGTGCAGATAGCCGTTCGGTTCAGGGGGAAAACGAGTGTGCACCCGTCCGCCATATTTGCCGGTGCGGATGTCCTCTTCGACTATTTCTTCAATGAAGTTACGTGGCCCTGGTCTATCACCCGATGTCATCTGCCATCTCCTTCAAGGAAGGCTAATTGCGATCTTGCAAACATCATCTCCCCGCATAACGCTCTCCAACACTTCCACCTTCACGGGCTTCTGCAGAATTTCCTCCCAGATTCCTTTATAGAACCCAGCACCACAGTAGCAATAAGTTGGCGAAATCTGTACGCCTCTCTTCAGGGCTTCGCGGACCCTCGGACAATGGCAGTATATGGCTCGCTTCTTCACGGCGTCTGTTTCATTCATATAATCAACGAGATACCCGCTCTTAGGTATTTTTGTGGCGATGATTTTGTTTCCCTCCAACCTACCAGCCACACCCCATCCCCGGTCCATAATATCATTAATCAAACCTGTATCCAGGTGCAGAGCGTCTTTCAAGAAAAACACGAACTTATCTCGCAGCATTCCATGGGCCATTTCCACACTACGGGTTTCTTCGTACTTCTTTCTCATCTCTCTTAATTCGGATTTCGGATACTCACAAGCGCAGCGAGTCATTATCTCAATGCGGTTCTCGGCATCAACGAGCTCATCCAAATCTTCCATGGCTCTCTTCGACCACGATATGACTTCGTTCCTATCTGAGCTGTCCGAGAAGCCATCACTTCCATCCATTATCTTATCTTTGGCTTCCTTGCCGATTATGTCCTCCATGCTACGTGAGAATTTCCCTAACCAGTATTTCTCAAAATCCTCTTTCATGTTTTTCTCGATAAATCTCCGTAATCTTCTTCTTAATCGCCGTCATCAAGGTAGATGGATAGCCAACTCACAGTGGTCATCGCCCTTAAGCAATGACTTAAGAACTTCGATCTTCACTGGTTCACCCAGTACACCTTCCCAGTACTGTCGGTACCAACCAGTTCCGCAGTAGCAGAACGTCGGCGATATGCCCTCTTCCAGGTGTCTTCTCACCAGCATGCAATGGCAGTAGCTCTTTCTTTTATCCGCTTCGGTCTTGGCATTCTCATAACCCTTAACATCATAGGGAACCTTACGCACGTATATAACGTTCCCCTTTCTTACGGGTTTTTCATACCAATCAGGGTCTTCATGCATAAACTTAATGACTGCTTCGATATTTCCTGCTTCTTTATAAACAGCACGCAGCTTTGCAGTACGCCTATCAGAAAATTCGTGAGCACAGCAAGAAAGTATTTCGAATTTCTGTTCTTCATCGGTCAAACCATCCAACGTCTCCATCGCCGCCTTCAGCCACTTTGCCTTATCGTGAGCAGTCGATTCGATGGTGTACAACAAATCGCTGTCCTTCATTACCGCTTCCCTCGCCTTCAAGCCGAGCACGCGCTCTACGTGTCGTGCGAACCGAGTTTCCCATTTGTGCAGCACTGCCTGCAATTCGGTAGCATTCCTTTCCGGCTCATCGGCATGGTATTCCAGATACACCTCTCGGCCATAAGCAGTCGGCACCACCTCATGCTCTCTCATGAAACTGTAGAGCTTTTTGTAGGTCTCGCCCATCTTTTCGTACAGACCATAGTGAGTGAGCGACAGGACTTCGACTCCTTCGATAATTTTGCTCTTAATATCATCCGACTCCACGCGTTCTGTGACCGGATAACACAAGTCTACATGTACACCTTTCGTGTACACTCCGTAATCGTACAATGCCATGGCTGAGCCACAGATAAGGCCCTCACAGGATTCCCTCAATACATTGAATCTCGACATCCATTTCGGGGGCGAGTCTTCAAACGTACCGCGCGCTGCAATGTACGCCACCAGCATGTCTTCTATTTTCTCATGCTTGATATCCTGCATATTATTAGACATAAAAAGACCCCCTTTGCTCTTTTCCTTACAGTTGCGTGTCTAGATATCGGGAAATTAGCTTTCCCCGCCCATGTACTGCTTTATCTTCCGCTCTTCCCATTCCTTCGTGAACACTCCGAACAGTCCAAACCCAAAGACGGCGTGGAAAAACAAACCTACACCCCACCCCAGGAGGGGAATTAGAAACCACAAGAATCGTGGGGTGAGGACGAGATTGATAATCACCAAAATCATGTTTACGATGACGAAAACAATTAGGTGTGCATAAAAACCCTTCAATTCGGCGACGCGTTTCTTTGCTCTGAGGTACGCTTCATCATTCTTGGTTACTTTCTTCATGTTTTTCTCCCTCGCTTCTTGCTCTTTTCGACACGCACGATCTGTACCTTTACACGAGCCAATAATGCCGCCATGGCGCCCAAAGCAGCAAGCACGGGCGCAAAAATGGTAAATATACTGCCGACCGCGACACCGGCGGTGAGGGGAATTTCGAGCAAAAATCCTCCGTCCGGTTTCTTAATTATCAATCGACGCACATTACCTTCAGCAATCAATTCTTTAACGCGTCCTACCAATTCGCTGCCCGCAATTTCTATTTCTTCAACCCATGTCCGGCCATCATCTGATGATTCTTCGGTCATCTTTCCTCCCTATTGATATCACATACGCCTACTTGAATTCAAACCGTGCCTTGAAATGACGCAAAGGAAGTTCTCGGCCATACGTCACTTGCACGCCTGGAACTTCTTTCCGGCATTCATGCAAGACTTTCAACGCCGCAACGACAGAGTCTAAATCTTGTTTCTCGTACCGAAGCCTGGGTACCGCGAAACGTACGAAATTAACCTCAGGCAGGACCTCCTTTCCTGTCTCTCTGTCAAAATGCCCAAAACTAAAATATCCAAGTTCGCATGCCCTATGGCCATATCCAGCGAGTAAGATCGCGCACAAAGCAACACCGCCGAAATCCTCCGGTCCCATAGCCGTATCATGAAAAAACTTGTTAACATCAACATAGACAGCGTGGCCGCCCACGGGTCTCACAACGGGAATGTCTTGGCGGTGCATCTCTTCACCAAACTCGGAAACTTGATTAATCCGATAAGTCAAATATTCATCACGAGTAACCAATCGCAAGCCAACAACGAGGGCCATGATATCCCGGCCGGAAAGCCCACCGTACGTTGGGTGCCCCTCTTTTATTATTTGATAACCAACAATCGCGCCGGGCATTTTTGGATATTTCTTTGTGAACAAACCATTGTTTCTCAAAAACAACCCGCCACCCATATTGACCAGACCATCTTTCTTGTAACTGATTGTGAAACCGTCAACATGCGAAAACATCTCATGAACAATGATCGCCACGTCTTTGTCTTTGTAGCCACTTTCATAATTCCTGATGAACCAGGCGTTTTCAGCAAACCGACAGGCATCAAAGAATAGCGGAATACCATAACCATGAACGATCTGTGAGACTTCTTTGATATTTGCCATGGATACCGGTTGTCCGCCTGCCGTATTGTTGGTTACCGTCAAATATACAAGGGGAATACGGTCGTGAGACTTCTCAAGCAGCGCCTTTAGCTTCCTTATGTTCATATTACCCTTGAAACGGACGTTTGTGTCGGACTCGAGCAATTCTTCGGAAAACAGGTTGACAGCCTGCATCTTGTTGGCCTCAATATTCGCGCCCGTTGTGTCAAAATGACCATTGCTAGGGATTATTTGACCAACACCTAGCTTACCCAATTGCGTAAACAGGGCGTCTTCACTCGCCCGGCCCTGATGAAAGATGAAGGCATTGGAGTCGCCTACACCAGGTTCGTTAAAGAACGCTTCACCAAAACTAGCCCGAATCTGATCTTTCAGCAAAAAATATCCCCGATTCGAGCCATATGCCTCATCGCCCAAGTGTAGCGCTGCCCATTGCTCGCTGGTCATGGTCGTGACTCCTGAGTCAGAGAGCAAATCACAGCCAGTGATCATCTCCGACGGAAAAAAGAAAACATTCAACCCAACTTTCTCCAACATGTCCGCACGTTCTTCAGCCGTGAAGAGCTTTTTCAACTCCACTGAATGGTTCAAATAAGGCCTCGGCTTAACACTGAGATCTTGTTCAGCCGGTAATCTGCCTACGAGTGATTTGAGTTTCATATATTACTACCCACTCAATGACTCGTGTAGTATTTCGCAAACATCCATTACTGTAATATCGATATTCATTGCCTTCACAGTTTCCTCGAACATTTGCAGACAGTAAGGACACGCAACCGCAATGACTTCCGCACCTGTGTCGACTAATTGTTTAATTCGTATGTCCGCCATGCGTTCGCCTTTTGGCCAATCGATCCAGAGCGCACCACTCCCCGCGCCACAACAAAGACTCAGGTTACGCGAGAAATCATCAACCTCCAGTAATTCCAACCCGGGAATGCTTTTCAGAATATTCCTCGGTTCTTCGTAGACCCCGCTCTGGCGTCCTAAAGTACATGGATCATGATAGACAACCTTCTTCTCATAACTTTTGTTTGGTCGGATCTTACNGTTCTCAATGAGCTGCCAAAAATATTGCGTAGTGTGTAGTGGTTCGAAGCTGCCACCAAGCTCGGGATACTCTTTACTGAATGTAACATAGCAGTGCGGAGAGCTCACGAGTATCTGCTTGACGCCAACTTCCGTGAATGCTTGTATATTAGCCTTCGCAGTTTCATTAAACACTGTCTCGGCACCAGCTCTTCGTATTGCCTCACCACAACAACTCTCTCTCGTTCCAAGAATACCAAAGGATACCCCGCCATGTTTCAGTATGAGCGAAGTAGCTTTAGCGACACGGCTTATGCGGTCATCATATGATGGTATACAGCATGGGAAGTACAATAATTCCTTATCTGCAGAGTAGGTNTCGACGTTCAGCTCTTTTGCCCAATCACCACGGGTTTCACGCGGTTCGCCCAAGGGATTCCCCACGTTGCGAATCTTCTGCACTACGGACTTGAGCGTCTCAGGATAGGATCCGAAATCAACTAATATTCTTCTTGCTGATCTCAGGATGTCGGGTATCTTCACACCCAATGGGCACTGATCGACACATGCTTCGCATCCGACACAACGGTATATCTTGTCGACCTCCTTTGCCAGTTCTTCTTTATCTTCGCTGCTCGCGATCAAGCCGAGTACTGTTTCCAGAGGAAATCTGAAGACGAGGAATTCATACGTTCCAACCTGAAACCATGGGCATACGCTGGCACATTTACCACACTGATAACACTTGTATGCATCGACTGCCCCCATTTCTACAAGGGCCTCCCTGATTTCAGGGTTAATCTCGGCCACTATGTTCTTCTTATTCGCCAAGGATTACCTCCACCATTCTTGAGATCTGTTCCTCTACCAGATTCTTCTGTTGTGAAGCTCCACTCGGACATGCTGCAACACAACAACCACATCCCATGCATAATGCTTCATTTATCTTTACAATATTCTTTTCTTCATCGAACTCGCGTGCTTCATAAGGACATGTAATAACACATAGCTTACAGCCACTACACATATCTTCGTCAATCGCCACGACCATCGGTTCTGCAGATATTTCTTTCTTCGAAAACATCTCCAGAACCTTGGCAGCAGCTGCGGATGCTTGAGCAACTGTCTCCGGAATGTCCTTTGGCGTTTGAGCACAGCCAGCCAAAAAGAACCCGGGAACCAACGATTCAACCGGACGCAGTTTGGGATGTGCCTCGTTGTAAAACCCATGTATATTTGTCTGAATTCTCAATTTCTTGGCAAGTTCAAAAGTCTCAATCGAAGGTACAACCGCCATCGAGAGTACAACCATATCACACTTAACCTTGAGCGGACGCCCGGTCAGCGTATCGGTAGTCCATACGACCAATTCATCGCCTTCCTTCATGACTCGTGAAGGCTTACCGCGAACATACAGGACATTCTCATCTTCCTTTGTCCGTATGAAGAATTCCTCGTAGCCTTTACCCGCTGTCCTGATATCTATCGAGAAAACGATAGCCTCGCCATCGGGCACCCGTTCCTTATAGAGCAAGGCGTGCTTTGCATTGTACATGCAGCATATTTTTGAACAGTACGGTAGATGATGTTCGGGATCACGCGACCCTGCACAAGAGATGAAGGCGATCCTCTTGGGCACCTTCTTATCAGATGGTCTGAGGACTTCACCTTGGGTAGGCCCGGAGGCCGAAAGCAGGCGCTCAAACTGCAGACCGTCGATCACGTCCTCAAATTTACCAGCACCATACTCACGAATCTTTTCAATCGGATACAACTCATATCCCGTTGCAACAACTATCGCACCAACTTCCTCCTCGACCACTTCGTCCTTCATATCATGTCTTATCGCATCCTGCTCGCAGGCCTTATTGCACTCACCACACTCGATACAGCCACCGCAAGCAAAACACCTTAAGGCTTCGGCCTTGATCTGCTCTTCGGTCAGGCCAAGATTTACTTCCTTGAAGTTGTTAGCTCGTTCAGTAAGCGACATCATGCGCACCTGTTGTCGCGCAGTATCCTTGATGATACGCGGCAGCGCTATATCCTCGATGGCTTCAGGCTTTGTACGATCTTCAGTTAGATCGACACCACGCAGAAAGCGATCGATGGAGACTGCTGCCTCCTTACCGTCCGCAATCGCCCAGATCACAGTATCCGGGCCGCGCACCGCGTCACCGCCTGCGAATATTCTGGGAACCGACGTCTGCCGTGTCAGATCATCCACAATGAGACTACCCCACTTGCTCGTTTCGATCTTCGTGTCTTTTGACAAGTAGGCGATATCAGGAGACTGACCAATCGTCACCACCACGGTGTCGACCGGAATTGTGAACTCGGATCCCATAATCGGCTCTGGCCGGCGACGTCCTGACTCATCGGGTGCGCCGAGCTTCATGTGAACGCATTGCATCTGCTTCAGCTTGCCGTTTTCGCCAATGAACGCGGTTGGGGTTGCGAGGAATTTGATTTCAATTCCTTCCTTTATTGCCTCATCAATCTCATCCTTGTCGGCGGGCATCTCTTTGAGAGAACGCCGGTATACAATGCTCACCTGCTCAGCACCTGACCTTAGTGCGGTCCGTGCCGCATCGATAGCTGAGTTACCACCACCGACAACGGCCACCCTAGCACCGATTTCGGGTTTATCGTCAAGGTTCACCCTGCGAAGAAAATCGATACCGTAGTACACACCTTCCAGGTCTTCGCCTTCGATACCTAATTTACGTTCGATATGAGCACCACTACTCAAGTACACCGCCTCATAACCATTTTCGAGGAGTCCTTCCGGATCATCTATCTTATGTTCGGTTTTGATCTCAACACCCCAGGATTTGATATAGTCAATGTCCTGTTGGAGCATTTTCCTCGGAAGTCTGAACTCGGGGATCCCGGTGATCAACATCCCACCAACAACGGGCAGCGCTTCAAACACGGTGGGTGCATATCCCCGCTTTGCCAGGAAGTATGCGCAACTTAGCCCCGACGGCCCAGCGCCAATGATTGCTATCTTATTCTTCCTCGGCTCGGGCAAATCAGGTTCGGGTATCTGCGTTTCATGGTCGGCAATAAAACGCTTTATTGACCGAATGGAAACGGCATCTCCAAAGTCGCCTCTCTTGCATTCGCTCTCGCAGGGATGCGTACATACTCGACCACATACCGAAGCAAAGGGGTTATCCTCTCTTTCAATTGCCAGTGCTTCCTTGAATTTCCCTTGGGAGGCGAGTGCGACGTAGCCTTGTACATTAACACCTGCTGGACACGCTACACGACACGGCGGCACGCCCTTCTTATCGATAGTGTAGGTATTTGGCACCGCTTGCGGGAACGGTCGGTAAATCGCCTTTCTCTGTGACAGATGCGCATCGAATTCATTGGGCATCAACACGGGACACACGGGGTCACAATCCGCGCAGCCGTTGCATTTTTTAAAATCAACGTACGATGCCTTCCTTCTTATTTTGACCCGAAAGTTGCCGACCGAACCAGATACCTCTTCCAATTCTGCATAGGTGTACAGTTTTATTTTCTCATGGTGACCGGCTTCAACCATTCTAGGAGTAAGGATGCACTGCGAACAGTCCAGCGTTGGAAATGTCTCAGATAGTTGGGCCATGTGTCCACCGATCGAGGGGCTACGCTCAACCAATACTACATCATATCCGGCGTTGGCAACGTCCAACGCAGCCTGGATTCCCGCAATACCGGCACCGAGTATCAATGCCCGTGGATTAACCGGAATCTTAGCCGGCACCAAAGCATCATTGTACTTGGCCTTCTCAACCGTTGCCTTAATTATCTCAATCGCCTTTTGCGTTGCCTTCTCAATATCATCATGGATCCAACTGCATTGTTCCCTGATGTTCGCCATTTCCAACAAATAGGGATTCAACCCCGCTTCTTCCACGGCACGGCGAAAGGTTATCTCATGGAGCAACGGACTACAGGAGGCCACGACAATGCCATCGAGCTTGTTTTCTTTCAGTTTCTCTTTAACGATACTCTGACCGGGGTCAGAACACATGTATTTGTAATCCTCGCAATGTGCGACTCCTGGATGTTTGCTTATCTCTTTCACCAATTTCTCAATATCTATCGTGCCGCTTATGTTTCGACCACAATGGCAAATGAAAACACCTACTCTCTTCATGGTTATTGTTTCATCTCCATTATCTTGTTCTTGAGTGCCGGTACTACCTTAAATAGGTCATCAACAATGCCATAATCGGCCTCATTGAATATTGGTGCATTTGGATCTTTATTGATGGCGATTATGGTATCTGCGCTTTTCATCCCGGCGATGTGCTGGAATGCTCCCGAAATACCCACCGCAATATAGAGCTTGGGTTTCACGGTCTTGCCCGAAGACCCGACCTGACGATCCTTGGGTAACCAGTTGGCATCAACGATCGGACGCGAGCAAGCAACCACCCCGCCCATTGCCTTAGCAAATTCCTCAATCATTGCTAAATTCGCCTGTTCTTTTATCCCGCGCCCGACACCAACCAGCACGTCGGCCTTTGTGATATCCACGTCACCGACCGCCGCTTCGATGTACTCAATGAATTTCTTGTAATCAGGCTGATTGGTCACTGGGGCATCTATCTTCTGTATTTCTGCGGCGAGGCTCCCCTCTTCGGCAGCGCAGGTTCCACTGCGCAAGGTCAGCATGTATGAGGAACTGTCGCTCAGACGCACGTGAGCATCCATCTTTCCATCATACAACTGACGGGTCAATTTAACTCTCGTATCAGCGATCTCAACACCAATGCAATCGGTGGTAAACGGAATATCCAATTTCGTCGCAAGGGCCGGACAGAGGTCTATTCCAAATGCAGTATTGCCAATCAATGTGAGAAACGGATTCTCTTTTTTGATGATATCAACAAGAGCAACTTGATACGTTTCCGCATTGAAGTCTTTAAATACCTCATGGTCAACAACAACAAGACGATGCGCGTGTTTCTTTAGAGTCTCTGTGTATCTGTCGGTATTATGCCCTAATACTACACCCGTAAGTTTGCCACCCGTCTTTTCGGTCAATTTTCGTCCGTAGGTCAACAGCTCGTATGTTATGTCCCTGATTGTACCCTGACGATGTTCAACCAACGCTAGAATATCAGCCATCATTCCTCCTTAGATCAATCCCTTTTCTTTGATTATCTCCGCTGTCCGGGCAGATACCTCGTCCGCCGTACCGGTAAGAAACTCAGCCCTTTTGCCAACTGGAGGTACAAAGAGTTCTTCAAGCGTGCTGTTGAGTTTGGGCTCAGATGCAATGTCATCTTTACCTAACACTTTTATCTCTTTTGCTGCTGCTCGTCTTATCGCAATCAGCGAGGCGTAGCGTGGTTCGTTGATGCCGGTCTGTACTGCGAAGACCGCTGGCAACGACATCTCAAGGTGCTCTATCAAACCTCCTTCGAGTTCCCGATTCACGTGAACCTTCTTGTCAGTCAACTCGATCTTGCTCACCAGTGTAGCGTGAGGAACTCCGAGTGTCTCCGCCAGCACCGGGCCTACCTGATAATAGCTATCATCCGTTGCCATGCACCCTGTGAAAATCGCGTCGAACTTGAGATCCTTTATCGCTTCCTTGATTATCATCGCGGTCTTGTACCCATCCAATTCGCCAAATTCCTCCGCCTTTATTCTGATAGCATTATCTGCGCCTTTCGCCAATGCGATGCGCAGCGTATCCTCAGCCTCAGCGGTACCAAGAGAAACTGCAGTTATCGCACCGCCGAATTTTTCTTTTAATAGAATTGCTTCTTCAAGTGCGTAAGAATCTGCTTCGTTCATATCAAAGGTCAAGCGATCTTTCACGATATCCTTTCCCGAATCATCTATTTTCACTTCGGCTTCCGCGGTCTGAGGAACTCTCTTAATGCAGACAATCAACTCCAATGTTACCTCCTTCCTACTGAAAAATCCTAAATCCGAATATCTAAATACGAAACAAATTCTAAATCCGAATTTTCAAAACGTTTGGATTTTCGTATTTTGGTCATTTGGTATTGTTTCGGATTTCGAATTTCGTGCTTAGGATTTACTTAGTGAGATCTCTTGCAATCACGATCTTCTGTACTTCCGACGTACCTTCGTAAAGCTCAAGAATCTTAGCATCTCGATACAATCGCTCGACTGTATAATCCTTTGTGTATCCATAACCACCATGAATCTGTAACGACTTGCGTGCCACGTCGACCGCGATACTCGATGCATAGTATTTGCACATTGCCGATTCCCGGGAAAACCTTGGCATACCCTTATCCTTACAATAACCCGCATAGTAAACGAGTAAACGAGCCGCCTGAATCTCGGTCGCCATTTCCGCAAACATCGATTGGATCATCTGGAAGTTACATATCGGCTGCCCGAATGCCTTGCGCTCTTTCGAGTATTTTATCGCCTCATTCAACGCAGCCTGCGCAATGCCAACAGCCTGAGCTCCGATGTCTATTCTCGAAACGTCGAGCGTGTTCATACAAATCTTGAAGCCATCACCCTCATTCCCGAGTAGGTTCTCCTTCGGGATCTTTGTGTCTTCAAATATCAGCTCACAGTTCGCGGTCGCTCTGATACCCATGAGGTCTTCGTGCTTGCCAAGAGTGAATCCCGGAGTATCACGCTCGACAACGAAAGCACTAATACCTTTGTGTTTCAATTCCTTGTTAGTGTAAGCAAACACAACAAAGATTCCAGCCTCACCGCCATTGGTGATGAACCTCTTCGTGCCGTTGAGCACATAATGATCTCCCTCGGGCCGGGCAGTCGCCTCCATGGCCACAACATCCGAACCCGCATTTGGCTCTGTCAGACCAAAGGCGCCGATCTTCTCGCCGCTGCACAAGGGTGGCAGAAATTTGTTCTTCTGATCCTCGTTACCGAATTGCAGAATAGGATAGGTGGTCAATGAATTGTTAACCGCGACAATGACCCCAGTACTAGCGCAAACCCGCGATATCTCTTCGATCGCGATTGCCAGGGATACAAAATCGAATTCGGAGCCGCCATATTTCTCGGGCACGACCACCCCGAGCAAGCCCAACTTAGCCATCTTCTTTATGTTCTCCCACGGGAATTCCGCGGATTGGTCGATTTCCGGTGCTACCGGTGCTAATTCAGTGTCTGCAAATTTACGTACCTGATCCTGAAGCATTTTCTGATCACTGGTCAGATCAAAGTTCATAATACCCCCTTACTCTCAGAAATTCGAAATTCAAATGCTCAAAACGGTTTTGAATTTAGTGCTTTGGTTATTTGATATTGTTTAGTATTTCGGATTTCGTGCTTCGGATTTATTTGCCTAGTATTTGTCTCGCGATGACTATCTTCTGAATCTCACTCGTTCCTTCACCTATTTCCATGAGTTTTTCATCCCTGATGAAGCGCTCCACAGGATACATATCCGTAATGCCAAGCATACCATGAATTTCAATAGCCATGCTCGCCGCTTTCATGCCGATCGTTGAAGCATAGTATTTTGCCATTGCTGCTTCCTTTAAATATGGGAGGCCAGCGTCCTTCAACGCCGCTGCCTGATAAACAAGCAAACGAGCCGCTTCGACCTCGGTTGCCATCTCCGCAATCATGGACTGTGTTGACTGTGCCTTGTAAATGGGTTTACCTGCTCGCTTGTTGCGCTTGGCAAACTCAACCGATGCATCTAACGCTCCCTGCGCTATACCAAGGGCCAGCGCACCAATAGAAATCCTACCGCCGTCCAGGGTCTCCATAAAGATCTTAAACCCATCTCCTTCCTTACCCAGGATATTCCCTTTCGGAATCCTGCAATCCTCAAAAAGGAGCTCCGAAGTTATCGATCCGTGCAGGCCTAATTTCTCTTCATCCTTACCATAGGTAAAACCGGGCGTTCCCTTTTCCACAACGAAAGCGGATATGCCATGATAACCTTTTGACGGATCTTGTGTCGCGGTGAAGACTATTACATCGGCAACACTACCCGAGGTTATGAATCTTTTTACACCATTAACTACATATTCATCGCCTTCCTGAATCGCAGTAGTCTTGGTAGCTGCGGCATCAGAACCAGCATCCGGTTCGGTCAACCCGAACGAGCCGATTTTTTCACCTTTGGCCATTGGTACAAGCCACTTCTTCTTCTGTGCTTCATTTCCTGCGTAATACACCGGGAAAACACCAAGCGACGAATGGGCAGCAAGGAATATGCCGGTGGAACCGCAAACGCGTCCGATCTCCTCAACGGCGATGGAATAGTACAGCGTATCAAGACCGGCACCCCCGTATTCTTTCGGAACGTAGATCGCCAAAAGTCCTAGTTCGCGCATGCGTTTTACCAAATCCCAGGGAAATTCGCCTTTCCTGTCCAATTCCCGGGATCGTGGCTCCACTTCTCGCGTTGCAAAATCCCTAATCCTGGCTCGGAATTCCTCGTGTTTTTCATCCAATATCATACTAGAAGCTCCTTTGCGATTTTAGCTCTTAGATCAACCGGCGATTCACCCAATAGCTGAATCGATTTCGCATCTCGGAAGTAGCGCTCAACTGGGTAGTCCTTTGTATAGCCGTACCCGCCGTGAATTTGTATTGCCTTAAGTGCGGCAGACACGGCACCCCCACAGCTTGTCAAACAAGCAATACGGACAATCATCCCGTAGCCCTCTTCTTTATCGAATCGATGTGCAGCGTCGTGGACGAGCAACCGGGATTTCTCGATGCAAATCTTTATTTCTGCGAGTATGTCTTGAATCATCGGGAACTCACAGATGGCTCGGCCAAACTGCCTGCGTTCCTTCGCATACTTAATCGACGCCTCCAACGAAGCCTCGGTTAAACCAAGTGCAATTGCCGCATAGCCGATGTGCGCAAAATCGTGTGCGCGTTGGATTGCCTCAAGACCGCCGTCTTCGCCTACCAAGCAACTCTCTGTCCCGAGTTTCACACCTTGGAATTCAAGGCTAGTGATACCTGCGCTGCGCATGCCCATGGTCTCAACCGGAACGTAATTTATACCGGCGGCATCTCGGTTGACTAGGTGCAAAACAATGCCCCGCTCAGACTTCACGGGAATGATACAAAAGTCAGCGGCACCGCCATTCAGTACAAGGTCTATTCGGCCCGAGAAATGAAGATTATCCTTCTCAGCAATCAGCGCATTCGTCTTGCCAGCAATTTCGGTGTCCGAATAGAGCCCGTAACCACCAATGCCCCCTTGCGATATTCGCTTCAGATACTCTTCCTTGATTTGTGGCGAACCATATCTTGTGAGAAGATTAGCAACAATACAATTGTTCACCACTAATATCAAACCTAGTGAGGCGCAGGATTTCGAAAATTCTTCGAGTGCGATAGAAAGGCTCGATGCGTCCAATCCTGAACCCCCGTATTTCTCAGGTATTGTCAATCCAAATAAGCCCATCTGCGCCAACTTCTTTAGGATTTCTGATGGCAAACGACAATCTTTCTCGATATCTGAAGCTATCGGTTCGAGTTCAGCATTGGTAAATTTCTTGACTTCACTCTTAATCAACTTTTGTTCACTACTCATTTCTATTAAACCCATACCCAATTATCTCCTAATACGTTTCGTACTTAAAAATGATAATGAGATCCAAAGTTATCAGAGTTTCTGATATCTAAGCTACCGCCCTTGTCAGCAGTGGATGAATGAGAAGGTAGCGAAGCTGACCTCTAAATGGGTAGAAATTGTGTTTATCAAACACCATATTATACCTATTTTTCGACCTTTGTCAACGGCGGTAGCTGTATTCCTGGGCAGTTCTTGAATGCAGAAATGCTCGAAATAGCGAGCATTTCTTGCTAATATTACGTATTTAGTTCACATCAATCCAGCGGAATTCTCACTCCTTGCTGCTTGAGTGATTTACTGGCTGCTTCAAGGATTCTCACCATGCGCAAACCGGATTCACCGTTTGCTAATGGTTCCTGTTTCTCATGTATTGATCTAAGAAATGCATCTATTACCGTAAACAATGGCTCGGTGGTATCATAGGAAACGGCTTCAGTCGCACCATCACGATAGGTTATCGCTGGTCCGTCCACATCGGCATCTGGAGACCTACCTACACCCCGATCAAAAAGCATCAACTTCTCACTAGGACTAGTATCATCAAAGAGAAGCATCTTCCTCGTACAACCCAGGATTAATCTCCTGGTTTTCACCGGAGATAACCAACTGACATGTATGTGTGCAATGACTCCTTGTCCGAAGAAAAGTGTAACATAAGCTGCCTCTTCCAGTTCACCATAGTGAGCAGCACCAACACAGGTTACCGCTCTGGGCATCTCACCGAGCAGGTAATCAATGATCGCGAATTCATGTATCGCCAGATCCCATACTACATTCACATCGCACTGGAAAATCCCTAAATTCACGCGTACCGCGTCAATATAGATAATGTCGCCAACGCTCTGTGAGTCAATGAGATCTTTTATTTTACGCACTGCACCGTGGTATATCGTGATATGATCAACCATGAGTGTGAGCTTACGCGTGGCAGCAAGTTCTACTAGAGCCTGGGCATCACGTACGCTGTTCGTCAGGGGCTTCTCAACCAACACGTGTTTGCCGTGTTCCAGTGCCTTCTTTGCAAGATCGTAATGAGTCGCAACTGGAGTTGCGACGAACACCGCATCTACCTCAGGGTTTGCCAGAACACTTGCATAATCTGACGCCACAATCACCTCAGGGAATTCTTTTGAAATCATTGCCCGTCTGGACGCATCTACATCGTGGCAGTACAAGCCGTCCACACGTGGATGAACAAGGAACTTCGGGATCAACCTATGACCCCAGTGGCCAAGACCGATTACCGCAAGCTTCATCGTCATCAATTTCCTCTATTCAATCGGTAGAGCATATTCATGTTTATCATCCGAGCAAATCAATCGGCAGCACAAGTACTTGAGCAAGAGGTTTATTTCTTACCTCGACGCTGTTAGCAATAATGTATACATCCTTCTCTTTCCCGCGCCCATCAACGATTTGCGTCCTGAAACCGCCACCTTTGCTCTCGAGCTGACCCATTATGCTGCCGATCGCCGATTCACTTTCCGCCGGCACGAAGAGGTTTTCGAGGTCGATGTTGAAAATACGTTCTGGCTCGCGTGCGAAGAATTCCAATGCCTGGCGATTTGCATCTACCACCTTGTAGCCTTCCACATCGATGAGCAAAATCGGCACCGCGGCTTCATCAAAAACACGTTCGTAGGTGGTCATCATCTCGGCTTGCGTGTCGAAACTAACCGTCGGTGCGTGTAAGTGATGAACCAGTCCGCCTCCTGCAAAAACCTGAGGATACACATCACAAGAGAGTCTCTGTTTAAGACCCTTAAAAGAAATGATATCAGAAGCCATTTCACCGCTCGTCATCGCTCGTTTACCAGGACAATCGCCCAAGACATGGTCTGAGCAATGAAATATCTCGTAGCATTTGTGTCCCAAGACTTCGTCAACACCCTTACCCAAGCGCCGATAAGTTGTCAGATTTGCCCTTAGAACATTGTAGTCAAAATCGGTTAAGAAGATTGGATCATCTATTGCATCGACGGTTGCTTCCCACTGCTTTTTCGCCGCCGTCACGGTCGAAAGCAAACGCCTACTTTCACGGGAGAGTTTTGCTTGACGCAGCGTCCGAGCCACCACGTTTCTTATCTTGTCATCAGTTAGCGGCTGCACTAAATATGAGCTGACATCAATACTGTCGTGCTTGGAAACATCGGGAAATGCATAGCTAGTAATAAGCACGACTTGCGTCTCACGCGCAACTTTTCTTATCACTTCGATGATTTTTTCGTAAGGCGCTTCATGCATATGAACATCTACAAACACAATGTCGTACACCTGGCGTCTTATATGGGAAATGACTTGCTTTGGCTTGCTACAGGTGACTACCTCATGCCCCTCATTCTCGACCACCTTCGCGGTTATTTCAAGCAGTTCTAAGTCCTGACTTATGACGAGGACTCTAGCTTTCATCATCTGCCCCACCGACTAGCAGGAGGCATGCGGCACTCGTTGAGCGAGTTCACATCTATTCTCCCTGATTAGACTGACAGTTAATTGAGAATGATTTTTTCGACGCAAGTATCCGCGCGTTAGACTGACTGTTTCAGTACTCAATCGCCTCAGTTATTCGAGTGACAAGTGTATCGGCTCGGTCAGAACCGAGTATGTGGCGCATGGCGATCTCTTCTAGCTCAAGATATTTCCCAAGATCTGCCCGCGCTTTCAAGGCCGTGAACGAGTCCGGATAACGAATTATGATATCGACATACAGCACAACACGAGCCGGATAAACCGCCCAATAACCTTGCCATATAAGTGCTGCACGCTCAACAACCACTGCTCTGATATATTCGTTGATTTCAAAATCTGGAGACTCTCCGGATGAGAAAATCATTTGTCTATATAAATCATACAGATCCTCGATCGCATCGTCGTCATACCTCTTCTCGATTCTTCGTTGCATGACTTCAACCTCGGCGAGCCACTGGTCATAGTCTATGTCAATAAATTTGAATTCAATCGGCACCCTTACCCACGCCTTCAATGCCTCATCGCCCTTCATCGCGGGTGAAAACGTAAAAGTCTTGGCAGTACGCACCGCAGCCGAGTCCAACAAATAACTCCCGGACGACTTTGCGATGACAACTTCTTCTGCCTTGCCGCTTCGGTTCACCAACACCCGGACATAGACCGTACCCTCCATTCCCTGTCTTCTCGCTTCGTCAGGATAATATAATTCGTAATCCAATAATACGGGGACAACAGCTTCTCTTCTCACTGCGCAGGATACAATCAGCGCGAAGAACATAACAATTATAACGAATTTCACACAAAAATATAGTCATTTTATGCACTTGAGTCAATAGGATTTCGTTGATCGCAGAAAGGAAAAAATCATCTAGTCGAGAATTATGTAAACACCGCTGTCATTGTTAATACCTGTATATATTTCTTTTGAAAAATACATACAGACCTAGCCACTGTCTAAAGCGTAATTCCGACGGCTTCGCACGAACAGAAAACTCAAGATCACGTGATATTTTTTTCCATTGGTTATGACTGAAGATGTTTTTGTAGTTCAGTTTCAAGTTTTTCCTCGACGCACCGAAACCACATCTAATGAATCTTTCATAGATGTGACGGTCCCTTGGCGAAATTAAGGAAGTAGCCCTTTTCTCGATGTGCAGCATAACGACACACACACTCGGAACTGGTGAGAAATCGGTTCTTTTAAAAGACCAGATTATCTTTAGCCTAAACCATGGTTTTACTAATACCGAAGACTGGGTGGTTTTCGGTGCACCAATGAATTTCTCGGCAGCTTCCTTCTGTACTATAAGATATGCTTCTACTGGCGGTTTTGCGGCATAGACTATTTTTCTAATAACAGCTGTCGTTATGTTAAATGGAATATTCGCAAAGATCTTGTAACAGGATTCGTTGATCTTGAATTTCAAGAAATCGGCATTATATAAAACAACATTATCGTTGAGTCGGAATTTCTTCTTTAAGGTCCTAAACAGATCATAATCCTTTTCAATAGCGATTACCTTCCTAGTTCTCTTACCCAACTCTTTTGTTAACATGCCCGTGCCTGGACCCATCTCGTATACGATATCCTCTATGCTAATCGAACTTTCATCCAGCAACGACGCTGCTAAATGAGATTTCGTCAAGAAATTTTGACCCAATGATTTTCGCTTATTTACAAGCATTGCACAGTTCTCCAATAGGCACAACATAAAAGGCGATTTTTACCAACCCGGTAAACGACCTATCGCTATGGTTTTTTGCTATTATTAAGGGTGTGAGAAATTGGCTGTCAAAAGCCTTTTCCTCGGTGCATTATTTATTGTCCGCTGCACATGGCGGACCGAGTGATTATCGAATCATTATAAACATGTTGTATTATATGTTAATTATTTATTCTTGTCAATGACTCGTCTCCATCAATTACGAAAACTTCGTCTCAATGATGTCATTGCATCGCTATCTTTTCTCCTATCCTTGAAGCAAGTCCAATATTGTAATCATCTCTTTCTATAAATATGGTATTCCACAATTAAGAGAAATAAAGGAAAAGAAATGCTCAACAAGATTTGAGTATCCAAGCCAATAACACTTGCCCCTTTGATCGAATTCAGCGCCCGGAATAACAGAAATAGTATTACTCCCAATGATAGGCTTTGAAGTACGCCAAAAATCCAGAATATACTCGTCTTCATAATCTACCTCCTTATCACTTATTTGAAGCTGCTTGGGGACAGGCATAACATTTTTAACCTTTTCGCGTAAAGAAGCTGCTTGGGGACAGGCATAACATTTTTAACCTTTTCGCGTAAAGAAATGATCTTTGCGTCGAAAGTAGAACGACAAGCCCGGGCATCAAAAGCTAAAATCCGAGCCGACCCCCATTTCAACCGCCTTGTTGTAGACATGAAACGCAGTTGAGATATCCTGAATCGCCAGTCCAACGCTCTTGAACAGGGTGATCTCATCATCGTTTTCACGGCCTGGTATCTTACCGGTAATGACATCGCCCAGTGAGCCGTGAACATTGTCCCAACTCCATTCACCAGCTTCGACCGGAATGATGAAATCACCTGCTTCTGCCTTACAAGCATCGACGAGGTCGCAGACCACCTTCGACTTCATGACCGTCTTCGAATCCAGTTCCCTCATTGCTGGAGCATGTGAACCAATGCCGTTAATATGCGTGCCCGGCTTAAACCAATCACCGTTCACAACCGGGTCTTTGGCACTCGTGATGATCGTCACGATATCCGCTTCTTTGACCGCCTGAGCAGGCTCATTAGCCAGCAGGATCTCACAACTGATGATATCTTTCAGCGAATCGCGGAACGCTTCGCGGCTTTCAATTGGATCGATCGAATAGATATACAATTTCTCAATCTTACGTGCACAATCAACCGCCCAAGCGTGTGTCCTGGCCATTCCGCCCGTACCAATTAGGGTGTGAACCTTAGCATCCTTGGCAGCGAGTATTTTAGTGGCAAGTCCGGCAACGCCGCCCGTACGCATCGCCGTAAGATACCCACCGTCCATGACCGCAATGGGCGCACCCGTCTTCTCCTCCAGCAGAATGATCGTACCGAGTACGGTGGGCATCTTATATTTGGCAGGATTTTGCTTGTACACGGTCACGACCTTGGCACCAAGCGCACCCATACCCTTGAGGTATGCCGGCATGAATAGCGCCAATCCATTGTGGTCGGGTGAAGTGATCGGGGTTCGTTGCGGCATCACCGCATTTTCGGTTGCCAAGTCAGAGAATGCATTTTCAAGGACTGTGATCGTGTCCTCCATGTCAAGAACACTCATCACATCGTCTTTCGATAGCAACTTGGTCATGCTACACCTCCTAGAAATTGTCTAACGACATGAACATTATGAGCAGAAGCCAAAATCAAACTGTCTCAAATGATTCAATGCATCTATTCTTTGAAGACTAACCAGTGTTTCTTAGCTTCCTATCGTCATCAAGAAATATATTCGAAACGCCCCTGGAAAAATCTCAACTCTTTTGGTTCATATACAAATCTCAATCCTTTTGTAGCATGTCGCTTCTTGTATACATTCTTAATTGCATCCACAATAACATCCATATGCGAATTAGTATAGACCCTTCGTGGCAGGGTGATTCTCACTAGTTCAAGGTTAGGCCGGTAATTCTTGCCCGTGACATGGTCTCTTCCTTTTGAGACGTTACCCCGTTCCATGGTTCTAATCCCGGCTTCTATGAATATTTCAATGGCAAGCACTTGGGCGGGGTATTCATCCTGATCCAGATGGTCAAAAAACTTCCTTGCATTTAGAAAGATAGCATGACTCCCTGGCGGTCTGACGATGGGAATGCCTGCCTCGATCAACTTGTTGCCGAGGTACTGCGTCTGTTCAACTCTTGCACGGATATAGTTATAGTCCAGCATCTCTTTCACACCTTGGGTATGTGCTGACAAATCCTGACACGATAAGCCACCAGTAGTATACGTGCCTTCGTAGATTCGCAGCAAGTTCTGTGCCCTCTCGAAAATTTTACGATCGTTAACCGCAAAGAATCCACATATATTCACCAAACAGTCTTTCTTACTACTAACCGTACACCCGTCGCCATATGACATCATCTCTCGGAGTATGTCCCTAATCGCGGTGCCCTTGTATCGCGGGTCCTTCTTTCTAATGAAATAAGCATTTTCAGCACATCGGGTTGCATCAAAGAGAACCAATATGCCATGTTTTCCGCAAAACTCGTAGACCTCTCGCATATTGTCCATAGATGCGGGCTGCCCGCCGGCCATGTTAACACAAGTTTCGAAACTTAGATAGGGAACGCGGTCAGACCCAACCTTTTTGATCAAATCTGCTATCTTGTTTAGATCAACGTTTCCCTTCCACTCAAAAGTACTATCAGGATCATGTGCATCATCAACAATAGCATCAACAAATTGCCCGCCAGCCAATTCCTGATGAAGCTTGGTGGTGGTGAAGTACATGTTCCCCGGAACACTATCTCCGTCTTTAATCAATGTTTGTGAACAAATATGTTCGGCAGCACGTCCCTGATGGGTTGGCATTACATATTCATACCCAAAGACTTCTCTAACGGCCGCAATGAATTCTTCGTAATCCTTACTGAAGTATGGTGTCTCATGGGCCATGAACATCTTGGACCACTGTTCAAGGGACATCGCCGATGTTCCACTGTCGGTCAAGGCATCAATACCCACATCTTCGGATTTAAGTAGAAACGTGTTATAGCCTGCTTCTTTTGCCGCATTTTCCCTGTGTCTCCGGTTAGTAAAGCCGATATGTTCAATAGCAACAATCTTCCAAGGCTCAAAATTATGCTCTTCGAGCTCACTCATTACTGGACAGAGAGGTCGATCTTCATCTTTGGTTTTGAACTTGAACTCATCAGTCCACAGCCCGACGGTCGACGCTCTCAAGCCCTGTATCCTATTCCGGTTTTCGTGTAGATCGATAATCGCCCTGGCGATATGATCTAGATGTTGGTCTGTAAAGGAATCCCACGGTATCTCACATCCAAGCGTTTGGGATTTTTCTGATTTCATCAATTCTTCATACTTCGCGTCGATAGTAGTCCTTAGTCCACCGGCCAGGTACAGCGCAGATGACAGTGCGAATATTGGATATTCTTCAGATTTAAGGTGAGGCAAGAAATTTTTCACTCGAAGATAAATGCCGTTCCCTCCCCTTATACATGGTACACGCTTCTCTCTTAGTTGCTGGTACAAGCGGTCAATCTGAGCCACTTTCCAGCTGATAGACCGTTCGTCAACCATCTCCTGCAAACCACGCGCTACGATTTCCATAGTTCGCCCTGCCATGCCGCCGTATGTATGCAATCCTTCATATACGACGACCTGGTTTTTCAGCTTCTCGGCAAGGTCTTTCAGATTTGTGGTTATGAAACCACCGACATTGGACCGGCAATCCTCAGCTGCATTCATTATGGTAATATCTACCTCACTTACCATTTCTTTCACTAATTTGCCAACTGATTCTTCACTACTGCTGTTTTCAAAGTTGATAATAAACGCCGCATTCTCAACAATAAATGAAATGTCCAGTACAGTAAGTATCTGGTGCTTTTTGGCAATGTTACACGTGTCTCTCAAATTTTTCAGAGAAAAGGGCTGGCTGTGTGAAGAAGGAGGACAAGTCTCAATCAGAATAAAAGCTATACCATCGGGACTATACTCGCTAATCGACTTATTGAGCCTATCTATATCAATAGAACCAGTGAACCCTGCGGGTTCTACATTACTTAAGGGAACCGTTTCTTTGACATTGATATTTTTCATCTGATTGTCGTGAAAAATATTCTCAACCAATGTGCTGTTTGTTAATATCACGCCATTGTTCTTCCTCAACACTTTCGCAATCAATTTCTTTGCACCCAAAATATTGTGGGTTGGAATAATCATGGTGTGACCTAAGATCTTTTTCACAACACTTTCCAACAATAAGAAATTTCTGCTGCCTGCATATGCCTCGTCACCAATTAAAATACCAGAAAGCTGTTCCTGCGACATAGCTGACGTGCCGTTGCTTGTCAAATCAAAGGTCACTCTATCAGAACGCAAGTTAAATGTGTTATAGTATACGTTTTTTAGATGCTTTAGACGCTGCTGATATGTCGTCAGTGGTAATTTCTGAATAATTTTCGTCTTGTGTGGCTCTGCGGACAATTTATGTAGCATGGTGAATTCTCCTTTTATTGCATAATTGCCCAAATAGGTCTTATTATGACTACGATATAACGACAAGTAGTCACACCGCAAATTCTCATCTTATGCCTACAATATCCAACGGCGATAAAGCACCTTCATCACACCTGGCGCTGTAATTTTTGTCATCCTTATAGCTGGATTCAGAATGATACTAGTCTATCCATTTATGCTGCCTTGTCAACAAGAGTAGCCGACGTTTATGATTAGTATGTCGTTCTTTACGCTGAGTCGAAAAGAAACTGAACGAATTTATACTTGCATTTTCGAAGATTATGGATATACTTCTAAGCATGATTGAAGCAAGAGATTTCGTAAGAAAAATCAGACCATACAAACCTGGGAAACCCATTGAAGAGGTTATCAGAGAACTCAATTTGAAAGGCGAAATAATCAAATTAGCATCTAACGAAAATCCGCTGGGTACTTCTCCTCTCGCGCTGCGGGCAATGAAGGAAGCGCTGAATGAATCCTTCCTTTACCCAGACGATAACTGCTTCTACCTGAGGAGAAAATTGGCTGAAAGAACTAATTTCAAACAGGAAAATACAATTGTCGGCAATGGGTCAGTCGAAATCCTGCCACTCATAACCCTGGCCTATCTTGGACCTGGACACAGTGCGATTGTGAGTAAAGGTTCGTTTATCTGGTACAAGATAGCAGTAAAGATCGCAGCCGGAGAACTAATCGAAGTACCCCAAAAGAATTATGCCCATGATCTAAAGGCAATGCTTGATGCTGTGAAAAGCAATACCAAGCTGATCTTCATTGATAACCCTATCAACCCCACAGGAACAATGGTAACCAAAGACGAAATTGATAAATTCTTGAAGCAAATTCCTGAAAACATTCTCGTAATATTGGACGAGGCATACTATGAGTATATTAATCACCCTGACTATCCAGACTCATCGAAATATCTTTATGAAGGAAAGAACATAGTAATTCTACGTACTTTTTCGAAAATATACGGACTTGCTGGTGCGAGACTGGGCTATGGTTTTGCCAATAGTGAAATCATCTCCAACTTAATGAAGTTGAGAATCTCGTTCAATGTAAATAGGATCTCACAACATGCCGGGCTAGCTGCACTCGATGATTATGAACACGTGGAAAATGGTCGTAAGATAAACGAGGCAGGTAAAGAATTTCTCTATGATGCCTATGAGAAGTTGGGACTCTTTTATGTCCCTACATACGGGAATTTCGTTTTCGTTGATTTCAACAAAGATAGTCTGACGGTTTTCGAATCCCTTCAGAGGCATGGCATAATTGCCCGAACCATCAAAGAATATGGTTTCCCTAATGCCTTGCGCATCACCATTGGCACCGAAAAACAGAATAGAAAGTTGATTAAAACGCTTAAGAAGATTCTCTGAAAAATGACGGAACGGCCGTAGTTTGATTTCAGGTAACTGCTGCGTAACGGTCGTGTAATCCGTAATTGCCAAGATGAAATCATTTGAAAAACTCATAGCATCGGCTAAACGCAAAGGCAAGAAGCGATGTGTCGTCGTGTGTGCCGAAGATGATGCGTTACTCGAAGGCATTCGACTGTCTCACGATCTAGGCCTTATCGTCCCGGTATTGGTAGGCGACAGAGCAAAAATTACCGAAATTGCGAAAACAGTTCAACTCGATGCTACAAAATGTGATATACACGACGAACCCGACGAGGGGAAGGCGTTAATCAAAGCGATTTCTGTGGTCAAGGAAAGAGGCGATTTCTTGATGAAAGGCATGCTCTCCTCATCGGCATTCCTGAAAGGTGTTCTGAACAAGGATTGGGGACTGCGTAGCGAGAAAATACTGAGTCACATCGCGGCGTTTGAGATTCCCGACTACCATAAGTTGTTATTCATGTCAGATGGCGGCATGAACCCAAAACTGAACCTCGCGACCAGGATCGAGATAGTGAAAAACGCGGTTCAGGCCCTAAGAACGATGGGAATCCGGCAACCGAAAATCGGCCTCGTCGCCGCGAGCGAGACGATCAACCCAGACATGCCCGAAACCGTGGACGCGGTCAAAATCGTCGAAATGAATAGAGCCGGGCAAATAGGCGGTTGTACTATTGATGGGCCTTTCGGCTTCGACGTGGCCGTTTCAAGAAAGGCTGCAGCGATAAAGAAAATTGAGAGTCCAGTTGCCGGCGACGTTGATTTCATACTCATGCCCAGCATCTCGACGGCCAATATTTGGGCAAAGGGATTGATGTATTTTGCCCACACAAAAGCTGCCGGCATGGTGGTCGGCGCTCAGCGACCAATAATCATGCTTTCACGTGCCGATGATCCGGCAACTAAACTGAATTCAATCGCCCTGGGCGTCGTTATTTCAAGAAACTAACATCAAAGTACACCAAGACAAAATCCTTAAATCCCAGAAAGAACCAAACGCAGCACCGGGGAATTCGCAGTTGTTTTCGATCGCCCAAGTCATGAAGGATTTGGCAGAACGGCGGCGTATCACCATTGGTGGATTATATGGTTCGTCAAGAACCCTTTTTGTGCATGAACTCGCAAAACACAGGCCAGTTGTTTTCATCCCCTCAGAGGAGAATCTAAAAAGGTACTGGCGCGAGCTGCGGAAGATCGGCGACGACACGACACTGGTCGACGAAGAACATCCTTACTACATCGAATCGAGAATCATCATTATCAATCAAAACATGTTATACAAGCAAGTGACAAAAAAAGAAAAAGTGACCCTTGAGGTGAATCAGCCTATTGATCCGGAGCAACTCGTCAAGCGTCTGGAAGCAACTGGCTACACCCGCGAAGAGAATGTCGAAGAAGAAAATGAATACGCGATAAGAGGTGGAATCGTTGATCTCTTTGAAGCCGATAGTCTTCCGATAAGGATTGAGTTCTACGGCGACCGGGTGTTCTCCATGAGGAAATTCGACACGCAGACCCAGAGATCCATAGAAGATGTTGAGAAGGCAGAAATAAGGCTAGCTGAAGCTGAACGAACGTCCAGACGTCCCATCGACATCATCACCGATGAATGCATCGTCGTTTCCGAGAATGATGTAAAGCTGGCCAAACAGACGCTGATCTTTCGCGAGCAGGGAGAAATACAATACAAATTTACACCGGCTCGACCATATTTTGGTGACTTCAAGACGCTCATCGAGGAGTTACATAAGAAAGAAAACACGTTCAAATTTCTCGTTTCCCGATCACTGGCTAGAAAATTGAGCTCTCTGCTTGGTGAAATTGAAGTATTCCATGTACCCCTGGAAACCGGTTTTGTTGACGCTGTCAACCGTGTCATCTATCTAACTGAGCATGAAATATTCGGGGAGTTGAGGCGACGCAAGAGAGCGTACCGGGGACCGTTTATCGATGACCTAATGGGCTTCAAGGAAGGCGACTATGTAGTACATATTGATTTCGGTATTGGTCAATACAAGGGATTAACATTTGTTGATTTCGAGGGGAAGAAGATCGAATGCCTTCATATATCCTATGCGGGTAAAGACCGTCTATACCTGCCCATCGAGCGTTTGAACCTATTGGAACGCTTCATTGCAACTGATGACCGACCGCCACGCCTTTCCAAGTTGGGTAGCGAATTATGGCTGCGTACAAAGAAACGCATCAAGAAAGCAACCGAAAGATTGGCCCTCGAATTGTTGAAACTCTATGCCCAGAGAATGCAGGAACCCGGCTATGCATTTTCCGTGGACACACATGAGATGAGGGATTTGGAAACAACATTTCCTTATGAAGAGACGAAAGATCAAATGAACGCGATCAACGATGTAAAACGGGATATGGAAATGGCCAGGCCAATGGAACGGCTCATTTGCGGCGATGTCGGCTATGGCAAAACCGAGATTGCGCTGCGTGTATCGTTTAAGGCCGCTCTCGAAGGCAAGCAGACAATGATACTGTGCCCCACGACCCTGCTAGCATTCCAGCACTACAATACGTTCAAAACGAGGCTCAGCCCATTCCCGGTATACGTTGAAATGGTGTCACGCTTTCGGAAAAAAGAAGTACTCCAAACGATATTTAATGATGTGGCTACCGGTAAGATCGATATCGTCATCGGTACCCATCGATTACTACAGCCTGACGTCCGATTCAAGGATCTTGGATTACTGATCATCGATGAAGAACAGCGATTCGGTGTCGCCCAGAAGGAGAAGATAAAAAAGTTGAAACCAGGGATCGACGCCATCCATCTATCGGCAACCCCAATACCACGTACCTTGTACATGGCACTCACCGGGCTAAAGAACATATCAAATATACATACTCCACCGGTCGGGAGAAAGGATATCGCAACCAAAATCATACATTTCGACGATGAAATAATCGAAAACGCTATCAGCCATGAACTTATGAGGGGCGGTCAAGTATTCTTCGTGCACAACCGCATACAAACAATCGAAACAATTAGAGCAAGGCTTCTTAGGATTATGCCCGATTTGAAAATATGCCTCTTACACGGCAGAATGCGTGAAGACATCAGTGAAAAAAGGATGATCGAGTTTATCGAAGGGAAATATAACTTATTGCTCTCGACCGCCATCATAGAATCAGGACTCGATATGCCGCGGGTTAATACGATCATCGTCGACGAAGCACATAAGTTCGGATTGGCGGACTTGCATCAATTGAGAGGACGTGTTGGCCGCGGTGAACTCCAGGGTCATGCCTACTTCATAGTGCCTTCGCGTGGTCGTATAACCGACGAAGCGCATAAGAGACTGGGCGCGCTGGTTTCTTATACATCATTAGGTTCCGGCTTTCGGCTGGCGCTCCGAGACATGGAAATCAGAGGGGTGGGTAATCTACTCGGCAAAGAGCAGTCCGGTCATATCAACTCCATCGGTTACCATCATTACATTAGGCTGCTCGGGAACTCGGTGAACGCACTACAGGGCAAACCCGTGGTCGAAGAGCCTGTCCTCGACCTCAAGCTTGACGCATACTTCCCCAGCGAATATATCCCAAGCGCCTACGAGCGGACAGCTTTGTACAAAAGGTTATTCGAGGTTGAGTCACCACATGAATTGGGCTCGATAAGAGAGGAAATCATCGATCGTTTTGGACGATACCCTGAAGCTGTGGAGAATCTCTTCACGCTCTCGGAAATAAGATTGAAAGCAAAGGAAATTGGTGCGTCCGAAGTCGTCCGCAAGGACAAACGATACATCTTCTATCATGCTGGACAAGTGATACACCAATTAGATTGACTTTGTACGGGTCGTTGTTATAATTAAACAAAGGAGGAATCATGGAAAGCAAATTCAGGACACTGAGAACGGTTTCGGTAATACTCAAAATCATCGCTTGGGTGATTGCCGCCTTGACGATCATCGGCTTCATCGCGATACTCGTTGGCGGTGCGGCTTTGGCGCAATTCAGCGGGCAGTATGGCGGTATGGCCGGCTTGGGCCCCTTTGGTGCGGTCGGCATTGCGTTCTATGTTCTGATAATCGGAGCTATCTGGTTTATTAGTCTACTTGCCGGTGCCGATTTAATATTGGTAATCCTGGCCATCGAAGAGAACACGCGAGCCACAAAACCAACAACGTAAGACAGGGAAAAAATAGATTAAGCTACGTGTTTCCTACTACTTTGCTGTGGGTTGTGCCTACTGGTCGCAGCACTCAGTGTTCAGGAAATAAGACGTGAAGTGTTAATGCAAACAGCAGCATGACCGCAGTGAGCCTCAAATAAGTCACTCCTCCAAGTCCAAAAAGGATGTTATTAGCCGTAACAACTCTACAGATAACACCGAGGACGATGGTTACAATGGCCGCAACCAAGGCGATGTACTTGAAAATCCTTATCTTGACCTCCTCGTAAGAACAAAAAGCTCAACGTAGTCTACGCACTGATTATTTTATCGGAAACTCTTTTTCTATTGCTTCGATCGCGCTGGTGATCCTATCTTGCTCGACAACAATGCTGAGCACAGTCAAGGACGCACTGATCATATCGATATTTATTCCGTTCTCTGCTAAGACCTTGAATATCTTGCCGGCGGCACCCGGAGTGGTCGCCAGTTTTGTGCCGTAGATCGTTATCAGTGCGCGATCCTTGTTGACCGCAATTTCCCCAGCCCCGAAGTTGCCTTTTATCGTTTCAAACAATTTCACGACGTCGCTCAGATCTGATTCCAAAACTGCGAAAGAGATATCACTGCGCCCACGCCCGACCGAACTGGTCGATATGAGCTCAACATTTAACCCGTGGTCACCCAGCGCGCTGAAAATCTCTGCCGCTATTCCTTGGCGATCAACAACGCTGTGCAGGGTCACCTTGGCGATCTTCGTATTTTGCTCAATCTTATCAATCAAATCGCCCATGATTACTCCTTAATGTTATCGTGCAATAATGAATTTCTCAATCACCTCAGCTCGAGAATTATCCGCTTCGACAAAAGCCTTAACAATATATACCCCGTTGCTTATCTCGTCTTGAAAATTATCCAACCCATCCCAATATACTTGGTTGTAACCAACCGTGCAGGATACATTATCAATGGTTTTGATTAATCGGCCGGCTATTGTGAATATCTTCAATTGAACCAGCCCCGATCTGGTGAGATTGAACGTGAACCATGAACCTCCATCGGTACGCAGCGGATTCGGATAGACAAGAAAATCCTCAAATGCAATCTGACCAAACACTTCGGTGTTGAGTACGAGTCTGTACACCGTCTGATTGAAGTTATTATCAACAACATTTATCGTGAGAGTATCTACGGCCTCAGGCAAATCGATCTCCACGCTAAACTCTCCACTCGTAAAGGAATTCTTATTGTAGTAGAAATAATCACGCAAATCGATCTTACTATCGAGGTCGCTGTTGATGTAGAGATAGAATCCATTCGTACTCTCCACCGAGTACAAGAGATTAATGCCACTGCTATCCGCAACACGCCCGTTCAACGTAAACTGCTTGCTTACCCAATCATCATCCTTCAACAAGCGTCCGCCTGCGTAGAGGGCAACCTCCGGGCCCGTATTATCGGCCGTTGGCATCGCTGTACCATAAACGCGCAATGAGTCGAGCAGACCACTCTGATCCCCATAGACGCTACTCAACTTTATCACCGGGAGATGCGTAGTAGAAACTCTCGGCGCGATTATCGTCGCCGTGTCATTATCCCAATAACCAACATACACCTGTTTGCCATCGATGGCATATTCGTAGTATATGTATGAACTGCTGCCTGTCTGCACGTCTCTTCCCACACGTCCACTTATCCTATCTGCCGTACTCGCATCAAATTTATCAATTATTGTTGTATCGCGTACAGACGCCGTCAAGTGGTAACGCTCGTTGTCCGCAACCACTCCCAGTCTCTCAATCGGCCTTACCGAATCTGGCGAGCTCGCGAGATACATCGGGTGATACATCTTCCTGAATCTTGTCGCCGGATCACCAATAAGCAGATATTGCCGCGTCCAGTAACCACCACGGGCAATCACACTACACTCGCCCATGGTCAAAGTCGTATCGGGATCTGTGATGCTCGCACATAATCGTCCACCGATTACCTCATTCTCACCTGAATAGCTTCCTGCCGTGCATCCGATCGTACCAATTGCCCCGTCCCGGGTACGCACGAATTCCTCACCTAGACACTCGAAGTCGGAATCGTTAAACCGACTAACATTGCATGAACCGAAATAAAAGAAAGGATATCTTCGACCGTTGTTGAGGCGGCCAACGTAGGGGCTCAAGAACAGCACCTCATGAGCGAGTTGATGTGTATTGCCATGCCCATAAAAGATACCCATGAGTGCCCCCCTATTGAACTCACGGATAAATGCCTCTCGGGCATTTGCCTTCTCCGCAGTTCCCGCACCCAGTGGCGGGTAGCTGATCATGTAAACCTTCGCAAAGTCATACAGCGAATCAGGGATATTATCACTGTTACGTTCACAAGCTCCTGTATGTATCGTCGGATATTCAAATCCATAAGCATACTCATCATCGGCGGTAAGCAACACCCGCTTTGTCCATGGACCCACGATATCGCCCGTCTCATAGGTAACTACTTTGTCGATGTAATCTCTCACCTCCTGTCGCGAGCGCACCGTGATCCTCCCTAGACACATGACCTCTCCTTGACCGAAATTAACATATTCCCCTTCGTAAAGGCTATTATTGGAGAATACGGGGCTACCCGACAAGTACGTACCGTACTCGTACATGGGTACGAAGTTAGGTGGATTGTCTTTTCCTAGATTATTTTTATAATCATATGTAGCGTCACCGACCAGCAACACATACTTGGGGTACGGCGACCAGTTGTTCATGGTGTAGTATAGAAAGTGTTTTATTGCCAATGGGTCGTACTTACCAAAAGCAAAATCGTCATAGATGTCATCTACAACAACCAGTTTTGTCAAGTACTCGCGACTTCGGTATTCAACTAAAGGCATAATCGCGGTGTAGAAATCCTCGTGTGTAATCACAATGTATTCACAACCATCACCCTGTGTACGTAATCTTCCCGGGCTCGCCGGCTGTAGTTCAGCCGTTTCCGCAAGTGAAAGTTTGGAAAAATAGAGCATTTGAAAAGAATCGACCGCGCCGGATAATTGCATGACGCTTCCCCCAATCGTGAGGTTGGACAGCATCTTGGGAAGGTTCAGTTCAGTGATGTCGAGTACGAAAGGTTCCGTTTCGACTTCGGTGCATTTTACCGAGTAGCTTGTGGTTGCCGTGAACAATACATGGAATGGTTTATTAAGCCTGGCCTTACGCTCATAACTAATATCCACAGCGTTGAGAAACTCCTCAAGACTAGTCATCACCCCCGCCGGACGCATTACTTCGAACAACAGAGCCGAGCTGTCGCCCGTCAGTGCACCCGTGCCCGTCAGGAATATGGGCGGCATCTGCGGTTGTGCTGGTATATAAAGTGTGTCGTTGAAGAAAGTTGCCCCGTTGATCGAGAAGCGATACCAGAACTGAGCACTGTTTAGCGCAAACATAGCAACCCTTACCTGTGCCATGCCTGCCGCTTCTGGATGCCCGATAGTGATTTGCGCACTGCCCATATCTGAACTGAGGGGTGAGACATCTGCCCAATACCAGTTTGTACCGGAACGTGTTGGATTACCCAGGTCAATCTCATTATGGACGATGGCATTGACAGTCGTATCTGGTGTTGTACCATCCCATTGGGCATCCACTTGTTCCATTCTCAAACCATCGGCCCCACCGAACGTAAACCAATAGACATTGCTCAGTGCATATCCGTTCTCAAACCAAACGACATCAGTAGCGGGAACAAAGTGACTGGCTGAATAGCCGTAGAATATAAGATAGTCATTCTGATCGAACACGCCGTCTTCCTCGCCGTAAACGTACACGGGAATTTGAATCAACGAGTCGAGCGAATCAGGCATGGGCACTGTGCGTGGTAAAACATCAAACGGCGCGGTGTAGATCTTCATGGTTCTGGGGTCGAATTGTTCAGGATCGAGACCTGCATTTGTGAGTTCATCCATCCCTATCCTATAAATACCTTCATCCTCGACCTCGATCTTATACCACGTTGCACCAACAAAGGGATTTTGCCGCAGTGGTCTGGCAATACGTCGCCAATTCCTACATTGACGGTAGTTGACTATGGTCCGCTCGTAGATATCGTCGTACGCGGCATCTACCGCGCCGCCTACCTTAGGCTGACCCCTGAATTTTATTTCGATTCTTACATTTCTCGTTACTCTAAGTTCTTTGGTGATTGGATTGTAGCGCACCGGATTGATACGTACATCAACTGTATACAGATCGCGGAAATAACCTGGTTTCGACACGTCGATCAGTCTGTCCGGGAACAACGCATTCAGTTTGTAGACCTCACCATGGAAATCAATCTTTTCGCCGAGAGGCTCCTCGTCCACCGCCACATAGTATACAGGGTCAACGACCACATTGCGGAAAACAGTCTCATCATGCCCCACAACCGTGACCACTACGTCGCCATCTTGGGGAATACCAACCTTGTACAAAAGAGACGGAAGATTAGGCTCACCAGATTTGTTCAACCACATTGCTTCTGGGAACGAGTAGTCCTCCCGCCTGACTTCCGGCATCGAAAACGATATCTCGACCCCAGTAGTACCTAATTCACTAATCGTTGTGTTACCTACGATCAGTACGATAAAAATTGAGCTAAGCATCTAATTTCCTCGCTTCTTCAATCAACATTATCGGTATATCATCCTTTATTCCGTATGCCAGTTTACATTTATGGCATATCAATTCTTCGTTCTTCCTGTCATACTCAAGTTCGCCCTTGCATTTCGGACAAACTAGAATTTCTAAGAGCTCTCTCTTGAGCATAATACCTCCTGTGGTCCGAGCGTGAATAGTTTGTCCTTGATGGACAAATATCCCAAACTCAGAAACCCGAAACTATAAAATAAAAGAAAAGGGACAAGAATCAATTGCACGTTCACGACAACGTAAATTAGTGCGGCGAATATGTACACGCCCAACAGTATCTCGATAAAAGGAACAATCGACTTTGAGTCAGACCGATACCCCTTTGTTTCGCCCCCCGATTTTGGAGTCCGTCGGAAAACGTTTTTTTGGTTAAACCATCCTTCGATAATCGCCTTTGAATTTGAAACCGACAATCCCATGCTATAAGCAATGACCCCAGCGATGGAGGGTATGCGGCGGCGATAGTCGGGATACAATTCCCGCTGTGATAAGAAGTATTGATAGGGGTAACCCAAGGCGCCGATGGTGAAAAACGATGCAAAAATGAAATACCAGTTTGCCACTATGTTTTCGACTTTTAAAAAAACAATGAGCGGCGAGAATAGCGCCAGACCAAGCAAGGCAAGAAAATTAACGTGGCAGGTTAGATGTACAAATGCCTCGTACTTAGCAATTCCTTTTATCTTTGACCTCAAAACCTGAGGCAAGTGTTTACGCGCCGCCTGAATTGTGCCCTTAGCCCAGCGATTCTGCTGTATCTTGTAGCTCTCAGCATTGGCCGGCAACTCGCCAAGAACCGAGTAATCATCCCGAAAAACAATCTTCCAGTCCCGGAGCTGTACGCGATAGGACAAATCCAGATCCTCAGCGAGGGTGTCTCCATGCCACCCGCCCGCATCGATTATTGCCTCTTTACGCCATATGCCACACGTACCATTAAAGTTAATAAAGAAACCAGCCTGAAAACGCAGCCTCTGTTCCATCGCAAAGTGATTGTCCAAACCAATCGCCTGGGCACGCGTCAGTAGTGAATCGTCGTGATTCAAATGCGCCCAACGTGCTTGAACACCGGCCACAAACGGTGAATCAAAACTTGGTAGCATTTCTTTCAAAAAATCTGGTGCCGGCAGGAAATCAGCATCGAAGATCGCTACATAATTACCCTTGGCCTTTTCCAGACCATACTGTAGTGCCCCTGCCTTGTACCCAGCCCGCGAGCCACGTCGAATATGATGGATATCAAACCGACTCCGCCGATATTCCTGGACCAGGCTGGCCACGATGTCGCTCGTTTCATCATTTGAATCATCGAGTACTTGAATCTCTAGTCTGCTCCTTGGATAATCTAATTCGACGACGCTCTTCAAGAGCCGGTGAATCACGTATTTTTCATTGTATATTGGCAGTTGTACCGTGACCTTGGGGTATTCAACCAACCGCTTTACATTTCTTGAGCAGCGGTTCCGAAACTTATAATAATAGAAGATCAGTAGGTAAGCATGGAGTGAGTAGAAAAAAAGCACCACCAGTAACAACGTATAGACAACAAGCACTAGGGTGATCAAGGATTTTCTCCGTGGGCGGGTCTCAATTCAACAGCACGTAGTGGCTGAGCAACATAAGCCCGTAGAATTTCAATATCATGATATTGCATCTCGGGGTACAGCCTTATTCTATCCATCTTTCTTGAAGTGTCAAGAGCGGCAGTTGCAACCACCGTACTATCAATCTCAAAAGCGACCATGGGCGGCATCATATGCTTTTCATGAAGTTTGAGAGAAATGTAAGGTGTCGACCGCTCATCAAAATCGATCTCAACGTCTCGAACGTCGCGTTCAGTCAACAAGATGTCGGTCAAGAAAATCGGTGCGTACATATTGTCCTTCAAATAGGCTATCCGATGCGCCGCCTTATTATCCAGGGTCACGCCGTATACGAACAATCCACCGGGCCTTAGCATGGTTTTTACGTCCTCATGCCCATAATGACTGGGTAAGCTCAATAGCATACCGTGGGGAACCAATTCGGTTCGGAAATCCACGCCGACCAGATATAGTCTGTGTTTCAAGCCACGGGAATCGGCAATTTTTGAACTCCCGGGCAGGATAACAACGTAATCATTAAATTCTCTCACGGGTTGCTTGATGTTTTTACGATCATTGTATCCAAAGATCTGCGCTGTCCAAAAGGCTGATGAATCGGGCAGCCCTGCCCAAATCAGTTCAGGAAGATAATTTCGCCGTGATATCTTGATCGACCCGATCATTTCCTTACGCCGGTCGGGTGCGAGAAAAGGTATGTTAGCCTTGAAGGTGTACCAGTAACCATCATCGAAACCTTGGTATTGGAATTTGTCGAATGTTAGAATGCGCTTAATCTGTGTAAACACATCCGACTGCTCACCCCGCGATGATTCTTGCCACGCGCCATCTTCTCGCGAATATTCGATATCTCCAAGTCCGACGTACTTGAATCTACGGACGTCACCGTTGCGTTGCCACTGACCGGTAAGTTTTTCTCCCTTACCAATCATACAATCGCCCGATGCATGCACGTGCACAAAACTCACTTTCATCTCGTATTCATAGCTGAATGAGATTTGTTGTTCAAAATTCTTTATCCAACGATCTATATCTTGTTCAGGGTCAGGTACGTATTTTGTATACTGTACACAATTCAAACACAACATGACGGCAAGCACAGCGTAAAAAGGAAAGGTCACAATGCTTTTCCTAGAGAATATGTTTGTTCGGTCTAGAGCACTCGACATCAGATAATATTATTATAATTCGGGCAAAAATCAAGCAGCAATCCGCTTTTGCCGCGCTATGCGTGACGCACTACGCTGTACGCTTTACGCCTAACGCAGCACGCTTCACGCAGTTGCCTTCGCAACGAGCCTGAAGGCGTCACTTAACAAAATTCCAGATTCGGAGCACGAAATCCGAAACAATGTCCAATACCTAATTACCAAAATCCAAAATAGTGTTTAGTACATTGGAATTTTAAGATTTGGATTCGTTTAGGAATTAGAAATTAGGATTTAGAATTTGATAGCTGCACAGCAGCAAATGACCCAATGACATAATGACTCAGTGACTCTAAGTATTGTTCGAGCGAAGTCGAGAACAGGGACGGTGTTTATCCGTTGACATCGTACCTTTTTTGATTATCATTGAGAATATGAAATACTGGGAATTTCTTCTTGCTGTTGTTATCGTACTGGTGGGGTGTGCAACGATAAACCCCAGAGTCCTGACCGATGCAGAATCGCAAAGGGCTGCGGAGCGAGCAGCAATCATTTTCGAAAGAGGCAATGATTATTTCAAACGTAAGGACTACGGCAACGCCTTGATCGCCTTTGAAGAACTGGTCGCCGAATACCCAACGACCGATCCCTACGAACCAGCGCTCTATCTGGGGGCATTCTGTCAGTATAAATTGGCCCGGTTCCAAAATGCTGTGTCATTTGGGGAAAGATTCTTAAGGGAATTCCCAAACTCAAAATACTATCTAAACGCTCTGTCATTAGTTGGCGAATCCTATTTCAACCTCGCTGATGATTACGACGCAACATACTACTTAACGAAGTATTACGTACAAAGTGACGACCCCACGGGCCGACAGCAGGCATTTGAACGCATCATCGGTATGCTACCCAATCTCTCAATCGCCGAACTCGAGAAACTACATCGCATTTTCATGGCCGAGCCGGTCGACGAACACATCCTATATCACCTCGCACACCTCGAAGCACAAGAAGACAAGGAGGAGGAAGCAGAGAGAGACTTTAATCTACTCATGCGGCGCTTTCCTGATACCAGATATCTCTACGAAGCCGAGGAATACAAGAGATTCATCAGTTTGGGCGAAGCCACCGGCCGAGCAGGTGTACTGCTGCCACTCACAGGCAAGTTTTCTAATATCGGTCAGAGCCTGCAAAAGGTTGTCCGGGTGTTTGAAAGCAACAGGCTCCTTCCGTTCTCGCTGCACGTCATTGACACCAAATCTGATCCTATCGAGGCCATTCTCGCCGCGGCAAGGTTGATCGAGGATATCGGTGTCGATTTCCTCGTTGCCCCGATAAGTTCTTTTGAGGCCTTCGGTGTTTGCGGTTACACATACGGGAAGGCAATCCCCATTGTTCTACCAATGAGCGCCGAGGCTAGATTCGAAGTAATACCCCTGGTCTTCACAAGAGGTCAGACTGGAGAAGAGCAAGCACGGATGGTTGCCCGCTACAGCGTATATGATCATGGTATCAATAAATTCGCCGTCCTTTATCCAGAAGATAGCCACCACCGCAGCGTCGCTCAAGCGTTCGCACAGGAAGTTATGAGGAATAATCGCGAAGTTGTAGCCATGGTCAGCTTCCAGGAAGATTCAATAACCCTTAAAGCTGAGCTGGAGGCGATCAAAGATAAAGAACCTGAGGCACTATTTCTCGCTATGGATACGGATATGATCATAAACGTTGCGCCCCAGGTAGCCTACTACGGACTCGAAGAGGTTACCCTCCTTGGCACTGAGTCCTTTCACAGCGAGCGGGTCCCCCGACTCGGTGAGAAGTATGTCGAGGGTTCTGTTTTCTCTACACCTTCGGCAATCGATGAAGGTGTCTTGAGACAGCTCAAATCCGCCGGGATCACCGTCAATGAGTTCAACGCACGATTCTATTCAGCGCTCTGGCAACTTCGCAGTATACAAAACTACGAGCGCGCGAACCTGCCACGTATGATCGCTGCAACCCTTCGCGGTACCGAGATTTTCAGCATCTATCAGATCAGAGATGGCGATTTTGTCAAACTTACCGATATACGAAAAGGGGAAGGATAAACGTACATTGTCAGTAAAGGAGTGATGGATGGCAAAGAAAGAAAAGAAAAAGAAAGAAAAACCAGTAAAGAAGGAGAGCGTCCTAGCGGCGGTTAAGTTTACCAAGAAAAACACCTTGTTTTTTGGCATCGGATTGATTCTGGTCATAGTTGGCTTCATCCTTCTAGCCGCAGGCGACATCGTACTTGCCCCGATTCTCCTTGTTGTTGGTTATCTTGTTTTCTTCCCATTAGGTATTTTACTGAAGTAGATCCGTAGCATATTTTGTGATTGATGCCCAGGTAATAAAGACTCTTGGCAAAGAGCTCGGCATCGATGAAATCAAGATCACCACGGCAGAACCCTTTGGCCGTGCCGCCGCCCGAATTATACGACAAAAGAAAGCCGGCCTTTATCTGAATAGCGAACGCTGGCACCACAGAAACATAGAGGAATTCTGTGATGTGTGGTCAGTTCTTTCAACGGCAAAATCGATCATCGCCGCTTGTCAGTGCTACCTGACTGACGAACCAATAGACACGGGCGCTCCAGGAGATCCACACGGCCTTGTCGCACGTTATACCTGGCGTAATCATTACTCAGACCTCAAGAAACGTTTGCAGATGCTCGCGACGTCGATAAAAGAGAGACAGTCGGTTGAATGCGTCGTCTATTCGAACGGAGTCATCGCAGAAAAACCAATAGCCGAACGGAGTGGCATTGGCTACTATGGTAAGAACAGTCTCATCATAAACAAGCGATTCGGTTCCTTGGTCGTGCTTGGCGAAATAGTAACAAACGCCGATATCGAGCCAGACTCAGCCAGTAACGCAGACTGCGGAGAATGCCTCGAGTGCATTGAGGCATGTCCTACTCGAGCCATTATCGAACCCTATGTCATTGATCGCCGGCGCTGTATTCAAGCCCTCACTAATTGGTATGGCGTGCTGCAGGATGACATAGCCCGAGTTTGGGAAAACCGACTTTACGGCTGCACCACATGTCAAGATGTCTGCCCAGCCAACCACCATGTTAAGGCGGGCCGGCCAAGGACCGACATCGGGTACGTCGGTCAGTCGATATCACTCCTCGAGATTCTCACGATGGATGAAGCACAGTATCGAAAGAAATTTACGGGCAATCAAATGACAGCCCGCTGGATCAATTTCAAAGCAATCCAACGCAACGCCATAATCGCTTTGGGAAACGTCCGCGATAAGAAGACCTTACCAACACTTGAAAAACTCACAAAAAGTAGCGATCCGGTTCACGCCCACAGTGCCCAATGGGCGATCAATAATTTCTAATCATCTGTACATAGTGCTCCGTTTTGTGGTTTCGATGGGCGATTCGGTCTCGATGCGCGTTGCCAAATATGATGCGCAACGTGGCCGAGCGAACGAAGCATCATCTTTTGCCCATCACCCATGACAATAAGTAGTTGACTTTTCCAATATTCCTATTATACTAAAGTAATCAAGGAGGAGTCATGCCAGAAACCAACAAAGAGATTGAAGAAGGTAAAATTTGGGCATTCATCGGCTATTGGTGGATTCTTTTCCTCGCTCCATTACTCGGCAAGAAAGATAATAAATTCGCATTTTCCCATGGTAAGCAAGGAATGGTTCTCTTTGCATTCGAAATACTCATCTGGGCGTTAAGCTACATACCCGTCATCGGTTGGTTCATTATTGGCCCCATCGGCAGTATAATTTGCATTATTCTGGCGATCGTTGGCATGGTGACATCGCTCCAAGGCAAGTACTGGAAGATGCCGGTATTAGGCGATATCGCCGAGAAGATCAAAATCTGATAAGTCAATCGTCATTCATTACATTATTTTAGGTAAAAGGAGGTAAAATGTTTCAACGCATCAAAGACATACTATTCAAACCTAAGGACACCTGGCCTCAAATAAAAAGTGAAGCGACCGGTATTAAGGAAGTCTTCATGGGTTATGCCATGATACTTGCCGCACTCCCTGCAATATTTGGACTGCTCGGCTTTACTTTGATCGGTCAAAGCTTTGGACCAATCACGGGTCTCTTCAGGATACCATTCACCTATGCTCTTGTCTGGGCAATCGTTTGGTATGTACTCACGCTAGTTGCTCTCTATGTTGAGGGCTTGGTCATTAATGCCTTGGCCCCGTCGTTTGGGTCCAAGCAGAATCTAGTAAATGCTTACAAATTAGTTGTATACTCGTCGACGCCTGCATTTGTTGCCGGAATCCTCAATATCATACCTGCTTTGGGTATTCTCGTCTTTCTCATCGGCATCTATTCCTTCTACTTGCTCTTCGTCGGCATGCCAGTGATGATGGAGACTCCGAAGGAAAAACATGCTGGTTACTTCATAGTCACACTAATCGTAATGATTGTAATCTACTTTATTATCGGCGGGATCTCAAGTACAGTGATGATGGCAATGTGGCGACCTGTACTCTTCTAGAGAGAACTACTTATTCACAATTCTTGTACCAGCATCACCTGATATTGCTTGTTGCGCTTTGTCCAATGAGGTGATGATTACTTCTTGACCACCGCTGGCCAGGAAGCTAACCGCGGCTTCAATCTTAGGACCCATATTCCCTGGAGGGAAGTGCCCTTCGGCGAAATATCTTTTCGCCTCAACGACGGTAATTGTCTTGAGCATCTGTTGATTTGGTTTGTTGTAGTTAAGGTATACATAATCCACATCGGTGAGAAAAAGTAAGGTCTGAGCATCAATATCGTGCGCTAGGACCGCCGACGCGTGGTCCTTGTCGACCACCGCATCAACGCCTTCGTAGGTACCGTCGTTCTCCGTATAAACGGGTATACCACCACCACCGGCGGCAATTACAATGGTCCCAAGATCGACGAGCATTCCTATGGTGTGGCGATTCACAATCCTTCTGGGCCTCGGTGAAGGTACCACACGGCGGTAGCCGCGCCCCAAATCCTCCTTGATCACCCAGTTGAACATTTCGGCCAGGGTTTCAGCTTGTTTCTTTGTGTAAAAAGGACCAATGTACTTACTGGGGTTTATTATCGATGGGTCGTTCGGATCGACAATCACCTGTGTGACGATGGTGATAACATCACGCTTTATACCTAGGTTCATGAACCTATTTTGCAGGCTCTGCTCGATCATGTAGCCCATGCCGCCTTCGGTGTCGGCAACAATGACCCCCAGAGGCAGCGCTGGAATATCATTTTTTGTTCTTTCCACCCGCAATAGCGCATTGCCCACTTGCGGCCCATTGCCGTGCGTAATCGCTAACTTGTACCCAGCTTTTACAAGTTCCACGATGCCCTCGAGGCTCTTGCGGGTATTAGCGAATTGTTCGTGTATGTTTTCCTTGCCGGTGTGTGAAATCGCGTTGCCACCAAGCGCAACAACTGCCTTTTTCATCTAAAAGTATAGACTCGCGCAATAAAATGTCAAGGGTACAATGGCCTACCACTCTACATTCCTACAATAAATTCGTGTAATACAATATATTCATATTGTGGCCAGGTCAGAATGATTTCAGCAACCTGCGGGCTTTTTCTGCTTCTTTCTTCTCGCCCATTGCGACGAGGTAGTTGATGTTGTTCACCAACATAGTGCGGACGATATCCAGGTTCACCTTGAGCCGGTTGTCGTTGACTGTGGGTGGTTTCTTCAAATCAAGGTTCGAGAAATCGTACACTGCAGGGGTCTCATCACTGCTTATGCCATGAACCAGTCCAAACGGAACTCTCCTGTAGCCTGGTTTCACTGCGTCTAGATCTCGATCAGGCCAAGGTGTGGCCATGAAAACCCCGGCCTCCAATCTGGTTTCGACAAAGCGCTCAAGCATACGAACAAATCTGGACTGAATTACAAAGGCCGTGTATGGTCGATCGTATTCGAACTTGTACAATTCTCCGAGGTAGGCATCAATAGATGAACGAACTCGATGGTAGAACTCAGGGTACTCGCGCTTTAGGTATTTGATATACCAGGTGCGGCGTAGCAGTTCTTTATCGATGACCGTCAAATCCGTTCGCCAACCCTTGACTTCACGCAGATACACGAGTGGCGAATAGACATCCCAGTGAGTAGTGATAAACAAACTCGAATCCGGCAACTGCTCAACGTGGGAGCGGCTGAAATCCATGCCGAAGCTGTTGTCTCTCAGCGTACAGTGACTGTAGTTTATGACCGGAATTGCTAGTGCAATTGGTAGCACGATCACTGGCTTCATATATCTACGCAACGCGTGTAGCCCGTGAACCAAGGCAATAACTAATACCGCTACGCTCGGGATGTAGTACGACTCGATGTCTGGAATTGAATAATTTATTGTATACAATAAGTTGGCGACAAGCGCTGCTAACAATAGCCAAAAGATTTCTTTCTTTTGCCGATAAAGCACCCAAAAGCCAAGTATCGCAGGAATGATCAGAACATACAAGAAATCCCGCGCTAGAAAATGCAGGCCTTTGACAAGATTACCCACAATCTCACCAGGCGATAGTGTAAACATCCAGACCTGGTATTGCTTGCCGGTTAGATGCCAGAACAGACGCTGCAAATTATATGCATTCCCCCACGCGACTTCTGCACCACCGATGGTTCGCGCCATGACATAAAAGTAAAGTGATAATCCCATTAATAAAAAGATAAGCCCTGTAAGAAACATGCTAGGTTTTGGTTTGTGTACAAGAACCATGTAGACAATAACTGGTAGTGCCAGAGAAAAAAAGATTACGTGATTCGTGAGCGCAAGACCTGTTAAGTACATAATGAGATAGAATATACGATTGTTGTTACAACGGTGCAGTAGATAGATCACGGTTACTGTGAAAAGACCGGTTAACGGATATACTTCGTTGGTGACGGATGTGCGCCAGATTGTAGGCGAGAAGGCAAAGAGTGCAGCGCTTAGTGCTGAGGTCCATTGATTTTTTGTTATTTTGTATGCGGTCAGAAAAACAACGGCCGTCGCCACGACCGAGAATATCGCGGAAAGTAGGTTGAGATTTCTGATTGGTTCGCCCGGGAGGCGCGTAAAGAAATATGAAATCAAGGTGTAGAGCGGGTAGCCGGTGGGGTGGGCAACACCCAAGGTGTAGGAAACTGCGGCAAGCTCGCCAGAATCAATGAGGTATACATCGGGACAGAGCGAATAAAAATATCCACCGAATGCAAAAACCAGCACACAGACTAACACCCACCTGTGGCGGAATGAAATAGACAAGCTACTCTTTGGCAAAATTCAGTTTCAAATTCGTCAGACGAACCTGGATGTCCTTTTTCTCATCGGTGCTCAGATCGGCCTCGATTACTTTGTATAAGGCATCAATCGCATCAATTGCAGCTCTTGCCTCTTGTGTGTCTTTTTGGTGCTTTTGCGTTTCTGGATGAGCGACCAGATCCAGATACGCCCATGCCTTACTCTCTAGCGAAAGAATTGTCATGTAGACAATTTCCTTGACCTTTATCGGTTTATCCAATAATTTAGGCGCTTCTTGTGCGGGTTCCTTCTCATCATCTTTTTTCTCATTATCAGACATGGGGCATTATAACGACATTCAACCGCTAAGTCAACGCTCACCTCTTTCGAAACGCCATACGCTTGACGCGTTACGCTCTACGCTTTTTGCCTGATGCTCTGATGTTTTGATAATCTACCTACTGATCCTCTGATACCCAGATGTGCTTGTCGTGCAATCACATAATCACACAATAACTTAATAACTACAAGGAGGCAGGCAGTCCCGGATCCACAAATACCACCTCTTCCCTCATCAATATAACGCTACCGGGTCTACCCTTCTTATTCTTCTTGAGGTACTTGCGCTGTGTGTAAGACACCGCGACGTTCTTTTGCTTCTTGGCCTTACTAAAGAAGGCAGCAATCGCAGCAGCGACACGCACTTCATCTTTGCTCGGCCGCTGCCCCTTCGGGATCTTTGGCTGCAAAAGTGTGTGTGCGCCTTCGAAGCCGCGCGTATGGAAAAAGTAGTCACCTGGACGAGCGCACTTGAATGTCAACTCATCGTTAGCCTGAGCATTCTTACCTACCAGTACAACCGAACCCGAGTCGAGCACAAATTTATGAAATGGTTCCTTAACCGCCGCCTTCTGTGCGGTCTTGATTCTCTTGCTCGGCTCAACTTGTGGCATTTTCTCAAGGATTTCCGCCTCTTTGATCAAAGCTGCTAACTGTTGCTTGAGTTTTGGCTGACCCCTCTTTTCTTTTTTGTACCTTCGAAAATACTGCTGCGCATTGTCCTGGGGTGAAAGATGAGGGTCAAGTTTGATTTCCATATCACTCTGCGCATAAGGGTTGAAAACTTGAACTGAGGATACGCCTTTTCTGATCTTATTCAGATTGGCAAGTATCAAGTCACCCGTGACACGAAGGCTCTCAATCTCTGCAGGTTTCAGCACTCTCTTTCGCAATCGCACCATACGTTTTTTCATGTTCCGGATGACCAAACGCTTGTGATGCTCTGCAGTCTGCATTTCACGTGCACGCACATGCTCGGTAATCGCAGACTTGAACAGTTCGTTGAACGAGCCAAATTCCTTCAGAAACTTGCGCGCGAAGAGACTGATGTGCAGTGGATTTGTCGATACTAGTCTTGGACTCACGGCTTCTCCTCGGAGAATTGCCTTTATTTTTTCCAGGTTTTCAGGATTCAACTCGCGGCCGAGTTTCTTATCAATGCCCTCGAAATTCCTTACCAGATCAACGAGGGCCAGGTCAGCTAATTCATTTTCATCCAGTTTGATAATTGAGGTCTTGGGTGTCTTCTCGATATAACGAGGGTACACGTTCATTTGCCGTGATTCAGACTTCAAACTGAAATTTGGCGCCTGTGGATAGAGTGAAATTACTATCTGCAGGATCTCCTGTTCAGGAAAGGATTTTGACAGCGCAATAGCAGCAGATGGTGTTAGATCGTTCTGGAACACACCGGTTATGCGACTTCCCTTCACGATGCTGCTAATGCTTTTTAATGGATGATATCCACGCATGATGCTTTTTGAGAAAAATAATCCGAGCGCTGTGGGATACAACGACACGTATAGAGAATTCTCACCGAGTAATAACTGTACAAGCCGATCGTGCATGCGCACACTCTCGATATGACTACCTACTAACTTGTCGCTAATTTCCCTCAGTAGCAGGTTGAGATATATCCCATTCATTTGCTTGTCCTGTTGATACTAATCCGTAATCACGCTCTCCTTAAGCGCAAAGCAGAGGGATTTCAGTAAGTCTATCGCGCGGACTCTTTCCTCAAGTACTTAAGGACCTCCCGCATGTCATCGGGTAGCGGTGCTTTGAAATGCATCTTCCCCCCCGTTCGTGGGTGCGTGAAATGAAGCTCGGCCGCATGCAGTGCCTGACGATCAATTATGCTCAGGATGCCCCTGAACACTGGTAGCTCCTCACTACGGCTGATAGTGCCTGGACTCCGTCCCCCGTAATCCTTGTCTCCAACAATCGGGCATCCGATGTGTCTGAAGTGCACTCGTATCTGATGAGTCCGGCCGGTTATGAGTGAAACCTTCAAATAGGTTGCGATGCGAAAGCGCTCCAACACAGAGAACTTGGTGGTTGCCGCTTTCGAGGACAACGGCGTGACGACCATTTTCTTTCGATCCAGGCCACTGCGACCGATCGGCGCTTCGATTACACCTTCGGGCAAGCCCGGGTAATTCCAACAGAAAACATCGTATTTCTTTATCACCTCGCGCCGTTCGATTGCACGGCTCAGGGCGGTCAACGCATTGTCGGTCTTGGCAAACACTATTAATCCAGTAGTGTCTTTATCCAGACGGTGTAGCACACCCGGACGTACCCTATCGCCGAGTGTGGGCAGCTGTCCACAATGATGTAGCAGTGCATTGACCATCGTGTGCTCAAGATTGCCGCGCGCCGGGTGCACGACAATACCTTTGCTTTTGTTGACGACAATAATGTCGACATCTTCGTGAACAATATCTAAGGCAATCGACTCAGCCTTGATCTGGGGGGCGGTATGAGTCTGAAAGCGGACATAAATTTCATCGCCGCATTTCACGCGGTAAGCGCTCTTCACCGGGCTATCATTAACTAAGACCTTACCGTCATGGATCAACTTCTGGGTGAGGTTTCGTGAAATACCAATGCCAGCACTTATCAGATATTGGTCTATGCGCCGGCCCTTCTGCCGTCCAGCAACCGTGCGGCGAAATTCCTTAACGCTTTCTTGACTCAAGTACTTTTTTCTCCAGGCCGATTATCTTCTGAATCCCACTAACCCCCAGATCCATCAGTTCGTTAAACTTCTCGCGGGTGACTGGTAACCTTTCTGCGGTAGCTTGTGCCTCAATAATCTTACCGCGCCCGGTCATCACCAGGTTCATGTCGATCTCGGCGCTGCTATCTTCATCATAGTCGAGATCAAGCATCGCCTCACCCTTGACGATACCGAGGCTTACAGCCGCAACATAATCAAGAATTGGTGATTTGATAAACTGCTTGTTCAGCATCATCTTGTCGACCGCGCTGTGCAATGCAACAAAAGCACCGTTGACGGCTGCGGTTCTCGTACCGCCGTCGGCCTGAATCACGTCACAGTCAATAATGAATGTCTTTTCCCCAACCGAACGAAGGTCGAAGATTGGACGCAGGGAGCGTCCGATGAACCGTCGGATTTCCTGAGTACGTCCGCTCAAGCGACCGGCATGTGCCTCCCGCATGGTGCGGTCTTGGGTCGCAAAAGGCAACAAAGAATATTCAGCGGTCAGCCATCCAGTACCCTTGCCGAACAAGAATTGAGGAACCCGATTCTCGACACTCACCGCACACAAAACTCTGGTTCGACCTACCGTAATCAGACAAGAACCAGCTGGATATTCCAAGTAATCAATTTCGAAATTCATTTCACGTAATTGATCCAATCGTCGCTCATCGGTCCTCATGTCCGCTCCTTTCCTTGATCAAACAGTAACCGCATCAGGATGTTCACTTCATACCTTCGCGGCCCTTTAGCGATACTCTTGAGAAGTTTTTCATCGGTTCACCGAGAAAACGCTCACCTATCTCCTTGAAATTCATCGACAAATCGGTCAAATATATAGCGGTGCTACCCTTGCCCTCATGATTTTCTAAATCGAGGTCGCGCAGACTCCGGGCTAGTTCAACACCCACCTCGGTTGAAGCATCAACGTAGTTGATGTCACCCATTATCTGCCTTATCACTTTCATCAGTAATGGATAATGGGTGCATCCCAGGAGTAAGGTATCAACATTATCCCGCTTGAGCGGCGTTAAATAATCCCGAGCAACCAGCTCTGTAACCATATGATCGAGCCAACCCTCCTCGACCAATGGCACAAATAGCGGACAGGCCTTACCCAATATCTCAGACTGAGCACTGATTTCTTTGAAAGCTTTCTCATAAGCACCACTGTAAATCGTTAACGACGTACCGATCACACCAATTCTACCGGTCTTCGTCATCTGAAGTGCCTTGCGCACACCAGGTCTGATTACCCCAATAATCGGAACCGAAAATGTTGTTTTGATTATGTCGAGTGCGACCGAAGCCGAAGAGTAGCATGCGATGACCACATACTTCACACCCCGGTCGACCAAGAACTGTGTATCTTCAAGTGAAAACTGGATGATGGCATCGGTCGATTTAGTTCCGTACGGCAATCGTGCCGTATCACCCAGGTATATGATATCCTCATGAGGCAAAATCCTCTTTACTGCCTTCACCACGGTCAAACCGCCAATACCAGAATCAAAGATACCAACCGGATTGTTGTTCAACTATTCAACCTCCTTTCGTAATCTTCAATATAGTTCTTGATTCCCTGATAGATGCAATATGCTAACCGTCTTTGAAAGCTTTTCTGGCGTAGTAGTTTCTCTTCGTCAGGGTTTGAAATGAAAGCACATTCAACCAATACTGCCGGCATGAAAGCACCATGTAGCACATAGAAGCCAGCCTGTTTCACCCCGCGCGAAGGAATCTTGAGATGCCTCTCTGCCGAAACCTGAATGTCCTCGGCAAACCGGTTCGATTCGTCCAAGAATGCACTCTGGGCTAGGTCATAAAAGATGAAACTAATATCATCATTGGTCATCTCGACCTCGTCGAATTTCAGCGATGCATTCTCTCTTGCAGCCACGGCTCGTTCTTCGTTGGTTTTTGCATCAGAAAGAAAATATGTTTCAAAGCCGCTCTTGCGCGAACCCTTCATATATGCATTACAATGAATACTCACAAAGAGATCTGCCGCATTACGATTAGCGACATTGGTCCTTTCTTTCAACGACAGGTAGATATCTCGATCTCTTGTTAGAATCACTCTTACTTTCAAAGAATCCTCAAGGAATTGTCTAAGCATCTTGCCAATTGCAAGATTCACGTCTTTTTCGTACAATCCCTGCTTACCCACCGCGCCAGGATCTACCCCACCATGCCCTGGGTCAATCACGATTGAACTGATACTTTCAATCTTCTTACTATAGAAAACGACCTCGGCCTCTCGCTCAATCACTGAATTCACGCCCTGTAAATCCAGTTCAACCGTTGTGTATGTATTGTGCGGTGTCAGTTTCGCACTACTCACCGCCCCAGTCGGCTTCAATTTTGGTTTGGCTTTGTAAATACCATCAATCTCTACGATAGCCTGTTTTGTGGCAAAACGGACGTCAAAGTCGATCGGCCTTGCCCAGGCAAATTTGAGAATTGTTGAATCCGAACGTGTGAGTATTGTAACTCCGTTTATTACAGGCACTTCCGTTACTTTTGTGATGAAAACGAGTTTTTCAAAGGCACTAGCCAGTGTCGTAGTGATCAGCTGCACTGGGAAATACACGTCACCATTTCTGTAAATCGGTGCAAAGGGAATATTGTAATATGCCCCACCGTATTCCATCGTCGTTATGTTGGGGACAATAACGAACCTGCGTCCGTTGCCCGTGAGATACAGTTGTTGGGTAGTGTTATCCATGACGTAACTGACGTTCAACACTTCGGCTACCGGCTTCAAGGAAACATAATCCTGGAGCTCCACTCTTTCCGGTTCAACTAAAACACTGCGTTCGTTACATGTTATCTTGTATTTGTTTGGGATAACACACAGAAGTGAAAGCAATAATAGTGTCATCGCATTATCTTCCTGAACTTGGCAATCTTCCTTTCCTCTTCTTTCTTCAAAATCTTTTCCTTCTTATCATAAAGCCGCTTGCGCCGACAAACACCAATCTTCACCTTGGCATAGCCCCGTTCATTAAAGTATATCTTCAACGGAATCATGGTATTCCCCCGTTGTTGAACAAGACCATACAACCTTTTTATCTCTCTTTTTTTCATCAGTAATTTCCTCTTCCGCTTCGGATTGAGTTTGCCGCTACTACCATACTTATATGGTGAGATATGCAAGTTGAGAACGTACACTTCGCCTTCACTCACATCTCCATAAGCATCACTAATTGATACCAAGCCTTGACGCAGGGATTTCACCTCGCTGCCGGCAAGCACGAGACCGGCTTCGAATGATTCAAGAATGTGGTAATCGTGCAAAGCCTTGCGATTATTGGCCACGACTTTCACCGTTGATTATAGCAACAATATCAAATAAAGTCAAGAGATTACGCTGAAAACTACGCAAAGACGTACATGCGCCGCTGAAGATACACATCATCCACTGCGATGTAGTGAAGTGTTTTGTCGCTCTGAAACGCGCGAAAATAATGGCATTGTTGACAAAAAAAGAATTCTGATTATATTAATCTTAATGATTTCGTTCGACAAAGTATCCAAGGTCTATCAAAAGGACTGGGTAGCACTTCAAGATATCACTTTCAATATCGATAAAGGTGAATTCGCCTTCATCTGCGGCGCCACTGGTGCCGGCAAAACGACTCTGCTCAAGATGATTTACAAGGACGAGGAACCGACACACGGCACGATCAAGGTTTTGAACCAGAACCTTAAGGATGTAAAGAAAAAGGAGATTCCCATATTTCGTCGGAAAATCGGCGTTGTTTTCCAAGATTTCAAATTGCTGCAAGACCGCACGCTTGAAGAAAATGTGGCGTTTTCTCTAGAGGTCACGGACACTCCAGCGCGCGAAGTAAGAAAAAAACTCATGGAAATTTTGACGTACTTACGTTTAAGCCATAAGAAGTACGCGTATCCTTACCAATTGTCCGGTGGTGAGCAGCAAAAAGTCGCTATCGCACGCGCTTTAGTCAGAGACCCATATATTCTCCTGGCCGATGAACCTACCGGCAACCTGGATGCAAAAAGCTCTGAGGAAATCACGAGTATTCTGGAGGATATAAATTACAAAGGTACTACAGTCATCATGGCGACCCATAGCATAAGTTTAGTCAGGAAGATGAAAAAAAGAATGCTCAGAATCGAGGATTGCCGTCTTGTAAAGGATAAGTAAACATGTCACTACGTATTGGGATAAGAGAAGGTATGCGCACAATTACCCGCAATGGTTCACTATTCTTTCTCTCACTCCTGGTTGCCGCCATATCACTTTTCCTTCTGGCACTGTTTTCTTTGGTCACCGTAAATCTCTACCAGGCAATAAAAATCCTCGACGAGAAAATTGAAATCATCGCTTTTCTGGACCAGCGCGCCGATGTCGATGTCCTGAAGGAAAATATCGAGAAGATAAAAGGTGTCGAGCAGGTAATCTATGTATCTTCAGAACAAGCTCTGACCGAGCTGAGAAATGAACTACAGGATACCGAGGAGATACTAACCGTCTTCGAGGAAAATCCTTTGCCGGCATCATTCCGTATTGAGTTAGAAAGCAACTTTCGCAATGCACAGGGGCTGAATGAAATCAGTGGTAAAATCATGCTCCTGCAGGGTATCGATGAAACCCTGTATGGAGGTGAGTTAGTTGATCAATTGAAAAGAGTCACTCGCGTCATCGTTTTGTTCGACTTTGGCCTTCTGGCAATCATTATTTTCTCGGTCATCTTCGTTATCTTTCAGACAATAAAATTGACTATATTTGCCCGCTCTACCGAGATCGAAATAATGAAGTTAGTAGGCGCATCCGATAGTTTCATTGCCATTCCCTTTACCTTTGAAGGTATTGTCCAGGGAATGATTGGCGGATTTATTGCCTTCTTGCTGACCGCGATTACTTACCGTGTCTCAACTTTCTTCTTTGATAATGTCTACTTCCCGCACTGGTGGTTCTTGCTCGGCACGATCCTGGGCGGCATGATATTCGGAGTCATCGGGTCGAGCTTTGCAATGCGGAGATTCTTGAAATGAACATACTGATAATCGCTTTATGTATGGTCTCCCAGATTACCGAAAAACAAGAAGAATTAGACCAGTTGAAAACAAAGTTGACAACAGTTAGGCAGGAGATAACTAGTCTGGAAAAACAAAAAGTCGGAACACTAGCGCACATTGAGAAAATTGATGAAGGCATCAATTTGACAATCCAGTACATTGACGAGCTAACCGCCCAAGAGAGCCGCGAGAAATCTCGAGTCGTCGAGTTGGAAAAGGAAATCGCGCGGTTGGAGTCCAACATGAAATTGAAGAAGGGAGACATGCGCACGCGCATGGTACGTCTATACAAATGGAAACCATTCTACAAGATGAATGTCCTCTTTTCCTCAAAATCCCTACCTCAAATACTCTCATCCTCTTATTATCTGCAGCTTCTCGCAAAAAATGACCAAAGGGCGCTTTTCGATTTTGAACAAGACTGGAAGCGCTATATCGCCGATAAGAAGATACGTAACGATCTTATCAACACACTGGAACGCAGAAAAGACGAGAAAGAAGACGAGTTAGCGCGCCTCAATGACGAGCGAAGAAAGAAAAAGCAGATCCTAAACCAAGTGGCAAAGCAAGAAAACAAAAAGCGAGCGTTGGAGAAAGAACTCAAGAGTGCCCAGCGCAAACTCGAAGATCTTATCGTGTCACTCGAAAGGCAGAGAGAAAAGGCCCGCAGCGGGACCAACTATTTGGAGGCAAATCGTGGCAAGTTGACCTGGCCCTGTCACGGTAGCGTGATAACTAATTTCGGCAAAGTCATACATCCTAAATATAACACAACAACCCGTAACAATGGCATCGACATCAGTACGAGCTATGGTGACAACGTTTATGCCGTGGCACCCGGTAAGGTCGTCTATGCGGATCGTTTCATGGGTTACGGAAATATGGTACTTGTCGATCATCTGGACGGATACTATTCGTTGTACGGACATCTGGCCGAGATGCTTGTCAACACCGGCGACGAAATCGGTGCGGGCAGGATTGTTGGTAGAGTCGGAGAGAGCGGTTCGTTATCTGGGCCGATACTACACTTTGAACTCCGCAAAGACGGCAAACCAGTGGATCCGATGGCGTATTTGGACTGACGCCAAAAAATCCTAAGTACTAAATTCTAAATACTAAACAATACCAAATGACCGAAATCCAAAATTCAAAACAGTTTCGTATTTCGTGCTTTGAAATTTGAATTTGTTCGGAGTTTAGAAATTAGGATTTAGAATTTAACAGTTACACAGCATGGTTAATAATTCAATTACATAATTATTTCAACTAGACCGCTAGTCGTTGCTCGGTTTCGAAATGCGATACGGTTTCGTTAAACGGTGTCGCTAAAGAAGCAACTTGCGCCACGAAGCCGAATTTCCTACCGAAGCGCTTTTCGCAACCGACCAACGCATTCAATCTTTGTCGCTGTTTTGGATTTCGTGCTTTGAAATTTGAGATTATTTATAGCTTAGAGATTAGGATTTAGGGTTTAATCGCTACGTGGTAGCGATAATCTTCTGTGCTCTAATGAGGTATGCAGTATGTGTTATGCCCCTCTCGCGCGGCCTGACGCCCTGCAAACGTACTAACATCTCTCGTTCAATGATTTCTTTCACTTTAGTACGTTTGAAACTGCACGCCTCAAGGGCTTCGATTGTCCTTTTGACCTGCTCAACATTCGGACTCCAGCTCACCAGATGGTGGCCGCCCTTCAACGCCACAGCCGCCTTGGGAACGATCGCCCAAGGTTCAGGCACATCAATGAATATCGCGTCGATGTCGGTTTGGTTGAAACCCTTCAGGGCAACATCAACACACGTGAACTCGACATTTTGCGCATAACCGACGCGTTCTATGTTTTTCCTTGCGTTTTCGATGAAATCTTCGCGCCGCTCATAGCTGTAAACGATACCATCCGGTGCAACGAACTTCGCCAATACCATGGTTAGAGCGCCACTGCCCGTACCTATTTCGATTACACGTGAACCAGGTCCGATTGCCGTCTCGAGCATGAGATAACCCAGATCCTTCGGATAAACGATCGTGGTTGTCCTTCTTGCCTTCATCATTAGATCGGCAGTGCTCGGCTTCAAGCAGTAGAAATCCTTACCCAAGTGCGTCTTGCCCACGAAACCATACGGCTTCTTGACAATATCGCTGAGGTCTAAATCACCCAGATCACTTGACATTCTCAGACCAGAGACAGCTTGCGCAAGAAATTGCCTCTTCTCGTCAAGATATATCAAAACGAGGTCTTTTTCTTTGATGAGATTGTCAAATTCTTTTGTCATACTCATCTCAGTATACCGCGAAACAAATCAAAGTCAATTCCTAAAAAAAACGAAAGTTTTACGTTCATCGGTTTTGAAATGCGATACGGTTTCGTTCAACGGTGTCGCCAAAACCGGCTTGAGTTACGAAACCGAATTTCCAAACCGAAAACGCTTCTCGAAACCGCACAACGCGACGAATTTTGTCACTGTTTTCAAAGTTTGGAATTTCTGAGTTTTAGTTTATTTGCAGTTTGGAGTTTGAAGTTTGCGATTCAGGAATTGTCAAACTCTACGTTTTGACAATTCCCAAAGCATTTCCTATTACTTCAAACTTATGCAAGCAAAAATCGAGGTCTTCCTTACTGTGTTCAACTGAAAGGCACAATCTAATGCGTTCCTTTTTCTGAGACACGATGACCTGCTCGTCGATTAACCGCCGCGTGAATTCACCGGCCTCTTCGTTGTTACTGAATGAAACTACAACGAGTGGCGTTTCACTGACGGTTTCAAAACCCATTTGCTTAAGGTTGGTGATAAAATAACGGCTATTCTTCCATAGTTTGTTGTAGACTTCCTTGCTTTTTGTCCTGTCCTTGATGATTTCCAAGCCCGCAAGGTTCACCGCGAGCATAAATTGGGGGACGAAATCTGTAATGTGCCCAACATTCTCCCTTATTTTGTTAATCAGGTATTTCTTAGCACCGACATAGCAACCGAAGCCTCCCAAGTATCTACTAAAACTGCCAATATCGATATTAATATCTTCATAAGCATTACAGAGATCAACAAAACCCCGTCCTTCTCGACCAAGCAGTCCAAATGAATTCAATTCATTCGCAATAATGATACATTCTTTCTCTTTAGCTAATTTCACTAAATTATTTACGGGCGCAATATTGCCCAACCACTCATATATTCCGTCGATGAACATCACCTTCTCGGAATACGCATCAAGCCGTTTCTCGAGTTGATCAATGTCGTGAAAATCGTAGTATTCAATATGTCTATATTGTAAAACATTCATCAAACTCGGAGAAGTTTCATAATCAATGAAGAACGTGGTTCTCGGACCGAAAATCGAAATTAAGGCAAACGTCATGGAAATTTCATCTGGGAAAAAAAGCAGTGACTCTAATCGTTTTACCTCGAGCATGAAGTCCTGTAGGTTCGCCATTATCTCAGCGCGCGCATCGGTGGGTACAATTCCCCTTGCTTCAATATTCGTACGCGCGGTCTCTCTCAAGAATTCACTGTTCTTGAGATGTAAGCAATCAAAATGGAGGAAATTCAGATACCGTTTGTTTCCATACACGAAAGATGGTTCGGGCGGAACCGATTCAGGAATCTTGCCTTCCTCACTAAAAAGATGTACCTGGAATGGCTTCATGCTACATTCCTCCCACAACACTTCTTGTATTTCTTACCGCTTCCACAGGGGCAAGGGTCGTTTCGACCAACCTTCTTAGTCGCGGTAACAGTGCCTGGGCTAGACCTTGCAGCACCTGATTGTGCGCCTGCTTGCCCTGCCGCTTGCGCGGCTGTCTGCGGTCTGACACTTGGCTTGTATTCATGTGTCTGTTGTGGCTTTCTTACCCTCGCTCCTGGTCTGGGCTGGGCTCGGAATACCAGCCCTGATGCATCTCGCGCCATGTCCCGCTGCAATTCATCGAACATCTTGCGAGATTCAAATTTATACTCAATCAGCGGGTCTTTCTGCCCATAAGCGCGCAAACTGATACCTTCTCTAAGTGCATCGAGCGAGTATAGATGGTCGCGCCATTTGCTATCAACTGTACCAAGCAACACAAACTTAAGCAAGTCATGGAAAACTTCAGGCTCGAATTCCTGTTCACGCCAGTTTAGCTTTTCTTTCGCTCTTTCCAGGAGTAGATCAAGCAGTTCTTCCTGCTTCATTTTTGGAATTCGTTCCTTGGGTATCGTAACGTCAGTCAAGAATATCAGGTTGAATTCGCTCTTGATGCTTTCCCAATCCCATTCTTCGGAATTAGTTTTTGGGTCAGTATACTTCATCAGGATATCCTCAACTGCGTCCTCAAAGAAATGAATCGCCCTTTCCTTCAGATTCTCCCCCAACAGGACCTCATCCCGTATTTTGTAAATCACTTCGCGCTGCTTGTTCATCACGTCATCATACTCAAGTAAATGCTTTCGCACCTCAAAATGATTTTCCTCGACGCGCTTTTGAGCATTGGCAATCGCTCTGGTAACGAGCGGATGAGTCAATGGTTTCTGGTCACCACCGCCGAATCTATCCATGATTTCGGCGACCCGATCCGAACCGAATATCCTCATCAAATTATCTTCCAACGATAGGTAGAATCGTGACGAGCCAGGGTCACCTTGCCGACCGCTCCGACCACGCAACTGATTATCAATGCGTCGCGATTCATGCCGCTCCGTACCGATTATGTATAGACCGCACGGCAGGTCTTGCATACACTCTTTTTTCTGCTGATGTTCACAATTGGAACAGTCCCCATCTAAGCACTTGATACAACACTTGCTACATTCAACCACGCCTTTACCCAGTTTGATATCGGTTCCGCGGCCGGCCATATTGGTTGCGATCGTCACGGCGCCAGGTTGCCCAGCGCTGGCAACTATCACGGCTTCTCTTTGATGGTGTTTTGCGTTGAGCACCTCATGGGGCACACCGCGCCGCTGCAACAGTCTCGACAACACCTCAGAAACATCAACCGATGTTGTACCCACGAGTATCGGTCGTTTCTTGGCATGCCACCTCACGATTTCGTCGATTATAGCATTGTACTTCTCGCGTCTGGAACGATATACAACATCTTCATAATCGGGACGGCGTACCGGTTCTTTGGTCGGAATCTCAGCCACATCCAGTTTGTAGATTGTCCAAAATTCATTTGCTTCGGTTGCGGCCGTACCAGTCATGCCGGCGAGTTTTTCGTACATCCTAAAATAGTTCTGAATCGTTATCGTGGCAAATGTCTGAGTCTCTTCCTGGACACGTACCTGTTCCTTCGCCTCGATCGCCTGATGCAAACCATCTGAGTATCGCCTTCCAGGCATCAGCCGACCGGTGAATGTATCAACGATGATAACCCTTCCGTCCTGTACTACATACTCAACATCCCGTTCGAAGAGTGAATATGCTCTGAGCAATGCTCGCAGATTTGCCAGCGTTTCGTTCTTAGTAGCATATTCCTGGTAACTCTTTTCCTTAGCGAAGATTTTTTCCTTGTGTGTTAGGTGTTCATCCTTGTCAATCTTGCCGATTGACTCACTCAGATCAGGGAGCACGAACATCTTAGGGTCATTAGGAGCAACAAATTGACGACCCTTCTCGGTCAGATCGACTATGTGCGATTTTTCATCGATTACAAAATACAATTCATCGTCTATTCTTGCGAAGGTTTTCTCACGCAAGAAATTGAGTTCGGTTTGTTCGATGAGTTTCTTAACGCCGGTCTCCTGCTCTAATTTCAGAAGCTGTTTATTCTTGGGTGCACCCCGACGTGCTTGCAAGAGCTTTAAACCGGCTTCTGTGTCTTTACCCTCATCAAGTAATTTCTTCGCTTCGGCGACTACTCTATTCACCAAAACTGTTTGCGCAGAATTCAGCCGCTGGACAATCGGGTTGAGTTCATTGTACGCTTTTGTTTCGTGTTCAACCGGGCCGGATATGATAAGTGGTGTTCGTGCCTCATCAATGAGAATACTATCGACTTCATCAACGATTGCATAGTGATGCCCGCGCTGAACCTTGTCTTCAAAACGCCAGACCATGTTGTCGCGCAGATAATCAAAACCGAACTCATTGTTCGTACCGTAAGTAATATCACAACGATACGCCTGAATCCTTGCATCCTGTTCCATACCCTGCTGAAGTACACCCAGTGTCATGCCCAATGATTCGTAGACCGGGCCCATCCATTCGCGGTCGCGCCTTGCCAAATAATCGTTTACGGTTATAAGGTGAGCGCCTTTGCCAGACAGGGCATTGAGATAAAGAGGCATGGTCGCAACCAGAGTCTTACCCTCACCAGTCTTCATCTCGGCGATTTTACCCTGATGGAGTACGATGGCACCGATCAGTTGCACGTCAAAAGGCACCATATTCCATTCGGTTTCAATGTCCACAACCGGCCATTTTTTGCCCAGGAGCCGGCGGCACGCCTCTTTCACTAATGCAAACGCCTCGGGCATAATACTATCAAGGTCTTCACCGTCCTTGATGCGTTTTCTGAAGTCTTCGGTGTGTTTGGTGAGGTCAACGTCCTTTAATTTCTCGTAGATTGAATTGATTTCATCGACTCTCGGCCAAAGCTCCTTGAGCTCACGCTCGGTCTTTGTACCGAAAACCTTACCTAAAATCTTTTGCAGCATATTTTGTCCAATTAATTATATGGATTAATATCATATTGTCAACAAACACCACGAAAAATCTACCATTTAGACAAAATCAATGTACTTATGTTTAGCAAGACCAACCTGCCAGTCCTCTCCCTTGATGGGAGAGGATTAAGGTGAGGGTGTAATAATATCAGTGTAATCTATCTTTGTAAATCATCGTCGCGATTTTTGTACAAATCTAAGATTTGCTGACAAAAATCAGCATCCCGAGGGACGAGGGGAATCGATGGATGCAGTGCATCCAATGACACAATGACTCAGTGACATAATGACTTGCTACCGTATTATTCTTCGAGTAAGTCCGCCTGAGGCGGACGCATCGAGAAGATGCCCATCACGTATGACAACACGAATTACCCGTTGACATTGTGATCTCTCCACATATACTCAAGAAGCATAACATGGAACTCATTGGTGACACTATCCTAAACCTTCAATTAATATTGGATTACGGATGAAGAAAACAAAAAACCACAGAAAAAAGGCAAACAACTACGCCTTCATAGACAGTCAGAATCTTCATCTCTCAATCCGCGAGCAAGGTTGGAATATCGATTTTCGGAAATTCAAAAATTACCTGAAAGATAAGTACAATATCACCAAAGCTTATCTATTCATTGGCTATGTGGCAGAAAATCAAGGCATGTACATTCAACTACAGAAGTATGGTTTTATCCTGGTGTTCAAACCAACTTTAGTACTTCCGAGTGGAAAACCCAAGGGAATGTTGATGCTGAACTCGTCCTCCATGCAATGATCGAGTACGAAAACTACGACAAAGCCTTAATCGTAACGGGGGACGGAGATTTCCACTGTCTTGTCGATTATTTGCTAAAGAATAACAAGTTGCTAAAGCTAATGATCCCAAACAAATGCAAATTCTCATCTTTGTACCGAAAAATGATGGGCAATATTGTTTTCATGAATGATCTACGCTGCAAACTTGCGTATGTACGGAAAAAGAAATGCAAATAAAAAAGGAGGCATTACCGCGGGACAAAACCCTTTGGATGGCCTCCCATCGTGATTCTATTATATTATAATCAAACTGACTTTCTCGTCAAGGGGCAAATTTCACATACTTCACAAGTTTCAATAAACACGATGGGTATTCTTGACAATTCCCGCCTAATCCCTATAATATCGACGGAATCTACGGCAGTACATACTACCTAGTGTTTAGTACTTACTGTGTTTCAGCGCATGCTGAAACAAGCGCCAGCGTAGCTCAGTTGGTAGAGCAGCGGTTTCGTAAACCGCAGGTCACCAGTTCGACTCTGGTCGCTGGCTTTCCACCTCCGGTGGAACCGATGACAGTGATAAAAAATAAGATTACAATGACGTAAGAGAATCAATTGCTGAAACGCTGGCTATAAGTCTCGAGAGAACCACGTGTTCTCGAGAGGCTGTTAGTCCCGCCGGAGGTATCGAGTTCCTCGAGATGAAGAAAGCATGCGTTTCTGAGGGGCTTATTTTACAAGGACTAGCGAGTAACTACTCTTTTTCAGTATCTCCTTGTGCCATTTTGGTGACTGTTTGCTGTCTATAACTCCGGGCGAGTTGGATAACATAAATGACGAAAAGGTACACCTGCGGACTACTCGTCCGCAGGGTATTGTGTACATCAAATAGCATTTATTCTAGGCTTGGGTTCGACAGTGTGCCGATGTAATGACTCCTCACTGTCAAATCCTTCCCATTGACACATATATTAATGTATGTATGATTATAAGTAGGTTAATGATGAATTAACTAGAGGCAAATTTATTTATGGTGTTGTAGTAACGGCTTCGAAAAAGGCAAAGGTAGTAATTAGGTGGAAAAAGTGGGTCATTAAGATCCCCGAAGTAAAGAGGTGGAATTAGACTGGGATCTCATTGAGTATTGGCTTTCTCAAGAGTTTAACCTACCAATACTGTGACTTAACCGATTGCAAAAGAAGGAGGCAAATCATGAACGAACTTAGAGAGCTTATCGAATACATTGTGAAAGCACTAGTCGATAATCCGGAAAAAGTTGAGGTAAAGGAAATCGCTGGAGAAAAGAGCATTATATATGAGCTTAAAGTCGGTGAAGGTGATTTGGGTAAAGTGATTGGCAAAGAAGGTAGAACAGCAAAGGCTGTCAGAACAATCATTACCGCTGCAGCAATGAAACAAGGAAAACGCACGGTATTAGAGATTCTCGAATGACAGAGCGTAGTGTCCCTTGTCTTTTTCAGGCTGTTTTACGTACGTCTAAGCAGGCATCTATTTCATTGAAATTGATGGTGTCATTACAAGGAAAGTAGTCAAGGTTAGATAAAAAACCACAAATTGCAGCACACGGGGCCACTCCCCTTTTTTGTACCATATTTCAGGTATTTCTTAGACACATGTCGATAACGGTGGTATGATTTCAGATCCATTGATGCCACTAAATATATAGACAGACAATCCAATATGTGCTAAGCACATTTGGATTGCGGTGATTATATTAAGATGTCAGTGATGATCATAAGGAACCTCTCGACATGAAAATTGACATTCCACTGAATTAGAATATACTTATTTTGTATCAAGGAGGTTTTGTGAATATATACGTAGGTAATTTGTCGCGTGACACTACTGACAGTGATTTACAGAAGGCTTTTGAAGCCTTTGGACAGGTTCAATCTGTAACTATTGTCAAAGATAAGTTCAGTGGACGACCAAGAGGATTCGGATTCGTAGACATGCCTAACAACAAAGAAGCCCAGGCTGCGATCGACGGCTTGAATGGCAAGGAGTTCATGGGTCAAGCACTCAATGTTAACGAAGCACGTCCTCGTCCAGATCATCGAGGCGGCGGAAAACGAGGAGGCGGTGGTAAACGTCGGTCCTGGTAGAATATATTCACACAAAAAAATTCGTCGCAGAACTCTGCAAACCCACATGATTTTAACAGTGGCGCAGAAGGTATTTTAAATAACGGGAAGAGTTGTATTACCCAACACGATAAAACCAGGTATCTATTTTATAGAACTTGAGACGGACATGTCCAGGGCCTTGTATGAGTCGATCAATGTTTGTCTACCTGCAATATTATTGAGGATTACATATAGATACTGGGTAAGACCCGGATTGAGAATCTCTTGAAGCCTGGTTATGCGTCGGCATATATTACTTAAAGAATAGAATTCTTTTTTTAGAGAAAAATAACCCTCTGCAAGTTCTCTTTCTGTCATATTTTTTGGACGAAATGTAACGGTACAATGGTTGTAATGACTCCAATCCTCGGATATAAGCCTCCCTTCTTGTTTAAGACGATAATATAATCTTGTCCCAGGGTACGGCGTGAGAATATTAAATGTCGCAGTTGTTATTCTGTTTCTGTAAAGGAATTCTAAGGTATCATCAAACACTGCTTTAGTGTCGTCATCAAAGCCAAAAACAAATGAAGGATGAAATATGATACCTGTATTCTGAATTTTTTTGATCGCATCTTCATTATCCTTTNGTGATTTTAATGTTTTATGCATCCTNCTCATAGATTTTGCAGAAACTGATTCCAGTCCAACAAAAAGCCCCCGGCAGCCTGATTTCCAACACAGTTGCAACAATTCATCGTCCTTGGCAATTGAAACAGTGCTCTGACCGCCCCATTCGATATTCAGGCGAGCCATTTCCTTGAATAGATCCTTTGCATACTTAGGATTAGCTGCAACATTATCATCAAGCGAAAGAAACACTTTTGAATTCGCATTTTCTATGTCTTTTATTACAAGCGGTATTGGCAGAGTACGTATTCTTTTGCCATAAACACTGCTAACTGAACAAAATTCACAATCATACGGACACCCTTTAGTTGTATAAAAACCAAGCCACTTAATACCCAATACACTCCTGTCAATTCTAGAATCTCTTTTTGGCAAAGGTGCTTTTGATAGATCAGGTTCTTGATTCTCGTAATACTTCTTTAACGAATTCTTTTTAAAATCTTCAATAAGATTAGGCCATGAGCCTTCAGCCTCACCGATGACTACGGCATCCCCATAATTGATTGCCTCCTTAGGCATGACCGACGAATGAATCCCACCGAAAACTACCTTACTTCCTTTTTCCTTAAATATTCTTGCTAAATGATAACCCCTTTTTGCTGTAGCAGTCATTATTGAAATTCCAACCAGATCATAGTTTTCTGAGAAGTCAATATCATTAATATGTTCATCAACCATACTGACTTTGACATTCTCTGGAGTTAGAGCAGCGATAATCTGTAAGGCAACTTGTGGAACCTTGAAACCTACAGGTGATTTCTTATCTGATGAACGCGGTGAGATTAGAAGAAGTTTCATAAAATTTTACAATTATATAACTTTTTTGCAATAAAGGCAATAGTGCTTCATAAATTAACACAGCTTCACAATCTGCCTACTGTGTATTTTTTGCTGTTGAACTTTCTGTGGACACGGCTTTGCATTGATGCACATGTAATAGTATACAGACATTCACGACCATCAGTGTGTCCAGCTAGCCCCCGTTACTAGCCTTTCAAAAATTCTGAGGTTTGGGGGTATAGCGGGGTCTGGCAAATTCGAAAAAAAGCCGGGAGATCTACTCCCCGACTGACCCACCAAGGGTGCCCTGCGGACTACTAAACCCAGCCTGTTTTCTGTATATATTCCAAAGTCAATATTCACCCCATTTGTTGAGTACGGGTTTCAAATTGATCGTCTCCGTGTCGGGTTTGTGCCAAAAAGTGAAGTAACCTTATGGTTGCATGGTACCAGACCACTCACCTTAACGACCATACTCTGCTACTGATGGCGTCGTTGTAACTACGCCTTATCGCAGATACTATCGTTGTATGACTGTAAAATTCCAGAAAGGCGACCAGAAAGACGCATATTGCCAACATTGACTGCCGGCTCTTACTTGCCACGTGTACAAACCCGTATCGCTTACAATTTCCAGCCAGTGCGTATCGGGCACAATTGAGTAATTGACCAAAACGTTATCTCTGAAGATATTTAGTTCATAGAATTCTTCATCCTGTGTTCTGAACCACACAAAATCGATTTGCGCGGGCAACGAATCGACATGAATTATTCCGTTATATAGCGGATATAGTTGTTGAGGTGCAAAGGGTCGCCAGCGTGCTTCAAAACGCCGCTGCGCAGTGTATTCGGTAAAGTACTGCCAGTCAGAGCTGTAGGCTCTTACACGCCAAAAGTAATCACAAAGCTTTGTATTATCGTTTTGGATCAAGAAATACCAACCGTCACTGTCGCAGTATATGGTGTTCGGAGGCAGTGTATCGGTTGTAAGCTCTAATTCATACAATTCCGCATGTTCGACAGGTTGCCAGTCTAGTTGAACATGTATAGCAAATGACGCACCAGGCAAGGCTGCCGGATCCATGAAGACGAAATTGTCACGGGGATAAACGAGCAGTGGCGGTCCTGGCGGTGTCAACAGCGTGTCTTCGGGCGGTTCATATTCATACGGGTCTTTGCAGTCTGTATCGAAGATAACTATCATAAGAATGCAGACTATCAACAGGTTCACTATTACAGCATTCCTCTTTGCTGTTCTACTCATATTACGCCCTCTTTTCGTATATGATAGTGACCCTGATAGTCATGTCAACCTTGGCAATGAGACGTCTCGACAAAGCGCAGTTAAGGTCAGATAGGTTGGACTACGAAACATCTATAATTTTGGAAGAGAAGAATTATGGATGTTGATTGCGATCATCGTTCGATCTCAGCTGGTTAAACAGTCTCACTTATTCTATCGACCAGTTTTGAGAACCTGGCCAAATGACGCGACACGGTTTCAAACTCAAGTTGTTTCTTGCTGCGAAGCATCTGTGACCACAGAATTCCATTTTGGGTGATTTCGATTATGGCAAAAGGTTCGAGCTCAGATATCAAGTCGCGTACTGCTGCATCCAACATCAATTGTCTGTCATCCTGTGACACTAATTTGATGAAAAAACGGCGATCGAATTTCTTATCACCCGTTTGAAACTCGTGCTGTAGATGCATAAGTTTTCCGAGACGATCTGCGAAGTCCTCATGAGTTATTCGAATCCTGTATTTGCTTTCCACCGTGAATCGAATTCGGAGATATTCAACATTATCCATGCCCTCGCCGAGCCCTGGCTTTCTCGGTGTCGAAGGAAATTCACTTATCTCAACTATGAATTTCCTTCCTTTGTATTCACCATTGAATGTTGGGTACGTGTATATCTCGGCAAGTGATTGTTCGTCCGGACCTGTGAGTCTTCCGCGCCAGTTTGATGTCATTTGTTCTAAGAGTCGTTTGAAGTGTTTTTTCCAAGGTTTTTCTAAAGTCATAACACCTCCCTTCCGCCATACAAGAAACACAGCGGTGACTAATTACATTTCTACATGTCGTGCCTCCCATATCAATACATTAACATATCATAATGTCTGGATGACAGATGTCAACTCAGGGTTAGTTTAAGCGCCAAGACATCGTTACCAGGGTAGTTTGGGGTGGGTGGCGTCACATTATTCTGTAATGGGCGAATCGGGGGCTGACCCTAATGTAGATTACTTCTTCTTTGCTTTGTCAGGACCAGCGGTCCCCATTTCAGCCTTCACCTTTGCGACCCAGACATCATCATCGGCATTCAGCTCAATCGCCTTTTCGAAATGTCTATGGGCCTTCTTCGGCGCTCCCTGCCTTTTATAACAAAGACCTAGGTAATAATAGGCCTTGAAGTTGGCAGGATTTTTCTCAACGGCCTTCTCGAACTGGTGAATCGCTTGTTTGACCTGCCCTTTTTCATAATGCTTGACCCCATTTTCGAAGTGATTCTCCGAGGCCACAACATGTCCAGGCGGCCTGGCCACCGTACAGCACGCAGCAATGATAAGTACCATTAATACAAAAGATATTGAGAATCTCATTATTGCCTCCTGGGCAAATTATAAACAGGATTTGGATATTGTCAAGACTTAAGTCTTGACAATTATGGTATTTTTATTATAATCACTTAAAATTGGCGGAGATTAAGGCACTGCCCACCGTGTCGCCCTTGGGTAAGTACTAATAGACCGCATAATTTTGCTTTCAAGAAGTGGTTAGAAGGGTTATTTATACTTAGATACTTATGCATGCTTTGACACTAAAGGAGGCATAGATTCATTTAGCGGCTTTTTTCTGCTTTCTTGCAACTTCACAATCGAACAATGCGGAAGTGCTCCTTGGAACAGTATATTTCGACTCAACTAGCAGCATCCTGACGTCTGAATCAGAAATCATGCTCGAAAGCATAGCCGAAAAGATGCGCGCAGAACCGAATTTGATGATTGACATTCGTGGCTACACAGATAATGCTGATTCGCCTGCGGCCAATACTGTCCTTTCCAAGAGAATGGCAGATCAGATCAAGAACCACCTAACCGTCGAGCTGGGACTATCGAGCGACAGGATTCAAACATCTGGATTTGGCGCAAAAGACCCTATTGCTTCGAACAAAACTGATCAAGGAAGAAAGGAAAATCGCAGGGTACAAATCGTGATACGTAAACCCGACGCAGTGTTGACATGGTTTGAGAATGACGTAAGGGTACAGCCTCCTTCCCTCAGACCCTACTGGCTCGACCCGGTGCCGAATTATTATCTTTATCATGATTACAAAGTAACGACCGGTAAAAAGTCGAGTGCGCATATTCTCTACCCGAACAATGGCACACTGAGGATGGGCGAAGAGGCCACAGTCATTATTCAGGGTTCGAATCTGATACAAAGAGAAAATTCCTTCATCCAGAATCTGGAGCTGCAGGATGGTGGGCTCAGGGCCATACTAGAAGATGCGGCCAGCCAGGATGATCCCATTTCGAGCGCATCGGTTGCCGTGGGTGAACTGAACGATCCAGATAGTAAGACACAAACAGATGAAAAATTAGAGAGTCTTATCGTTGCTTATCAGAGCGGTGGCCGTGTCTCGGATGCAAGTGAAAAAACCGCGATCGACAAAGACGACAGTGTGGTCGTCGAGCAAAGTATTGATGCCGGTCTACCGACTGGATTCGCACTCGGGGTCATCGTCGGAAGGCCAACGGGAATAAGTCTCAGAAGCGGAATATCCAAGAAACACGCAATCGGCTTCAAAGTCGGCTGGTCTTTCCCTGAAGAAAGAATTCATTTTGTTGTTGATTATCTCTCCTATTTCCCGGAGTGGATAAAGAAAGAAGACTGGTATCCATATCTGAACGTCGGCGGTCGGTTGGAGATGAAACAGGAGCAGGACGAACGGCAGCTCAATCTCGGAATCAAAGTTGGTGTAGGCATTGAGTATGTTTATCGGCAATTAGGACTCTTTGGCGAACTTTGTCCGGTAGTGGAACTGGTGCCCGAAATTCACCTTGATTTAGAGGGCGGAATCGGAGTCCACTACTATTTTAGAAACTGAGATCAGCATGCTTGGGGACAGGCATAAACTTTTAAACTCTTAACATGGACTTTCTGCGGGGTAAATTGAATGCTTAGAAGACGAACGACCTTCCAAGAGATAGCGATGACAACTATTATCATAGCTGTTGTTGCTGTTTTGAGCATAACCTATGCGCTCTTGAACGTTAATGCCGACGCTCTCAAACGCTCTGCCCGGGAGTATGCGGTCTCTGTTGCCGAAAACGTTGCCTATAGGGTTTCCAACGAGGCTGAGGGTTTCGAGAATGCCTTAAAGCAGATAATCAATATTTTTAGTAGCCCGGGCATTTCAACGGCGGACAAGGTCGAAATGGCAAAGGCAATCATGGTCTTAGAGTCGGTGGACTTCATTGCCGTTTTTGATAAAAGAGGTAACCAGCAAGATGTCATCTCCTCACGTGCGGTTGATGTTCCTGATCTGCTACCTGAGGAATTGCGTCAAACAGTTGTCGATAAAGGCAAATATTATGGTTTAGTTGATGATGATAACGTTCCTGCCAGATTGAGTATTCTTATTCCTTGGTGGCGCAGAAATGAGATTTTCGCTTTCCTTTATACTGAAATGGACATGTCCGATATCTCTACCTATATAAAAGATATTTCACTCTCAAGACTTGGTGCAGAAGACTTGGTTTCTGTATTCGACAGAAATGGTAATGCTGTTCTTCCTTTGGACGAATCCAGACAGGAATTCTTAAAATCTGTTTTGCACCGAGGATTCATCACTGAAGATTCTCGGTTAGAAGATGTGTTCAGCAGCAATTTTCTTGCCACCTACAATTATACGGATGAGGACAAAGGGAAAATGCTCGGGGCACTAATCAGTATGCCGGACCTTGCCTGGGCTGTCTTCATCCAGCAACCCTACGAGACAGTCTACTGGAGTCTAGGTAGGATGAGAAGACTCTCGATTGGGGTCGGTGTTATATCCCTCTGCTTTGCTGTCCTTTTAGCTTTTCTTATTTCACGCTATATAACTCGCTCCATTGCTAAACTAACTCACGGTGTCCGGCAGATTGCAAACAGGAATTTCACGTTCAAAGTTGATATTCACTCAAAGAACGAAATCGGCGAGCTCGCAGCTACTTTTAACCAGATGGTTGACCAATTGAATTCTCACCGGAAAGAACTCGAAGAAAAGCAGAAAGAATTGGAAGTGCTTGCCAAAACTGATGCACTGACTGGACTGAACAATCACCGTCACTTCATGGATCGGTTGACTCGCGAGATCAAAGAGGCAGTTCGTTATGACTCACCTTTGAGTGTCATGATACTCGATCTTGATGACTTCAAGCGCGTCAATGACACGTACGGTCATCTTATTGGCGATCGTGTCATCTCAACGATCGCAGAGTTAATAAAAAGACATGTGCGTTCAACCGATATCGCTGCGAGATACGGCGGAGATGAATTCTGCGTGGCGCTTCCGAATACTACGGCACCAGGGGCAAGGGGTTTGGCAAAGAAATTATGTGAGGAAATATCTGAGGTGGTTTTTGCAGATGATGGCGAGACGGTTTTCCATGTTACGTGCAGTATTGGTCTGGCTCAGTTTCGGAAAGACATGAAGGATTCCCTAGTAATTCTGAAATTCGCTGACCAAGCTCTCTATAAAGCGAAATCCGCAGGCAGGAACCAAATAAAGGAAAAGACGCGGAGAAGACGAATTAAGGAGTAAAATAATCTGAGTATCGTGATTAACTCAAACCTCTGCGTGCTACACACATTCTTCAACTTTGCTTAATGTCCTAATATCTGTTTCTATCTCACCGCCGTACTTTTGACCACCTTCTTGCCTAAACGATACCGAATGAACATACCGCATCTAATCGACTCGTAAGTCGCCCCTTCTAGGACCACACCTGTATAAAATGTAGAAATTCTACCCCGTCATCAATGCCACACTATTCCAGAAAGAAGACTTAGGTCTCATACTGCCAATTGACACCAGGCTCCTAACTCTTATAATGTATTAGAATACATTCATATAAGTTCGACAGACACAAAAAGTAGTCGAGGAGGCCCGATCAAAGAGATTAGAAGAACAAGGTATAGGGATTTCTCTTTTCTCTTCCACCCAATGTGCCGTGGACATCGGCGCGAATCCATTGATGGACGCGCATTACGCAGAACTCCATCGTTCTGCCATACCAATAATTGCGCTATTCACAACAACAGAGAACAGTACAGGAGTTCACTTCTAGCATGATACGATTGAGAAAAGAGAAATCTATGGGTATCTATCAAACCTATTCTCTAGGGTGTCGTTTGTTCGTTTTCCGTAGAGAAACAAAGATATCTTAATATACTCGAGGAGGTAGTAGGAACCAAAATCAAAGAAAATAGATCGAAGTTTCGTAGACTCATTGAAAGGAGTGGAAAAATGAAAAAGAGAACACTACTTCGTACATTGCTGACGGCGGCCATTTTATTGCCAATATGCTTAAACTTCACATATGCTCAAAGAACTCAAGAAGAACTCATGAAAGGATCCCATCGTATGGAAAAAGAGGGTTGGATTTTCATTCACATCGAAGGGGATCCTTACAAGATGGGTTATCAGAATGGATACCTTGTGGCCAAGGAAGTCGAGAAAGCCCTGGCAGTCATGAAATTCTATGTCAAACATGCTACGGGTGAGGATTGGTCATGGTTCCGCAATGCCGCCAAACAACAATGGAGCAAAATAATGCCCGACGAATACAAGAAGGAATTCGAGGGCATAGCTGATGGAATCAAAGCAGCCGGAGTGACGGGGATCGACTATCTCGACCTTTGGGCTTGGAATGGATGGATTGATCTTGCTTGGTACTACATGCCCACGGTGGGTAAACTACAAACAGATGATGAAGTAAAGTATGGTTGGTTTAAACATAAACATCCCCCAGGACCGGGCTGCAGTGCTTTCATCGCAACTGGAAAAGCTACACGGGACGGACGAATTGTCATGTGCCACAGCCTGTGGTATGATTACCTATTCTGCGTCTACTGGAATGTGTGGATGGATATGAAACCAGAAAAGGGTTACAGGATCATAACCCAAGGTTTTCCGGGTTGGATATATGGTGGCACCGATTTCTGGATCAATAGCGGTGGCTTGATGGTCACGGAAACAACTATTTCCGAGTTTTCAGGTTACGATCCAAAGGCTCTGCCCAATTTCGTGAGAATCAGGAAATCATTGCAATACGCGGACAACATCGATGACTTCATCAAAATCATGACCAAGAGTGTCAACGGTGCTTATGCCAATGATTGGCTGATCGGTGACCTAAAAACAGGGGAGATCGCTCGTCTTGAATTGGGTCTGAAGAACTATCATGTCTGGCGCACATTTGATGGCTACTATGTGGGAAGCAACATGGCTCTGAGTCCTGAAGTCCGTAAAGAAACATCGTTTGATTACAACAACTTCAACAGTACTGCCATCTCACGTCGCACCAGGGCGATCGAATTCATGGAGATGTACTACGGATATATCGACGTTGATATCGCCAAGAAATTTCAAGCCGACCACTATGACCCTTCACATGAGAAATATATCCGAACCGCCAACACATTGTGTGGCCACGTAGAGTTGGATCCACGAGGTCTTCCTGAGTGGGGTTATGATCCCTACTATCCAGGCGGCTCCATATGTGCCGAAGCAACGGATAGTGAGCTGGCCGATAAGATGAAACTCTGGGCGAAATGGGGTCATGGCTGTGATTATGATTTTATTGCCAAGGACTTTCTGAAAGAACATCCAGAGTACAACTGGCAAAAACCATATCTTCAGAATCTCATATCATACCCGTGGACCACGTTTGAAATAATGAAATAAACAACGATGCACAGTACGTGGCGAGAGGTCCGACATTGCCTGTTACGGGTGGCGTTGGACCTCTCAGCTACATGTTAGAACCAGTGCTTACGTCAACGAATTCGATGAGTGTTACGATAAAAAACATATACTGCATGATTTTGGGTCACAACCACACTCAGAAGATCAACTAACATGGGCGGAATTCATGGTCAGTCACTGCTATTTTTAACTGGAGGATTATGATGGAATTCTTATTGGAACTTAATACCAAGATAAATAGCATTGTTTGGGGTCCACCGATGATTATCGCTATTATCGGAGTTGGTGTCTATGCATTGATAAGAACCAGATTCATCCAGTTCGCAAAATTCGGCCTCATGTGTCGAGAAACGATGGGTAAACTCTTCAAGAAGGAGAAAAGAGCCGAAGGTGATGTAAGACCATTTCAAGCACTATCAGTGGCAATGGGTGGAACCGTTGGAGTAGGAAATATCGCTGGCGTGGCAACCGCAATTGCAATGGGTGGACCAGGCGCCATCTTCTGGATGTGGATTTCTGGCCTTCTTGGCATGGGTACAAAATTCGCCGAGGTTGTATTGGGTGTCAACTACAGAAAAAGGGAGAAAGGCGGTCCGATGGTGGGCGGCCCCATGGTCTATATCAGAGAAGGTATGGGTAAAAACTGGGTTTTCCTTGCGGTAATATTCGCCCTCTTCGGCAGCCTCGCCGCATTTGGAATCGGAAATATGGTGCAAGCCAATTCAGTGGCAGATGGTCTTTTGCCGTTCGGTATTCCGCGTGTCTATACCGGGATTTTTCTTATTGTAGCGGTTGGGCTTGTTACAATTGGCGGGATAAAGAGAATCGCCAACGTGGCTATGGTTACTGTCCCTTTCATGACGATCATCTACATTCTTGGTGCATTGTTTATTATTGTTACACAAATCGGAAAGGTTCCCGAGGCTTTCGCCCTTATCTTCAGGTCTGCCTTCACTCCCATAGCCGCAACAGGTGGCTTCTTAGGTGCAACCATGCGCAGCGCCATACGCTACGGCATTGCCAGGGGTATCTTCAGCAACGAAGCCGGTCTTGGCAGTGCCCCCATGGCCCATGCCACAGCCATTACTGACCATCCTGCCCGTCAAGGTTTGTGGGGAATCTTTGAGGTATTCGTTGACACTATCATCGTTTGCTCAGCCACGGCACTAGCTATTATCATAACTGGTGCTTGGGCATCAGGAAAAAGCGGTGCACCCCTTACCATGCATGCCTTCCAGGCTGTTTTTGGCACGCGAGTAGGCTTTTCATTGGTTGTTCTCTCCATGGTTCTTACTGCCTACGATACCATTCTTGCCTGGTGTTTCTACGGTGAAACTTGTGTGGCTTATTTATTCAAGCGTGGAGCCAGGACCGTTTATCGGCTTATATGGCTGCCCTTCACCATGATCGGCGCATTGGGAAAACTCGAGGCTATTTGGGCAATATCTGACACCTTGAACGGACTCATGGCAATCCCTAATTTGATAGCGATTGTTGCGTTGGGCGGTATCGTAGCAAAGCGCACAAAGGAGTTTCTATCGCAACAGATAAATAAGTAACCTGAGGACAGGCACGCAAGGCTGGAAGATGAATTTATACACACATTGGTCATGTATTATTTTCCTATTAGTATCACCGATGATTAGTTCTGCCCAAGAATGGACCGCGCGGTATAATGGTCCAGGCAATGGGGATGACATAGCATATGCCCTTGCTTTAGACAACGCTGGCAATATCTATATCACCGGATGGAGTTGGCGTGCAGTTGTAGGCTATGAATATGCGACATTGAAATACAACGCTTCGGGTGTCGAGCAGTGGCTAGCAAGATACGGCGGACCAACCGACCGAGAAAACACCTGGGATTACGCTTATGCAGTTGCCGTTGATAATGCGCTTAACGTATATATCACGGGAGGCAGTCAAGGGCCTTCTAGTGGCCGAGACTTCGCAACTGTGAAGTATGATTCTTCGGGTGCAGCGCAGTGGGTCGCACGATATGATGGTCCAGCAAACGGTTTGGATGAGGCAAATGCGATTTCAGTTGACAGTGCTGGGAATGTTTATGTCACAGGTAAGAGCGCCGGGACAGGTACTGCTTATGACTATGCGACAATCAAATATGATTCCTTAGGATTTGAGCAGTGGGTCGCACGATACGATGGTCCAAGCAATGGGTGGGATTTTGCCAATGCGCTTGCCGTTGATATCTCGGGCAATGTCTATGTCACGGGATGGAGTGCGGGTTTCGGCACCGGCTATGACTACGCTACCATCAAGTATGATTCTTTGGGAATCGAGCAATGGGCGAAACGGTACACTAGTCCGGGCATCGGTGACGACTGTGCTTATGCCCTTGCTACCGATGTTGTCGGTAATGTATATGTTACTGGATGGAGCGAGGGAACGAATAGTGGTTATGACTATGCAACCGTTAAGTACGATTCATTGGGAGAGGAACAATGGGCAGTACGGCATTGTGGTCCAACCGACAACCAGGAAAAGGCTTATGCGCTCGCCGTTGACGACATGGGCAACGTCTATGTGACCGGATGGAGTGAAGGACCGGGTACCTACTATGATTACGCGACAGTGAGGTATTACTTTTCCGGTGATTTGCATTGGGAAGCGCGGTACGATGGACCAGCAAACGGTTTTGATTACGCACGTGCGCTTGCTATTGATAATGCGGGTAATGTCTACGTGACTGGGTGGAGCAAGGGCATCAATACTGATTACGATTACGCAACCGTAGTGTACGACTCATTCGGTATTCAGCAAATGACGGCGCGATACGATGGACCAGGCAATAGCTCAGATCAAGCATATGCACTCGCGGTTGATAATACTGGCAATGTTTATGTAACCGGATGCAGCAAGGGAATCGGTACCAGCTACGATTATGCGACTATCAAATATTCAAGTGTTGGAATTGAGGAGGAAGCTGAATTGGTGATGCACGATAAAACGCTCAGCCTGATGGTTTATCCAAATCCATTCACGCATTCGACTGATATCCGATTCACGCCCGCCCCGCTTCACAAGGCGAGGCCGGGGATACACGATTCACGATGCACGATAGAAAACCCGGAATTAAAAGTCTACGACGCTTCAGGACGGTTGGTAAGGTCTTTTTCACTATCTGCTACCTACTATCTACTACCTACTGTAATCTCCTGGTCAGGCGTCGATGACGCCAACAGGGAATTACCAAGTGGTGTTTACTTTCTGAAGTTCGAAATAGAGGGGCAAAGTACCACAGAGAAGTTGGCGTTAATAAGGTAGTACGAAGATATGTTACTGCACGATTATAAACTTCTTAGTGACATCAATGCCTGATTCTGTCTTCAGATTGTAAAAATATACCCCGTCTGCAAGATCGAGCATGTATGTACGCGAGTAATCTCCGGCCCCCAGATAATCTTTGATGAGTGTCGCGCATTTTCTGCCTGCAGCATCATAAACACTGAGCTCGACTTCTGTCGCTTGTGGGAGCGTGAATGCAAGAGATACTCTACTGCTAGTTATCACTGGCGCCTTGAACAAGAATTCATCCGGAGTCAACGAGACCCATTCATTAATGCCAGCTGGTGTCGTGAAATGAATTCGCATGAGCCAATCGCCTCCCCACATATTGCCATTACTGAAGGTACCGCTAGTACAATACCAGTCATATTGTGGATAGTCGATAGCCCAATCGAACGAGAGCGCTGGGCAAGCTGGACCTGGCTGCACCTGGAAATAGAAGAAAAACACATTATCACCGCTGGTAAACCACGTCCCGCTGGTATCAACACCAATGTAGTTCCAGACTCCTCTTTGTATGGTCGTGCTAATGGATTCCCAACGCACATTTGTCGGTGTAGCAGCACCGTCATATATTCGAAAGGTTGCGGTAGTGTCACCCGGTGAAGGCCACGTGGAATCGAAATAGCAGGCAATCGAGTCAACCCACCAATCCTCGGTCACTGGAAACTGGACACCCCAGCCATTGCCTGCATCGAACCAGTATGCGCCGCCATAGGCAAAACCATCATCATATATTAGCCAGTCTGATGCCGTAATCTCTTTAATCAGGGTATCGTTCAGCGGATTCTCATCGCCTACGAGTTGCGTATAAACAGTCACTGTAAAAAGTCCACTTTCAAACGCAAAGGAATCAGGAAAAGTAACTAAGGTAACATTACCTGGGTCAATATTACTCACGGTTTCTGTTGAAATATAGGCGCCCGGACTGATTTCACATGTAACGTCAAATGTTTCAATATTGAGACCATAGTTTTTTACGTTCGCCTGCGGATGAAAAGAGGTATCTGTAGGAATATACCAGGGTATTTCAATAGACGCTACTCCGACATCATGGTCCTGTGGGACTTCCAGAAGAACATTATCAATACCAAACGCCCAGCCCCAACCACCGGTTGGGTCCTCATAAGTAAATTGGACTTGCACTGAATCCGCTGGGAGATATGTGGTTAGATCAAACGTATCAACGCCACTGCTATCGACATAATAGGTGGCCAATTGATCCCAGCTTCCCCACGTGCTACCATCATGGAAACTTACATAGGAGGCGCCGATCGGAGGATCGAAAATAGTGAAGGCCCAGCTATAGCTGAGAAACAAATCAGTAAGCCCAATACAGTCCAAGGATGGAGAGATAAGATATTCGGTACCGGATGGCGCATTCTCACCAGCGTCGTCATCCGAATAATAGGCATAAGCAGTACCGTAGTTTGGCGGTGGAAGGAACAGGTCATCGGTGGTACCAACAGTCCAGGTGCACCCATCACTGTTTCCATCGATAACCTGCCAACCTAATGGCATACCTGATTCAAAGTCTTCGAAGAAAATNACCAACCTTCCTGTCGGTATGCTTAGCTCAGGGCCGTCAAACGGCACCCATACTTCATAACGAGCAATCGCTTTTCCCTGTTCCGCGAATTTTAACTCAGACGGTGTTTTCGATGCAAGCAAACATGTTATGCATATACAACTTAATGTTACTGATATTCTCCTCATAGTATCCTCCTTTTTTCATACACACTTGGTGACAGGTTCCGTCTACGACGAGAGTAAACACCAACTTTTCAACTTCCAATCAGCATCTCCCCTGCTCGGTGCGTCGTATTATTTCATCCTGCAAGTCTTTTCCCAGATCAATAAAATAATCACTGTATCCCGCGACCCGTACAATCAGGTCTCGGTACTTCTCAGGGTCTTTCTGTGCTTTCCTCAAAGTCTCTGCAGTCACGACATTGAACTGAATATGGTGCCCGTTCATGCTAAAATAGGCACGTATCAACGCAGCTAGTTTGTCAATCCCTTCCTCATCGGTGAGCAACTGGGGCGTGAATTTTTGATTCAGCAGCGTTCCTCCAGTACGAATGTGGTCCATCTTTGCGGCAGATTTTACTACTGCTGTCGGTCCGTTCTTATCCGTTCCCTGCACCGGTGAAATACCTTCGGATAGCGGGGTGCGCGCACGCCTGCCGTCTGGCGTAGCACCAACCTTGCTACCAAAATATACATGCACGGTTGTTGGCAGAAGATTAATGCGGAAATGTCCACCCTTGGTATTGGGTCTGCCATCGACTGCCTCGAAGAAAACCTCAAAAACCTGTTTCATGATGTCATCGGCATAATCATCATCATTTCCGTACTTCGGCGTAGAATCCCAAAGTTTGTTGCGTAATGTTTTGAAACCTCTGAAGTCGTTACGTAGCGCTTTCAACAACCGAAGCATACCGATATCTTTTCTGTCGAACACATGATACTTGATGGCCGTCAACGAATCAGTAATACTGCCGGTACCTACACCCTGGATGTATGAAGTGTTATAGCGAGCACCGCCATTGTGATAATCCCTACCCCTAGCGATACAGTCGTCGATGAGTACAGACAAGAAAACTGCCGGCATATACTTCGCATATATCCGTTCAATGATGACGTTACCCCTGATCTTCATGTCTACGAAGTGGTTAAGTTGTTTCTTGTATGCAGAAAATAGCTCATTGAATGTTTTGAAGCGTATGGGGTTGCCAGTTCGCAGTCCAACAATCTTGTTTGTCAAAGGGTCTTTGCCATTGCTAAGTGTAACTTCGAGGATTTTGACGAGATTGAAATAACCAGTAAGAATGTAACTTTCCTTGCCAAATGCACCGGTTTCAACACAACCACTCGCTCCCCCGTTACGTGCATCGATAATGGACTTGCCCTGCCTAAGCATCTCCTGGACGATTTCATCAGTATTGAATATAGATGGCTGGCCAAAACCGGTTTTGACTATGTTGAGTGCCCGCTTTAAGAATTCGTCCGGGTTCTTGTGGCTTATTTGAACCATAGCACTTGGCTGCAAAATGCGTATCTCTTCAATAACATCGAGGACTAAATATGATAATTCATTCACGGCATTCGAACCGTCTGGCTTCAAGCCGCCAAGATTTATCAAGCAGAAATCCGTGTAGGTGTTACTCTCTTGGGCGGTCACGCCAACTTTGGGCGGAGCTGGTTGATTGTTGAATTTTATCCAGAATGCCTGAAGCAACTCGCGCGCCCTCTCTTCGGTCAAAATGCCCTCTGCTAAGTCACGCCTGTAGAATGGATAGAGGTGTTGGTCAAGTCTGCCGGGATTGAAAGAGTCCCAGGTATTGAACTCGGTCACTACGCCCAGGTGCACGAACCAATAATATTGCAATGCTTCCCAGAACGTTCGGGGCGCATGAGCAGGTACCCGTTCACATATCTCTGCTATCTGCCTTAGCTCTTTTCTCCGCGTTGGCGATTTGGTCTTCCTGAGTCGTTGTTTCACCTCTGATGCATATCGCTGTGCAAAGACTATAAGGGCATCGGCAGCAACCGACATAGCAGAAAGCTCTTCACGTTTATCAAAGGCATCCGGGTCATTGTAGAAGTCCAGTCTCTGCAACTGATCTTGAATTTTCGCTTTAAAATCAAGAAACCCGCATTTGTATATCTTATCATCAAGCACAGTATGACCGGGTGCGCGCTGCTCCATGAATTCGGTGAACACACCTGCTTCATAGGCTAATCGCCACGCCGGGTCGACTACCTGGAATATGCGCTCGCGTATTGAACGGCCTCGCCAAAAGGGAATGATATTCTTTTTGTATACATCTCGGGTGCGCTTATTCACGGAGAATGCTACTTTTTTTCGTGAATCCAATACGTCGAGGTCTTTGAGGCTATGAATGCAAATCTCCGGATACGTAGGCGTTGCCCGTGGCCCAGGCCCGCGCTCGCCGACAATAAGTTCTCCATCGTCGATAAAGATCTTCTTATGCTTGAGAATGTGCGCGAATGCAAGGGCGCGAGCCACTGGTACTGAAACACGATTGGCTATGTCGCTCCTGTAAAACTCAGTTATTAGACTGGCACGTTCCGGTGAAACATATGGTTTCGTACTCAGGCTCTTCTCTCTAAGTTTTCTGATTCTTATATTCACATTCCACCCTCGATTTTCACACGCAAGCCATAGGTTTCAAGATGTTCTTTGATCTTGCGTAGTGACTGGTCCGAAGTCGGCTTGATGTGTTGCATCGCATATTCTCTCTTCATTCTCTGATATTTATCCTTGCACAAGTAATTATATGGCAACAGATGCATTTGTTCAATACCCTTGACGCTGCGAACAAACTCACCAATCTCACGGATGTTCTCACGTTTATCCGTTATTCCGGTAATTACCGGAATACGGACGATGATATGTGCCTTGTTGCGTGCAAGTTTTCTAAGGTTGTCCAGTATCAGTTCGTTGCCTTCCCCGGTGTATTTCTGATGCACTCGCTCATCCATCAGTTTGAGGTCATAGAGAAACAGGTCAACGTCTTTCAATATACGTCTCACGATTGCCCAAGAAGCGTATCCTGAAGTGTCGAGTGCAGTGTGGAGTCCTTTTTTCTTGCTTACCTTCAGCAGTTCCAAAAGAAAATCTGGTTGCATCAGCGGTTCACCTCCAGAAAATGTCACACCACCACCCGAGTACTTGTAGAAAATTCTGTCCTTATCAACCTCGGCCATTACCTGTGCAACCGTTACCTCACGGCCGATTATGTTTCCATCCTCGACATAGAACAAATTGGAATACTTACGACGGTCAATAGCGCCCACCTTCTCTGGCTCTAACTTCTGGCTCTCAGGATTTTGACACCACCAACATGAAAGTGGACAACCCTTCAAGAAAACAGTTGTACGAATACCGGGACCGTCATGTATCGCGTACCTAATAATGTCGAATATCATTCCCTTGTTTTGTTTGACGCGTGCCATTCTGATATTATCGGTATTTTCGAACGCGTGTCAACGCCAACTGGTTGATAACACCGCAAGATTCAATACCTTGACGGACATCGCTTTTCTCTTATAATCTATTAGTATTGTGTGACGCATTTTGCGAGTTTTGCAATGTAGCAAAAAGAGGAGGAGTTGTGGCCGGACAAAGTAGAATAATCATCGCACTCATACTAATAACCGGAGCGATTAGCGCAACCACGTGGTATGTACATCCGGACTCCACACTCAACTCCATTCAATCGGCTTTAGATTCATGTGCCAACAACGACACTGTACTCGTCGGGCCAGGAACCTATCATGAAAATATCGTTTGGCCGAACGTAAGGGGTATCAAACTCACCAGTGAAATAGGGCCTGATACCACAATAATAGATGGTGATTCAATCGGCGATGTCCTCTGGATAGACTCCTGTCCCAGTGTTGATACTACAACAATAATAGATGGATTCACCATTCGCAACGGTAGTCCAAATTGCGGCATATTCTGCCAAGCAATTCCTGGGGGAAGCTCGCCAACGATCGCCAACAACATCATTACCGCGAATGTCTGTGGTGTTTCCTGTGGCTTTGCGTCACCTGTGATCATCGGCAACACCATCATTGGCAATGGTAATGGCATTAACCTATATGCCTCACAGGCGTCGATTATCAACAATGAAATAAGCATGAATGACGGACATGGGATTGCTGGGTACATCTTTGCCCCAACCATTATCGGTAATATCATTTCTGACAATTCGGTCTGTGGTTTGGATGGCTGGTACGCCTCACCGATCATATCTTACACTACCATCAGCCAAAACGCCGGTCACGGTCTAAGCTTTGGCGATGGTTCGCCAATAATTGATCATTGTGTAATCGCAGAAAATGGCGGCGATGGCATAGCCTTCCATTGGGCATATATCACTTACCCGGAAATACATTACAGCGACATAGTGAATAACACAGGTTATGGGGTAAGGAACAATTCGTCAAACAATATCGTTAATGCCGTAAACAACTGGTGGGGTGATGCAACCGGACCATATCATCCCACCCTCAATCCGGGTGGTTTAGGTGATTCGGTGAGTGATTATGTGGATTTCAACCCCTGGCTCACGGGCCCGGGTGTCATGGACCGGCCAATTGTCAAACCGGTCAAGGAAGGTGAATACCTTGGCGCAACCATCTTCAGCGGGCCTCTACAACTGCGAGCAGGCAAGAAATGCAGAGTCTATGATATTGTGGGTAGAATTGTGGAACCAAACAGGATCACACGCGGTGTCTATTTCATAGAACTAGAGGGACGAATTTCACACAAGGTGATAAAAGTCAGGTAGGAAGAGATAAAATCATGCCATATCTATTTTACCGCATTACAGTTTTCGCCTTACTCCCTGCGCTTTTTATTGCCCAAATACCTGATACAGCTTGGACAAAAACATATGGAGGACCATTGGATGATTTCGGGATGTCTCTGCAGCAAACCTCTGACAGTGGTTATATCATATGCGGATGGACCGAGTCGTTCGGCTCAGGCAATGTTGATGTGTATCTTATCAAAACAAATGCCAATGGCGATACAGTATGGACGCAAACCTATGGTGGACCCCAAGAAGATGGTGGCAACTGGGTCGAGCAGATTTCTGATAACGGCTACATCATGGCTGGGCATACATACTCGTATGGCGCTGGTATGTTTGACGTCTATCTTATTAAAACTGACTCTCTGGGAGCGGTACAATGGACAAAAACCTATGGCGGATATCTCTATGATCAAGCGTGGTGTATCAAAGAAACCCCAGGAGGTGGATATATCGTTGCCGGTTTCACTGGTATTTCAGACCCTCTGTTTGATTTCTGGCTACTGAGAATTGACGATAACGGCGACACCCTGTGGACAAAGATCTTTGGAACCACGCTGGTCGAATGGTGCAACAGCGTATGTGTTACTCCGGACAGCGGTTATATCCTTGCCGGCTACACTGGTTATTTCGGCAATTACAACGTGTATCTGGTAAAGACAGACAAGAACGGCAACACGCAATGGACAAAAACATACGGCGGGTATAACGATGATTACGCATGGTCAGCAATACCTACCTCTGACAACGGCTATGTCGCCGTCGGATGGACCGAGTCCTTCGGTGCGGGAGATACTGATGTTTATTTCATTAAAATGGATGAAAACGGTGATACATTGTGGACTAAGACTTATGGCGGTCCACTTGAGGATAAAGCACTGAGTGTCCGTGAGATACCAGACGTAGGATACATTATTTTCGGAAGCACTTTTTCATACGGTATGGGAGGTGCCGATTTCTATCTCATCAAGACCGATCTTGATGGCTCGACCTTGTGGACAAAGACCATTGGCGGTCCTAATTGGGATAGGGCACATATCGGTCACCTAACGCCTGATGAAGGATATGTCATTGCAGGATTTACTTCTTCGTTTGGAACGGGTGGTACTGATGTCTGGCTTGTAAAAACACAACCAGATGTTGGTATTATGGAATACGAATCCCCACACGCGCCCCAAATTGTCCTTCAAGTAAGTCCCAATCCGTTTACACATTCCACTGATATCCGATATCAGACATCTGATATCGGTCAGAATGATACCAGAGGATCAAAAGGAGGAATGCCAGAACATCAGCAACCAGTACTACGGATTTACAATGCTGTAGGACAGTTAGTAAAGTCTTTTTCACTGCCTACTACCCACTGCCTATTACCTACTGTAATCTCCTGGTCTGGCATCGATGACGCCAACAGGAGATTACCAAGTGGCGTGTACTTTCTGTCGTTGCATGCAGGAAGCAATTTTGTACGGAAAAAAGTAATCTTAATGAGGTAACAACCACTGATTCCAAGAAAAACGGACAAACCCTAAACCTAATCAACAAATCATTGTCTAAGTTCCATAAGGAGGCTATTATGAAATTAGCACCAAAATTACTCATAGTTGCTGTTGCTGTCGTGGCCTTGCCAGCACTTATGAATGCACAATGTCCGGGCAAATGCACCGGCGCGTGTGTACAGACCAAGACTGACGCTTTCGTCAAGTCGGTTCCCGAGCAAATGATGTATCTAATGAGCATGGAAAAGCTCGCAGAAATGGTTGATGCCGGCAACAAAGACCTCATCATCTTGGATATCAGACCACCGCAGCATTATGGAAAGGGTCACATTAAGGGATCAATGCACATTCCCCTGCCCATGCTCGTTGAGAAAATGGAGACTATTCCAGACAGTAAGAAAGTTGCAGTGGTCTGCTCCATGGACACCAATTCTGCATTTGCGGTCGCAGTACTGGCGATGAACGGGCATGATGCCTGGATCGCTAAGGGTGGAATTTCAGGATGGGAAAAGCTCGGCCGTGAATTGGTTAAATAGACTATAGATTGCTTCTTACATTTCGGGGTCGTATGGATGAAAGTCGATACGGCCTCTTTCTTTTAATCAAAGAATTCCAGTCTGATTTTTCAGCTTCCACCACAAGATGTTGTGTGTTAGATGCTATACATTTGGTGCTACCAGCACCAAGAATGGATCGCCTCGGCATGAAATACTTGATTTCTATGACATACAGTCTATAATAATTCACTGCACGAGGAGGAATTATGACACGAAGAAGCTTTCTGAAATCACTAGGTACTGGTGTCGTGGCTTTCTTTGCCGGATTGATGGCCTTCGGATGCGGCAAAAAAGAGACCCCAAAGGAAGAAGCAGCCAAGCCTGAAACACCCGAGATGACTGAAGAACAGAAAAAAGAATATGTCTTTGCAAACTGCATCTGCGGCAAGTGTCCAAGTTGGGTCGAGTGTGATGAAAAAGGTGGCTTCTGTCTCGTTGGCAAGAGTCAATGCATCAAAGAGAAAAAAGGCTGTATCTGTCCTGAGTGTCCCGTGACCGCGAAGATGGGTTTGAAGTGGGGTTACTACTGCGTTGCTGGCAGTGCAAAATCGCTGATGGAGGCTGAAGCGACGGGTTAATTAGACGAGATAATCTTTCAACTTACACATGATCTATCTGAACCGAAGGGTCGGCGGAAACCACCGACCCTTTTCATATCTTTAAAGCCTGAAAAATAACGAGCAATACTAAACAGCTATCTCAACAAAACACACAGTTTTGTCTTGGTGATATCGCCACTAGTCAGTCGATAGAAATATACACCGTTGGGCAGATTTTTCCCGTCAAATATGACAGCATGTTCACCTGCATACAGCTCCTCATCGACGAGAATAGCTACTTCTTGACCTATTAAGTCATAGACCTTGAGTTCCACGCGACTCGTCTTGGGCATAGTGAAGCTAATCACGGTTGAACGGCTAAATGGATTCGGATTGTTCTGAGTCAGAACGACCTCTGACTGCGGCTTCGTAAAATCGGATAACTCCTCAATACCAGTTCCCCCGCTTGTGGTATGTACAATGGTACCATCGTAACCGACTGCCCAACCAGTGTCTGGATCCGTGAAATAGATTGCGTAGAGGAAGTTACTCGTGCCGCTATTCTGCAGCACCCAACTATCACCAGCGTTGGTAGTACTAAGTATAATCCCATTTATAGTATCACCACCAGCAATCCAACCGGTTTGGTAGTTCACGAAGTAGATGTCACTGAGGCCGTATGAAACACCCACATACAAAGAATCCCAAGTTGAACCGCCATCGATCGTGCGTAGTACTAATCCGCCAACACCTACGGCCCATGCCGTATCCGGACTCGTGGCGTGCACGCTCCTCAAATGACGTATTGTCCCAGATGTCTGTTCCAACCATGCTCCTCCACCATTTGTAGTATGAAAAATCGTTCCACCATCACCAACTGCATAGCCAATGTCGGCATCGAAGAAATGAACAGCCCATAGTTGTAGTTCGTCGAAGTCATAGAGCTGCGCAGTCCAGTTATCGCCTCCGTTACTCGTATGATAGATATATCGTATCGGGTCCTGTCCCGGGAATCCCTCTTCTCTGCCACCTGCAATCCAGCCGCTATTTTCATCCAAGAAATAAACACCCCAGTTATTGTAGTCCCCGCCAGTCTGGTCTTCCCAAGTGATGCCTGCATCAGTGGTGTGTCTTATTTTACCAGGACTGCCCACCGCATACCCCTCCAGTATGGTGACGAAATATATGCCCCAATAGTTCACCGACGGCTGTGGTTCAAGATCAACCCAAGTCTGTCCGCCGTCACTCGCATAAAATATCGAGTTGGTCATGCTCGCAATCCATCCATTTTGGGTGTCTACAAAATGGACATCAAAAAGCGACTTGTTTGTACCGGATGTCTGTGTATACCAGCCCTGAGCAAATGTAAGCAAAGGTAGTACTATTGCCAGTAATAAGTCCAGATACCTATTTCTCTCGTCCTTCATAGCGCACCTCCGTTAGTATATTAGACACATCGAACCTCAGATAAGCATAGACTCGTTTTTTCATCACACCTTCAAACCACTGGTTGAGCAAATACTCACTGAGCGTATACTCAATTATATCGTAAAATTGAGAATTGTCAACGGGCAAATTCAGATTTCCCGAATACATCCCTCTTCTCTCCAATATTTGGACAAATATCAATATGTAGGGTTTAGTAGAGAATCCGCCCTCTACTGGGGCTGTCTTTAAATCGGCTATGGGCTTGCTGTTGTGACTTACTTCAGTTTCTATAAACCGAGGAATTTCATGGCAGCACCACACAGAAATATGGCGAGGCCGGCGATGCCGTGTGAGTATCTCTCAAATCTACGCAGTGGCACTGCAGACAACCCGAAGTACGAAACTAATACAACGCCAAGCATGGTAGAGATTGTAATTCCACCAAATACCAGGGCAACGATCCAAACATCTATGATACTACCTCTAGCTGCAGGATACATGATCAGCGGAATCAACGGCTCACAGGGACCAAACACAAAAATGATGAAGAGAATCCAAGGCGTAATGCTCGCAGACACTGCACTATGCACATGGGTATGCTCAGCACTATGCTCGTGAGCATGCGAATGCGTCGTGCCGTCAATATGAAGATGCTTATGTCGATGGGGCTTCTTGCGAAGTGCCCTATGCACCCCCCACACAAAGTACGTGAAGCCGAATATCATGACGAACCATGTCGCTATATCACCGCGCACGGCTTCGATTCCTTCCAATTTAAACACCGCGATACCCAAGGCGATACCTACAAATCCAAGAATGATCGAACTGAGCACGTGTCCGACACCGCATAACACAGTAATGATCGAAGTTTTCAAAACACTCCAGCCTCGTGCTTTTGAGAGAACAATAAATGGTACGTAGTGGTCTGGACCAAATATTGTATGCACGAAGCCAAGAGTGGCTGCGGTACCGACCAAGACAGCTAACTCACCGGACATAGTATTCTCCTTTCAACATGTGTTACTATTTTGACAGAAGTGTTACGAAATAAGTATATGTAAAAAGACGAGTTTGTCAATGGTATTATTCTAAGCAGGGTAATTATCTAACCAGGGTGATTCGACCACTTGTCGCGAATTCACCTTGCATAAGGTTTATGATATACACTCCAGAGGCGACCCTTCTACCATGCACATCTTTCCCATCCCAATTGATATGATGAACACCGGGCTCTAGCACATCATTTGCAAGTGTCTGTACTTTTCTACCAACTGTATCATATATTGTCAGCGAAACCTTTTCATTCCCCATGGTCGAGATTCTTATCGTACATTGCGCACTAAACGGGTTAGGATATATGTGATTCAATCCAAATGTCGGTGGAGTCTCGCCATCATAACCCTGTCTCAGTATTTCACCAAGAGCCTCGATAAATCCTTCCATCTCCTCAATCGTACCGGTAGACACTCGAATATGCTGAGGCATTCCCCAGCCGACACGAACCTGATATCCCTTGGCGGCGAGCCGGGAAGCGACCATGCTGCCGCTTGTGCCAGTATTAAACATCATGAAATTGGTTTCAGAAGGAATATATTCCAATTCCAACGATTCAAACCCAGCGATGAGAATTTCTTTTGCCTGATTATTCAACGTAACCGTGTTGATGACATGTTGCTCGTCATCAAGCGCGGCCTGTGCAGCAGCTTGACTGACGTTGCTCACCATGCCAAAGTTTTGGGATGAGCCTATCTGAGCGGTAAACTGACCAGATGCCACCGAATAGCCGATGCGAGCTCCGGCCAAGCCATAGATTTTTGAAAAAGTGCGAACCACAATCACTGGCAGGCCCTCATCGATATACCTTATGCAACTCTCATAGTCAGAAGTCTGCACGTAATTGTGGTATGCTTCATCTACCACAACGACAATTTGACTGGGTAGTGAGTACATAAAACGCTCCATGGCCTGCTTCCGGATGACGGTTGCCTGGGGGTTGTTGGGGTTAACCAAAGATATGAGCCTGGTTCTGCCATTGATCGCCTTTACAATTGCATCCAAATCAATCACATAGTCCGCTCCAACGGGTACATGGACTACTGTTGCACCATTAGCCGTGGCCTCGGAAGCCATCTGAGCATAGGTTGGATTTGCAGTAATCATCTCATCACCTGCCGATAAGAAAGCATCCGCGATCAAACGAATTATCTCGGTTGCACCGGTTCCCGCACAGATATTATTCGCGTTCATGTCGTGAAGTGACGCGATCCGATTTTCCAGAGAGCCGTTAAACCAATCGGGATAGCGATGGGCTCTTTGTGTGGCCTCCTGCATTGCCTCTATTGCAAGAGGTGACGGTCCTAATGGATTTTCATTATAGCACAAGCGCCCATAAGTCTCGCCGTAATGCGTAAACCCAAATGGCCGAGCATTCAGCCGGCCAATCCCAGGTAAATACATGAAGCTCAAGCCAGCAATCGAGGCTTGCATAAACTCCCTACGTGTTACACGATTTTTAGTCATCTAATTCTCCTGATTAATTATAGGAGTTATCGGAAGGATGTCAATGGTACACTTAACACAAAGACCCGCCCAGACAAATTTTGCGCCACGTCCACATAATAACAACTATTCCTGGAAAGGCTCACTAAAATAAGAATTTGGCTTCATATAGAGCCGTAATTTCTTGTAGTCAAAAATGACGTTAAATCGTCTGAGTGCATCACTGCCGATAATTCCATCCGCACCCTCTTGTTTGGATCTAGCGTGGGCTGGTGCAAACGCCGTAACCACATCTTCCAGATCAACAGATCCCAGTATCAACGAAGCGATTCTTCCTTTCTTACCATAGATATCGCCACTGAGGCCTGTACCGAGATAACAATCCTCAAGCCTCTCGGGCAGTGCAAACTTCATGCGCTCCCTTATCAGCAACTCCAACGCATCGCTTGATGCCAAGTCGATATAGAGCGAAACGGCTGTTCTTGCTTCACCCTTGATACTTATCACCGCCTCAATCCAAGGGATTTGCTTGTTGTTCCTGAATGTCAGCGGAATCCACGCCCAAGAGGAATCAACTAATTGATCCGAATTTTCGTGAAGTCTTATAATCATATGGTCGTAGTCGATCTCGACTGCATAGTTACCGAACAATGAATATCCGGTAACGCCGTCACTTGGAAACCCTCTCATTATGTTATCCTGAAGAACGATGATTCTTTGATCTGTGAACTCTACGTCACCAATGAAAAATGATACTGATTCGGCCATGATTGCTGTCGCAGCCGGACCTTCTCCGGCACCAGGCACTTCCACGTCAACGACATTAGGGAGATTCAGGCTATCCCTCAAATCTACGTTGTACACTAAAAGTCCTTCGAAGGCATACCCGTATCCAAAATGACTTTGAGCTCGCGCGAATCGTCAATTCTAACCGGCAACATGACCTTGTTTCTTGAGAGTTTAAATGGTATTGAAAGGCTCTGGCCAGACACTGAATTCTTCAATGCAACGTGTTGACCAGTGGTATTTCTCGGCTGGCGATCGCGCCTGCAAGTGCATGAGCAAACAAGTAAGCTCACACAGAGAATCAATATTATCGCTGACTCTTGCCCTAACATGGATGATTATATACCCCACAGGCTAAAGACTCAAGCCTCTTCAAACATGACGTGAAGGCTTGCCTTCCGACCAAAGCCATGTATAATTTATCTAGAAGAAAAAGGAGTCAAACATGATCAGAACCAAATATGTATTATTTTATGTAATGATGATCTTGCTTATTACGACGTTCGTCCACGCAGAGAGAGAGAATGCTTTTCTCGTCGACACAAATGTCATATATACCCAGGGCCGAGGCAGCCAAACTTGGCCTGGCGTAGCCTTTGATGGGACTAATCACCTCGTGGTATGGGAAGACACGCGCTGCTATCCTCAGATTGACATATACTGTGCACGCGTCAATTCTCAGGGCATATTTCTTGATTCTGCAGGGATCCATATCGGGACCGCAACGTATGATTATTTACAAGACTATTGCGACGCCATTCCAGCAGTAGCCTTTAATGGTACTGAATATCTGGTGGTCTGGCAGGATCGTCGGAATTCCTCAGACATTGACATTTACGGTGCCCGGCTAAATACTTCAGGTGTCGTCTTAGACTCAAGCGGTATCGCCATCTCAACTGCAAGTGCCCATCAAAGACATCCTGCGATCATCTCTGATGGCACGGATTATTTTGTAGTATGGCAAGACGAGCGTTCCGGAGCACCAGATATCTGTGGTGCACGCGTGACCCAAACAGGCGTCGTACTGGATCCGAATGGCATTCCAATTTGCAGTACTACACATAGTCAGAAATATCCCGCGGCTGCTTTTGATGGCACGAATTATCTCGTCGTTTGGCAAGACGCGCGTGATACTACAAGCAGTCGATGTGATATCTATGGTGCAAGGGTAAGCGTGAACGGCATAGTCATTGATACCGACGGTATCGCAATATCCGATTATACCTTGGATCAATTGCTTCCTTCGGTAGATTTTGACGGTACTGATTTTCTGATCGTATGGGAAGATCGGCGTTCACCGGCGCGTGACATCTACGGTACGCGTATGGATACTGCAGGAGTTGTCCTTGAACCAAATGGCATTGCTATATCTGCGGACCCTATGTCCCCCGAATGCAGTCCTGCGATTGCTTTTGATGGTACGAATTATCTTGTTGTATGGGAAGACGACAGAAATGGCACTTATCCAGACATCTACGGCGCGCGTGTCGATCAGGGGGGCATTGTGCTCGATGCTCTAGGCATTCCCATTTCTGTAACCCAGGGACAGAAACGACTGCCAGCAGTCGCATTTGGCAGCACAGACTACCTGGTGGCATGGCACGACGACCGAGACTACCCCACGGGTGATATCTACGGCTCGCGCGTGAGCACGGCCGGTACGGTTATTGATCCCGCTGGTATCGACATCTCTCTATCGGCAGTTTTCCAAAATGAGCCTGCGGCTGCTTGCGATGGAGCAAATTTCTTAATTGCTTGGGGTGATTTACGTGCAGGTCTATATTCTTCTGATATATACGGGGCACGGGTCGATGCGGCCGGCAACATTCTCGATTCTCCCAGTTTTGTCATCTGCAATGCTACATTTGGTCAATATTCCCCGGTGATCGCTTTCGACGGCAACAACTACTGTGTGGTCTGGACGCACAATATAGGTGGTTCATGGGCAGTCAAAGGCACCCGCGTGAGTAGGCAAGGCATTGTCCTCAATCCGACTTACATAAATATCTCATCGGGAGGTATGGCCATGTCGCCGCACTGTGCCTCAAACAATCTTAACCATCTAGTGGTGTGGATCGACTACCGTGACAGTTATACCAGCCCTGACATCTATGGTGCGCGCTTGGATACTAATGGCATGGTTCTCGATCCCGGAGGCATTGCCATCTGCACGAATGGTGAAGTTCAGTATAGCGCATCAGTTGCATCGGACGGCTCAGATTATTTCGTAGTGTGGCGGGATAATAGAAACGGACTGCACGACATCTATGGTGCACGTGTAACGTCCAATGGTAATGTACTCGATCCCAACGGTATTCTCGTATCGACTGCAACGTCATTCCAAGACAATCCCTCAGTTGCTTTTGACGGTACCAACTATCTCGTCGTTTGGGATGATGAACGTAACGGTTCAAACGATATCTACGGAGCACGCGTAACTCAGAATGGCGTCGTGCTTGACCCTGATGGTTTCGAGATCTCGATCGCCAACGGTGACCAGACAAAACCGTCAGTTTCGTATGCCGGCACCAACTTCGTGATAGTGTGGGAAGACAATCGTAACGGTCCAGTCACTGATCTCTATGGCGCACTGGTCGATGCAAGCAGCACGGTGATCGATAGCTTCGCCGTATCCACGCAACCAGGATTTCAGCTATATCCAGCCACAACCAAAGGTGCCGGATCAGACATTCTTGTCACCTATTCCGGATGGGCTCAATATATAAACACCCGCGCTGCCAACGCCATGCGCGTTTGGGGTACGTTCTATCCGTTCACAGGAATCGAAGAACATACAGGACAGCAGGCACAGAATGCAGGATATAATCTGACCGCTTCACCGAATCCATTCACACACATCACCAATATCAGATTCATGATTCACGATTCACGATACATGATAGAAAACCCGGAATTGAAGATCTTCGATGCAGCAGGACGGCTAGTCAAATCTCTTAATCATGAATCATGCATCACGGATCGTGCATCGACGATTGGTTGGGACGGTACAGACGACGCTAATCGTCAATTAGGCAGTGGCGTTTATTTCGTTAGACTGACGACCAACGACCATAGCATTACAGAGAAAATACTGCTCGTACGATAGTCAGTAGGGCATGGTTTTACGCCCTGCAAAAAAGAATCTGCAAACCTAAAGATTTGCCCTACATTGCTTCTCGACTCCTCCACTCCATTCCACGGCGGTCTCGCTCTAAACCTACGCATGTCGTACTGTTCGAGCGAGACCGCACCTTTTCGGGCACAAGGATTTCGACGGGATAATGTGTGCGTGCAATCGGCAAGTTATTCGGGTATTCACAGATAGCTACGCAGTAAAGGTGCGGGGGAATCGAGAACTACATAACCCAGTCAGCGTTAACCGTTATCCTGATGCAGAAGGGGGAGCACAAGTACTCCCCCCATTTTTTGATAAGGGACACGTTGCACCAGGCACGCACGCGCTCTCAGAACAAATCCCTCAATGTCAGTTGTTTGTCGAAAGTTTTGCCTTCCCGCAGTATTCCGATTGTATAAGTCGTACCGGCTTCTGCCCTCATTAGTTTTCTTAAGGCAATAACGCCGTCAAGGTATTGGACTTCAATTCCATTTATGGATGTAATGATATCTCTTTCTTTAAAACCCGCATCGTCTGCCGGAGTGTTGGGTGAGACAAATTGCACTTCGACGTCATTGTCCGCGTTATACAGATACTGAAGCCCGCTTTTCCCCCGCTGAAATTCTTTGCCAAAATCATCTCCCTTTTCTAGTATCACCTTCTGATCGCTGTAATCCATGTACAGCACAAAGTTACGCAGAAAAGAATTACCTACGTTTCCTATCATGGACTCTTCCGCAAAACTGCCAGTTCCTTCCTGAGATGGCATACCAATCAGCGGATTTTCCAAAATGAAACCGTCAATCTCGATCGTCCTAAATCGTGATATCCTAGATTTAGTCCAACCAGCAGCATCACCGACAATAACATCAACGCCTTCCCGATTCAGCAGATCATTGGCCTTCGTATATGGATAGTGAAAATCAATATCCGGTGCGCCTATATCCAAGCGCCATTTACCTGAATATTCGCCGTCAACCGTGAGTGGCAGACTAAACATACTACCCTCAATCGGTGAATCAATTACTTTGCCATTACCATGATATTCGAATTTCGACGGATGATAGAAAGACAACGTCTGCTTCGCATAATCGATTTTCGTTACAAAACGCGAGAGAAAATCATAACCTAAGATGCCTATAACATCTAAACCGAGGGCTCTCTGAAAGATTTCACGAAAACTAAGCGCGAGCACCTTCTGTTCCCGGAATTGAATGCTACCTACCGTATACGCCGGGAGAGTAACGAAATAGAAGTTGACGACTCCCGAAGCACCCTGCCCCTTAATGGGTCCTTCGAATTGAAGATTTAACTCAGCAGCGAAACTAGAATCAATAACATTGACCGAAGCCCCACAGTCCAGAACCCACAGTCTTTCTTTGCCGAGTACATTGACCGGCAGGTAGATATGGCTTTCAATAAACTCAACCGGCACGTCTTCGGCATTATCACCTTTCATGAAGACGAAATCCTCGACATCTTCTTGCGGTGGTTCAAAAAGCGAATTGTCGATTTCAACGTTAAACGCATACTTCGCATATTCCACCGTGGTTGTCTCACCAGTTGGCAGGGTTTTAACCTTTTCACGAAACGGGAAAGTCATTCCGTCCACCGTGCGGAAATCTGAGTAAGTAATATGATCCTCGTTATCAGGTTTGATGATCATCGTTCTCAACAGATAGAAATTTGATTTGTTATAGAAATTAATCTGAACATCTTGGTTGATTGTGTTCGCGATCTTCACAACGTAGCAATCTTTGCCATTCACCTTTTCAACACCCTCGAATGTCAGTGTGAAAAATTCTGATTCCGAATTCATATATTCGTATTCCTCCATCAGTTTTCTCACCTCGCGTTCTTTTAACGTATTTTCATCCCGTTTAATCAACACCTTCCCATTTGCGTCAACCACCCAGCTTACTTCCCCGTTGTCACCTGATACTTCACTCACTATTTTGAGGTCTGTTTCCTGCCTCAACCTGAGCGGGCGTTCGCTCCATTGCTTGAATGTTCCCTCAAGCCCGGCACCCTCAATTACGATTGCACCTTCCTGGTACATCGTCTTCATTGCCTTCAAATTTTCCAATCCGCCAATCGCCTCAAAATGCTTTTCGAGGATTGCACGGGGATCAGTTAAAGACTTCTCGCCAAAAACTGTGCCACTCAATACTGTGAGACTCAACAAATATGTGAGGATCAATCGCCTTGAAATCATAACTTCCTCCTATCACCAATACTTACCACAATTCTTTCTATTGGTAATACGTTGTACGGATCGAAAAATTCATAGTAGTTAGGGTATAAATAACAGAACAACATTGTTTACCTTCCTTTCTTCTTGAACACTGGATAGAAAACCAAGGTCAATCCATATTCGAGGCCGTCTTTTTTCCACTCGGCGCTGTCAAATTCTTTCAGTAACATCCGAATTTTCCTCTCCAATTTCTTTATTTGTTCCGGAGTTGTACGGATGTGGGTACGAGCCGCGGTAGCTTGCCTTTCCTCTTTCCCCGGTTTTATCAGTTTCGCAGCGATGCTTTCGTTAACCTCAGACAGAGTATTCTCAAGCATTGATGCAAACATTGCCTGGAATTCGCCGAGCACTTCCTTACCCTGTGCTTGCATCCGGAACAACTTGCTATCCACGGAGAATTGATTCGCCACTGTGCGGTAGTATTTCTCCAGAGTGCCGCGTTTCTTCCGTGTCTTGACGAGCTTTATTAAACCCGCACGTTCCAAAATCTCCACGTGATGATAGAGTTTTGTCGGCTGCTGCCCAAGCGAGTCAGCCACCTGTTTAGCGGTTCTCGGATTACATGCGAAGGCTTCTAGTAGCTGCACCCTTAAGGGATGAGCCATGACTTTCACTTGCTCCAGACTCTTCAGTTCAAACACTTCCTTCATGCTAGCTCCTTATTCATCATAATTTTAATATTCAAATATATGTGAATATTCAACTACATTATAATAAAAAAACGGAATTTGTCAAGGGGTAAAATGCACCGGGGTAACTTGACTCGTACCAGCAGGGCCTGTATCGTGACTATTAACAGACACCATAAGTAAGTTATAATTACCTATAAGAACGTAGTTTCAGTAACGATGGAAGAAGGAGTGATCGTAAGGAGTAGAGAATGTCATCTCAATCATATACCGGAAGAATCTATGAGCATTCGTCGTCAAGATATCTGACAGTCCGTTGTCCTTTGACGGTTGATTATCACCCATATTTTTCATGCGGCTGAGTTTTTTTGTTATATCGGCCTTTTATTTCTGCACAGCAAGGCTAGGAGGCAGTAAGAGGAGGAATAAAGGCCATGTTGTGGGTAGTGGGAACAGGCTGCTTTAGCGCGTCGACAGAGGACATTTCTTTGGCAATTCCCAGATTTCAATGTCACAGCATACTGCGTGTCAAAATTTCAAAGAAAAGTTGCCTGTTTCTTTCTCACGCGAGCCAAGACAGGCTCGGGGGAGGAAAGAATGAGACATCATTATGTAAAAACGGTCAGCATGCTGCTAATAGTAATTAACGCAGCGCATGCCGCAATCTAGTATGTACATCCCGATTCGACATTGAACTCGATTCAGACTGCATTAGATGCTTGCGCTACCAATGATACCGTTCTCGTCGGGTCCGGTATCTACTATGAGAACATAGTCTGGCCAAGCACACAAGGCATTGGCCTAACAAGTGAATATGGAACAGATACAACAATAATAGATGGCAGCCTTGTCACGAGCGCCGTGAAGATAAGCACAGCCGTAGATTCAACCACCATTATTCACGGTTTCACTATTCAGAATGGGAGATATATAGACGGCCGTGGTATTGGACTCTTCACAAACAGCTCACCAAATATCATCGGTAATTCAATCACTAACAATAGTGCAAGCGCTGTCGGCGGTGGAGGCATAGCCTGCTATGTGAGCTGTTCACCACTAATCAGGCATAACACCATTTTCAGCAACGTAGGTGACACCGGTGCTGGCATCGCCTGTCGTCTGTTGTGCAATCCTCACATCGATAGCTGCAACATAATAGACAACACTGGTGACGGGATATATTGCGACTATATTTCTAATCCGGTAGTCAATTACAACAACATTTGTGATAATGCCGGCTACGGAATGTGTAATCTTGATTCGGTTGTCATGGTCGATGCAGAGAATAACTGGTGGGATGACCCCAGCGGTCCTGGCGGCGCCGGACCTGGAACAGGCGACTCAGTGAACCAATGGGTCGATTTCGACCCGTGGCTTACTCAACCTGGCGCTAGAGAACAGCAGCAATTGAGCATCACTGACCAGGAGCCAACAATCATGGTGCCAACAATTCTTAGTGGTACCATCCTTCCGTTCACAATTAACCAAAGCAGTTCAATTTGCATTCGGCTCTTTAACATCACTGGTCGCGAATGCTGGTCAGCAGAAAGAGCTACATACGAATCCGGGTCACATACGCTGAATCTGCCGAAGTTCGCAGCTGGCATTTATTTCTTGTGGTGTAAGATAGACCACCAGAAAGAGGTACACAGAATTTTGTTCATCAGGTAGGTATAATGGGGACAGGTTAGATTTCTGGGGAAAAATTATCCTGTCCCCTATTGACATACAGCCATAACGCTTTACAATTCAACGATACTTCTAAATGAAAAACCGTAAATCGGCAATTGCGTTAATACTAACGATATCGGTTGCGAGCTATGCGATAGATTCGAGTCATAGTATCCGACAGCCAACACAAAAAACGAAATCGTACCCAATTCGCGCCGACACCATCGAGAATTTCGATGATGGAATGATTGAATTGTTTTCCTACCCGGGAGAGGACTATGACTCAAGTGCCTGGTCTTTAGATTCTCTCATCACCTACAACAACTCTCCGTATTCACTCAAATTATGGGGGAATACTTGGAAACTGGAAAGTATTATCCCGGTCACTCTGGATACGGGTGACGTATGGCAGGTAGCAGCATATGTCGACACCATCGGTGAGATCCACGGCTTTGCTTTGAGGGACACTGCGCACACCCTACTATATTCCTTTGCCGGCACCCAGCAATTAAATATCGAAGACTGGGTTACGGTATACCAGGGCGCATTTCCGAATCAAAACTGGAATCTCTACCAACTACCGGTTGGTCAAGACTGGCTTGCCTATTATGGCTACTTACCCACGGTCAACGGCATCGTTTTCATTAATGACCGCGACTACGATCCCAATGGTGTCGTCTATTTCGATGAAGTACTCGATATCACAAATGACCTTCCTATGGTTCCGCAAGTCACGATATGGTTCACGTCTGGACAAATCTACGAAGACACTAAGGGCACAAGACTCGTTGATGTTCAATTCTACAGTACCGTCGTAGATACCGACAGTTGGTATCATGAATATTTCTGGTATTTTGGTGATGATTCTACAAGCAGCGAACCGAATCCGTTTCATACCTACATCGTTGAAGATGATCATGAATACACCGTGCTCTTGGAAGTGGTCGACAGCACCTATCTGTGGGGGCGTGCGTCCTGTTCGGTATTCGTAGACCCTGGTCCCACGACATTTCCTCTGACCATGAATTTTGTGGGCGATGTCATGCTCGCAAGACGGTACGAGCAACCAGGTGGGATAATTCCTACCCTAGGTGTTGAAGCAATTTTTGAGCCGACCATTCCCTACTTAGGGGACGCCGCGGAGATCACCGTAGCTAACCTCGAGTGCCCATTGACCGATACTGGTACACCACATCCCACCAAGCCCATCATCTTCAGGGGTTCACCTGAGAACGTCGATGGCTTGGCCTACGCAGGTATCGATGTCGTGACGATCGCCAACAACCATATCATCGACTATGGTCTGGAAGGCTTACAGGAAACGCAATCTGTCCTCGACTCGAACAACATTAGATATTCGGGTGCTGGTGCAAATGCGTACGAGGCATACCTTCCCCTCTTCTACAACAAGAAAGGCGTCAATATTGCTTATTTGGCATCTAGCGACAGAACGGGACAGTATGACAATTACCAACCATACCTGAATGCCGGCTTCAACAAATCAGGATTTGCCAACCTTACTCAATTTGACATCTCTCGGCAGATACACACAGTTGAAAACGACGCTGATCTGATAATCGTTGAAATGCATTCAGGAAACGAGTATTCGCCAACGCCAGCGCTGCCGGACAGAAATCCTGCTGATTACAATGAGGATGAAATGTATTCGCCATTTCTCTTCGTGCCCACGAGAGGCGACATTGAAGACCGGCGTCACGCAATAGACGAGGGCGCAGATTTGGTTGTTTGCCATCATGTTCACGTTCTACAAGGTCTCGAAGTGTATAATGGAAAGCTTATCGCTCATTCGCTGGGTGATTTCACCTTCGATCTTAATTATACGGAAACGTTTCCATCAATGATTCTCAATACCAAGATCAATGAGACAGGTTTCTACGAATATTGTATTGTGCCGGTATACATAGACGATTACATCCCGATGAGAGCAAAGGGTGAGCTTGGATTGTACATCCTTGATTATCTTGCACGCCGCACAAAAGATCTCAACACCTATCTCGTCGTCGACCGCGATAGTATCACTGCTCAGCTTATTCTGGACACGCTCAACATGACATCCATGACAATAACACAGGCGGATGAAGTGCAATTGCACTACGAGGATAATTATTGGATATCTAACCCACAGCGTCTGACAAGGGACGGGGACGTATGGTCGATGCTTTCGATTATTCCATCAGGAAATTGGCAATTTCGACTGGGTAGAGAAACGATATGGTTTGGTAATTTTGAAGATGAAGGGTGCACTCTCTGGGAACTTGACCACGATGATGAGTTCTATGATAGTACCGTGGCCTTCCGCGGTGCGAGGTCACTTTGCCAAAGGCGGCTTGAAGGAAGTTCGACAATAACTACAGGGTTCGAGAAAAGAATAACATGCTATTCAGACACGACACATTACACGCTCTATGGGTACATCAAGACCCAGAACGCCAATAATGCCCGGGCGGTCGTCAGGTTTTATGAGTCAAGATATGGCTCATATAGTCTTGGCTCACGAACTATCGGCGAAGTAGATGATACCACCGATTGGACGTCGTACCATGATAATTTCACGCCTGCCAATGGCACAAACTACTTTGACATCTGGCTGAGGAGCGAAGGGCCACAAAGCGGTGAAGCCCATGTTTGGTTCGATGATATCGGAGTGATTGAATGGGAAAATTGGCAAGCGTTCAACCCCGCAATCACCTTCCCGACACCTAACGACTACTACTGGATTCAAATAAGAACTGATGTCGAAACATATGACGCAACAGTCTCATATGAAGAGATGATATACAACCCGGGCGCCGTAGTGGATTACAGTATGAAAAATGATTTTCCATACGTGTTATTCCAGAGTTTTTCGAATCCGGCTAAATCCAGAGTGATAATCAGATATCAACTAAGTGCAACAAGTGGTGTAACACTACAAATGTACAACATTCTGGGCCAACAGGTGAGAACACTAATAAACGAAACACAGACTCCCGGACTGAAATCGGTTATTTGGGACGGCCGAGACAATCAAGGCAGAAAACTAGGCGCCGGGGTCTATTTCTGCCGACTCCAGACAGCCGGGTTTGAGCAGTCACAAAAAATCATCTGGTTGAAATAGACAAACCCCTAAATCAGTCAACCATACAAAAAAGTGAATTTTCCACAACTCCCTAGCGAGCAATGTGTCGAGAGCTGGCAAGAACAAAGGAGACGCCAATTCTACGCGAAATACAGCATTCTTGATAACCATCTCTTCAAGAAAATCACAAAAGGACAATAAATAATGTCCACAGTCCTAAAAGCGGAGTCAAGCAGGATGGCGCGCCATTCGCGCCGTTACTCCGGTAATTACCGGAGGGACGGAGTGTGGGTTGATTACTTGATTCTATTGGCGTTTTGCATACAATGTTTTCATGGAAGATAAGAAAGAATTACTCGCTTACTGCGGGCTATACTGTGGTGATTGCGGAGGTTACGATGGAGCTATTGCCGACAAGGCGCAGAAGTTAAAAGAAACGCTGGATAGATTCAAGTTTCACCGTACTGCAAAGCACTTTTTTCCCAAGGATCTTAAAGACTATGATAAGCTTTACGAAATGCTCAGCTTCATTACCACACTAAGATGCTCAAAAGTCTGCCGGCATAAAACCAAAGGTGAAACAAAATGCGAAATTCGAAAATGCTGCACTGAGAAGGGCTTCTATGCTTGTCATGAGTGCAACGATTTTGAAACCTGCGACAAAATAAAAAAATTGACCGAACCTCATGGCGATGCCCCTATAAAGAATCTGAGGGCGATTAAAGAAGTGGGCATCGAGGATTGGATTAACAAAGCGAAGCGATTCTGGTTTGCTGACGATGAATAGGAGGCGAAAATGAGTTTCATGACGCTTGTTTCCATGACACCACTAGAAGAAGGTGAGAGTGTGAGTCAACATGTTGCTAAAGTTGTGGATGTTGTCGACCAGTCAGGTCTCCCCTACGTCATCACGCCAATGGGTACAATAATCGAGAGTAAAACCTGGGATGAAGTGATGACCGTCCTCAAGCAGGGCTTTATGAAAATGAAGGAAGAATGTTCCAGAATTTCAATCTCCATAAAAATCGACTATCGTGAGGGTAAAAATAGTAGAATGAAAGCAAAAATCGAATCGCTCGAACAAAAACTCGGCAAGGAATTACACAAAATCGATTAGCCGGACGTGCCCTAGATTACCAAAATCTCAAGTCTTTGATCCTGCCGTTTCGACGATGGTCGCGGCCCTGACTTAGAAGCTGAACTGCTTATCTCTTAGCACCTTAAGGCAAGCATTCACGACCTTAGTGTCATAGAGTTTTTTCTTATTCTTGGTTATTTCCTTGACCGCAACCTCCATACCGCGCGCGGGACGGTAGGGACGATGCGCCAACATCGACTCGACAACATCAGCCACCCCGAGTATCTTAGCTTCGAGCATGATCTCACCATCCTTAATTCCGCTTGGATATCCTGAACCGTCCAATCTTTCGTGATGCTGAAGCACGATTTCTGCAACCGGCCATGGGAATTCAATGGTCCTAAGTATGTCGTAACCAACTAAGACATGGTCTTTTACCAGAGCAAACTCAGGTTCGCTCAAACCGCTGGGCTTGTTGAGAATACCGGCTGGTACATTAATCTTGCCGATATCGTGCACTAGTGAGGCAACATGCAATCCCTCTTTCTGATTCTCAGGTAAACGCATTCTCTCGGCAATAGCATCAGCCAATACTGCGACACGATGTTGATGACCGGCGGTATACGGGTCACGCTTTTCGACCGCGGACGTCAATGCGTTAATAGTATCTTCCAAGACCTTTTGCATTCTTTCGTAACTGCGCTTCAGTTCATCTTGGGTTCGCTTATACTCGGTGATGTCGTGCGCAATACCTAACACCACAGTCTTGCCATCTATTCTCACGGGAAATGTGCGGATGCTGACCATCGTCTTGCTGCCATCTTTTCTGGTAAGGATGAACTCATCTGGACCGGTTGGCTGACCCAGTGCATTGCGTGCCAGAAGTGCAGCGGCTTTTGGTATTTGCTTGGTTGACAGCAATTTCGTTTTTGCGAAATTCTTGCCAACTAATTCTTCCTTCTTATAGCCGACCATTTCCTCGGCAGCCCTGTTACCATCGAGGAAAATACCTCTCAGGTCGGTTAAATAATATCCGTCCGGAGCGTACTCGAAAAGAATCTTCAATCGCTCTTCCGAGCTCTTAATGGTATCCTCTGACATCTTTCGCTGAGTAATATCCCACAAATAAGAACGGGTCCCGATTATCTTGTCACCCTCCTTCAAGGCGATAGCATCAATCTCGAGATACATAATCTCGCCGCTCTTCTTGATCCCCATGAACTCATACTTTGAGGGTACTTTCCTGTCATTAATACGTCCATTATGGATTTTCACAACGCGATCAAAATCATCGGGATGGATGATCGAACCGATATCTTTCGTTTTCATTTCTTCCAAAGTATAGCCGAACAGATCCGCTAGGCGCTTGTTACAGAACTTGATCTTTCCTTCCCGATCGTCGATCAATATCGCGGCACCTGCCTTTTCAACGAGTTCTCGGTAGCGTTCTTCTGAATCACGTAGATTATGCTCGGCCTGCACTCGTCCACTGATATCACGGACAACACCCTGAATGACTTGCGCACCAGCAATCTCAAACAAACTAGATGAAACTTCGGCAGGAAAAACCGTGCCATCTTTTTTCTTGAAATTAATTTCGAAATTTACGGATCCTTTCTTTGATATATCCTTGAATGCCTTTGCTGATTTCGACAGCGCATCTGATGGGTGCAGTTTGTCGATCGTCAGGGAGAGAATATCGGGTTTTGAGTATTCAAAGAGCTCTAGCACCTTATTATTCACATCAATGATGTTGCCATCTAAGTCGTGGATGAATATTGCATCGTTTGAGTTCTGAAAGAGATTTCGGTATTTCTCTTCGTTTTCCCTCAGAGCCCTCTCCGCCAATTTGCGTTCTGAGACATCCCTGGTTGTCGTAACAAACGCTTGGGGATTACCTTGATCATCTGTTATCAGCGAGGCGTTTACCTCGCCGTCGAACGAAGTTCCATCCTTCCGCAGTAATCTATATTCAACGTTCCTCATCGTACCCTTTTCCAATGTCTTCTTCAGATTAGCCATTGCTATCTTGTGTTCTGCCGGGTCAATCAGATCAAACCCATTCTTCCCACACAACTCATCCGGGTTATCGAAACCGTGCATCTGCAGTGTCTGTGGAGACACATACGTAATATAACCTTCTAAGTCAGCAACCGTAACCGCCTCGGGCGTGGTGTTCACCAAAGTACGGTACCGTTCCTCTGATGCCTTTAGGCTTCTTTCGGCCTCTTTGCGTGATGAAATGTCACGATAGATAGCGTACATTCCAACCAGTTTCTTGTTAACGACAATAGGAGAAGCGAGAACTGATACATCAAGCATGCTTCCATCTTTACGCTGACACACTGCCTCCAACGAAACACTCTTACCTTTTCTTGCGCGTTCTGTGATAGATTTAGCCTCTTCAAATCGATCCTGAGGAGCGATGAGTTCCTCGATCGACTTGCCTTCGACTTCCTTGCGTGTGTAACCAAATATCTTGGTAAATTCACTGTTTATCCTTCGCACCATGCCCTCGGTATCCGTGACCGCGATACCCTCCTGGGCGCTTTCGAGCAACTGCTCAAGGTGTGCCTTCTCACTTTCTAGTGCCTGCTGCACGTATCTACGCTGTTCTATTTCTTGATGTAGATCATTATGGGTCCGAGCATTCCTCAGCGCCGTAGCTGCGTAAGTTGCAAAAACATCAACAACGGATAAATCGTCATCATCAAACCCCTTGGTGTAACGGTTAAGGCACATGGCACCCAGTTTTTCGCCGTCAACAATAAGGGGCGCCACGATAATATGCTCGTCCTCCTCATCGGGCGTGCCGGGAATGTGATGACCAACAGGGCTCTGAAGCGTTTCATTGAAAATTGTCGCCTTTCCCATTTTGATTGCGTGACCCGTAAAGCTTTTGTCGATATCAAGCGGGGTGGCCATGATTTCGTCTTCGTAAGGGGGGTCAATGGCAACCACGGGGGTGAGTGTTTTCTTATCCGGTTCGAGCAAGTATATCGCACATCCGTGGGCATTGAGGATATTTCTCGCGCTTGACCCAATGCGCGTCAGAACTTCTCTAATATCGAGACTCTCGGTAAGGTAGCGCGCTGTTTCTAGCAGCTGGCGTTGATAATCAGTTGTTTTTTGCAACAGACGCTCGGCCCGCTTGCTTTCTGATATATCGGTAAAGGCAGCAAAATAGCCAATAATCTCTCCCTCTTGTGACTTCCTGACAAGCGTGGATACGCTGACCGGGATTACGCTATTGTTGCTTTGCAAGCTACACACATAGTTTTTTACAAAACCTTTTTCAAATGTCAACTTCTGCAATTCTTCAATTCTATCCTTTTGCGGTGAGAAATCAGCAAGGAACCTACCCACAATTTTTTCCTTTGAACACTGTAACATATTCTCCAGGGTCTTATCCAAATCCAATATAACACCCAATGGGCTGAGATAAGAAATAGGAGTCGGCAGAAAGGACCAGATGTCTTTTATGTATTGCTCAAATTCAACCAACGCCTGTTCGTTTATGCCGTTATCGTTGTTATTGTTCAAAGCTTACGGCTCCCAGGTAACAAGAAATTCGTGATAGGCATCTTCCTTACACATACAGCTGCTTTCTTGGATTTCAACGCGCGATCTTGGATACATGAACTTAAATAACCGCTGGAAATAACCTTCCAGATACCTGCAATATAATGGATGAACCTTGAAATCATGAAGATGGATTACTGCATGCCGATTTTCCTCATCTAACTGCTCGGCATCCAGATGCCCCGTATCATAGTGTTTAATCCAATATTCTGGTGCGTGAGTGAATGCAACGCGTGGCGAAACAAAGAATTTCATAAGCAGTTTGACAATGAAAGAGTACTTGGGAGCGGCATCCCCCATCTCTTTGATATCTTCATCGGTCCAATTGAATATATCCTTGATCACCAACAAGGACAACGCACGCATGCCAAGCGGCAGCCACTCCATCGACTTCACGTTCTCATAGGAAATAGGGTAACCCAGTTCTTGCAGTCTCGCCTTGACCTTGACTAACCCTTCATCCCCACATTTGTTTCTTATGTATTCGGCATCTGTTTCGAAAACCGTACCCCTTACTCGACCATTCATTTTGACCAGTTTTTCGGCCTCTGTCTTCTTTATCATAGCCCTTCCTTTCGGTCAACTAATCCACTTATGACTCTTAAGTCTAGTAAAATATACAACACAACCGTGAAAAAGTCAAGTATTTCGTTTAAAAAGCATCTTGTTCTTTCAAACAAGCCGTAAATGCATGGAAACCCATGTGTTTCCTGCGAACGACCAAGCCGCGCATTTAGCCAGCCAATATGTCATCCAATAGCTACCTCGAGGCACTTCGTGCCAGAACATGATTTCACCGGGGCATGTCATAATAAACCTTAGCTAGGAAACTCGTGTCCAATATTAAGAAAGAGCAAGGAAATTAATAGATAGTTGAGAACCGAGGTGACGTCTCGGTTCTATTTTTTACCTTTCCTTGGGTATCTCATCTATTCGGCAAGATAAAACTTAACACGAGGAGGATAAAAGAAAAATGAAGAAAATTTTAATAAGCATTGCAACGGGAGTTGGAATAGCGGCTATCATATTAGTATCGTGGCAGACGATAGTCATGCGCCAGGATCTGCAGGACAAAATCGACATGGTGAATCTGATGATCTCGAAATACGAGGCGAAAGCACAATTCATCGAAGATTATCTGCCAATGGTCAACGCCTATACTGAATCCGAAATAACTGCTAAGCGTATTCTCGCAGCGGTGTATGAAAACAGCGTGCAATACGATTTGGCTCCTGAATTGATTCTCTCCGTAATAAAAGTTGAGTCCGAGTTTAATCCAAATGCCTACAGCAAAGCAGGCGCTATTGGCCTAATGCAGGTAATGCCGGTCACAGGAATATACGTAGGCAGGAGTCTTGGGCTATGGATCGACAGTGAAAGCGACATGTATGATATTGAGAAGAATATACAAATCGGAACTGTGTTCCTAAAGGAATGCATTGAGCGATTAGGTGAGAAAAGAGGATTAGGCTATTACTATGCGGGACGTAACACCAAATACTACCATCTGTACACAAAGAAAATCGCAGCTGCCAAGGCGTCCTGGAATGTTGAAGCTGCCAATTTAACCTTTAACGTGCAATAGGATAATTGCAGTCAGAACAAAGAGGGGTGATCAACGGACGATCACCCTTTTTTGTTTATTTTCACAAAAAGCGGTAAATGCTGGAAGCCTCTCTGTGTCAGAATATTTCTTCTATTGCCTCAGCAGGTACCCAACCACCAACACCGCCGGGTAGCTGGATCAAGGCATAATCGCCTCTGGTTTCACGCAGCTTTACCTCTGCCCCATCATGGATAACAAGAATCTCTTTATAGTCCTCTCCCGGCCCACTCAGGGCACTGACTTCAGACACGGTGACGACGGCATGGCGTGCAGCAGTATCGGCGGCCCAACTCTGCCAGCTGATAAAAAAAAGCATGCAGAGCACTGAGGCAACAACAAGCGCGTAACAATAAATGCTCCTGCGGTATATGATGAAAAGTGAAGCAAATGCCGCAGCGATGACAAAGAAAATTGTGGTCACGACTTCTGCTTCATAGAAAGAAAGGTAGCGAAAGACATTTAATAGTACTTGCATGACAGGACTGGTTCTGGCAGACGTTTTATCGACGCGATAGTTGCGTGCGAAATCGAGGTTATGCATAACATCCTTGTCACGAGGCGAGAGAAAGTTTGCCTTACGATAATTCAAGATCGCCTTACCAAACATACCTTGCTTAAAGTAAGAATTACCCAGATTGTAATAAATTTTGGTGCTGCCAACGTTATTACTCGCCTGCTCGTATGCGGCGATCGCTTCAGCGTACCTGCCCTGCTGGTAATACTCGTTGCCCTGATTATATAAATCGGTAGGGCCTGATTCGAACTGCGTGATGATCACAAGAGAAAAAATCATCGACATCATAATTCGTCGAGTAATTCCCTTGCCTCGTCAAAAAGCTCCTGCGGATTTTCACATTTCATCCCCGGCGAGAAACGCATATCGCACTGGTTTAACAGATCATTGAGTCTCCTCACAATTTCCTCACTGACATTTCTCTTAGCGAGTTCATCAACGATATCCACGTTGGTAAGTAACCCAACATCAAGGTTGTAGCGATCGCTAATGTAACCAATCAGTACTCTTGAAAGAGCAGCATGAAATTCCTTATGGTTGTTCTTTTTCAGATGCTGCTCAGCTTGTTTCAGACGTTTCTTCACTAACTTACTCGAACGCAATTTTCGTGCGTAGGCCCGGTCCGTAAGGAGTCTTGCTTGATGTCGACGATACAGGAGAGATAAACCAATTCCGAGCAGCGAAGCGAAATACGGAAGTGCTAGCCACCAGCCTGCAGACTGCCTTTGACTCCTAAGATTATCGGCGTCCGATTTGATGTGTATGATGTCGGCACCAGTAATCTTGAGCCCACCTGTCTGAGCAAGTTCAACCGCCGCCGCTGTTTGAGTTGCCGTGAATCTCAATTCGTCAGTCTCGAGCATCTGATACGTCTTTTCCGCCGGATCGAAGTAGGCAATATTCAAACCTGGAATTGCATGCTCGCCATCAGTCTGGGGAATCAAGGGATAGCGGAATTCTTTGTAACCTTGAATACGGCTATTCACAAAATCCGTGCTCTCTTGTATCTCAGGCTCCAGTACCTTCACTCCCGGTATTGATGGAATAAGCGGCTTCTCAAGCAACTTGATGTTACCAGAACCGCTGATTCTCACAATAAGATTTATCGGTTCTCCAGCTTCAGAAGTCGTTCTATCGAGTGACGTTTTGATATTGAATTGCCCAACACCACCCGTGAATTCTTCCGGCTTGCCTTCACTCGGTAATGGCTTGACATCAATGTATAACGGGTCAGATTCCAGACGTAGAGTTTTCGTGGTACCGAAAAAATCAAAGAAATCGCGCGGCGATTGCAAGACCGCGACGTCGAGTTTCATTGGCGTTATACGTAGCTGACCGCTCGTCATAGGAAAGAGCGCCGATTTTCTTAACACGCTATAATCATACAGCTTGCCGTCTATGGTCTTACGTTGAAATTCAATACGCTGGGCATCAAATATAGGTTCAACCCAGAAACCGCGGAATGATGGTGCTTCAGAAAGATCAAGGTCGGCCAGTCTGAGTCTCGTATAGAGAGTATAGTCGACTATCACTTGTTCACCCTGGTAAATACTCTTGCGGTTCGCAGTTGCCACCAACTTGATATTGCCACCCAGAGCTGCGCCCGGTTCACCAGGTGAAGGCGACATCTTCGCCGGCGGCTGAGTTGGTTGTGCTGGTCCCTTCACCACCTTTATGGAAATTGGCTTTGTCCGATAGGTCTCACCCCTGAATTCCAGCTGACACGCCCCGATGAAAGTCTCTCCAATCTCCTTAGGATACAATGTATAAATGAAGTTAATGAATTGACGCTGGACAATCTTTCCCCCGCTCATTTGAATACTGGTCGATTGTGATGATTGAGTACCGCCAATGTCGAAATCGGGTAACGCCGGTAATTGTGGAGAAGGTACCTGACCGATATCCTCCCCCTCTACCGATACCGTGAGCAGCACCGGCTCACCAAGTCCAACCTCTGTTCTATTGACCGACGCCACAAAGTTGAGGTCTCCCGCGAAGAGAAGTACGTTCAGCAGAATAAGAATTTTACCAGTCTTTATCAACACGTTCCTTCCTTTCTTGGGCGCGTGACTTCTCCAAGTTTTCTTTCTCTTCACTCTGTAGTGCCTGAAGAATACGCTCTGCCTCTTCTTTACTAATCTCGCCCTCCCTTGGCTGGGGTTGAGGTTGCTCCTGTTCTTGCGGCTCAGGCTGTTGTTGTTGCTGAGAAGAATCACTTTGGGGCTGGTTCTGCAGCTGTTCCTTCAGTCCCAGGCAGAATTCAAGGTTTTGCTTCGTCTCAACATCCTTCGGATTCACGAGCAAGGACATCTTATATGACTCGATGGCTGCGTCGAGTTGTCCCTTTCTAAACTGGCTGTTGCCGATGTTATAAAAAACATTTGCCTGAAAATCCTTTGCCTTTTCCAAAAATCCGAGCTGAAACTCACTGATTGCCTCATCGTATTTTTCAAGACGGTAAAGCGCCCTTCCCATATTGTAATGGATTTTAGGATTATCCGGTTCCTGAACTAGTGCCTCCTGGTAATGCCTCAGTGCTTCTTCATACTCACCGCTGCGTTCAAGACGATTGCCGCGCCGCATACTGGAGCCAACGTCTGCAGACACTAGTTGCATCATTAATAGCATCAAACAGAATATCAAAGACGACACCGATAATCTACACTCTTTCGTTTTGTCTGTTGTCGTACGGGCACAAACCCCGCTCCGTAGATTGTACATCTCCTCTCGGTTTTCCGACGAAACCGTTATACCTTGGACGATACGGAATTCGTTACCGACAACCCTCGGAGAATTAACCTTCATATTTGAACCATCTTCCCCTTCGGTCGTTCAGGAACACACCTAAGAATACAAAAATAAATGCCGGAAGCAAGAAGTAATGATACCGTTCCTCATAATCAATGTACTCACCACCGCCAATTTCTTTTTTCTTAATCTTGTCGAGTTCTGCGACCAGTCGATCGACATAAATGCCTTCGGTCCGGAAATATCTGCCATCGGTGGCTTTAGCCATCACAATCAACAACCTTTCGGCAAGTCGTGACATGACGATTTTCTCATCTTTGTCTTTCTTGTAAGAAACGAAGTTCCCCCCTTGGTCAAATTCAGGAACGGGCGCTCCTTCGACTGTACCCGTACCCACTGCAAACATTCTTACACCTTCATCTCTTATCTTGTCGATTGCGGCCATCGGGTCACCGACAAGATTATCTCCATCGGTATATATGATCAAAGCCTTGTACGTATCTTCTTCAGAATTAAACAGGGAGCTCGAAATCCGTATTGCCTTTTCCAGATCGGTGCCGGGTTTCGGAACAACATCTGGTGAGATGATATCAAGAAAGAGTCTCGCCGCTTCGATATCGGTAGTAAGTGGACACATGACGTAGCAATCGCCCGCAAACGCCGTTATGCCTACTCGATCGCTCGTGATGTTCTCGAGCAACAGCGCGATTTCGGTCTTGGCTCGACTCAGACGATTTGGTTTCATATCTTGTGCCAGCATACTTTTGGATGCATCGAGGGCAATCACCACATCAATACCCTTGCCCTTATATATTTGCAGTTTCTCTCCCCACTTAGGACGGGCCAGAGCCACAACGAGACAGACGAATCCCAAGATAAAAAGTACCAGCTGGAAAACCTGCAAGCGGGTACTCAAGGAATCCGTTATTCTAGGAATCATTTTCTCATCGGCCAAACGTCTGAGACGCGATCGCTTCTGAATCATGTGAACGATGAATCCTACGATGATTATAGGAATCAAAAAAAGCAGATACAATGCTTGCGGTGCAACCCACTTGATCACGGCAGTCTCCTGAAGAATACAAAACCGAACAGAAGATTCACCACCAGCAACACCGTCGCGGGCAGCATGAGCCTGCCTCCCTTCTCTGCATAGACTGTGTGTTGGGTGGTCTTGAAAGTGGTTGGCTCCATCTCATCTATCTCATCATACACCGTCTTCAGTGCCGCTGCATCCGAGGCTAGAAATGCATGGCCACCCGTAATGGTAGCTATTTCGTTCAGCGTATTCATATCAAAATCAATTTCCACTTGCGTATAGCGACGGCCGTATAATGGATGGTCAACCGGATACGGCACCATCCCCTTGGTACCGACGCCAATACAGTAAACCTTGATACCATAGGTCTGGGCAATCTTCGCCGCACTGACCGGGTCGATTTCGCCGCGATTATTGACGCCGTCGGTCAGTAGGATAATCGTTTTTTCAGTAGCTCTTGAATCTTTCAAACGCGTAACGGCTGTTGCCAATCCCGTTCCGATTGCTGTTCCATCCTCCAAGATGCCAAAATCCACAAAATCAAGTAGGTCTTTGAGAATCGTGTGGTCAAAAGTCAAAGGACACTGGGTCAAAGCGTCAGCGGCAAAGATGACGAGTCCGATCCTATCACCCCTACGCCTTTCGACGAATTCTTTGGCCCTTTCCTTGGCAACATACAACCGGTTCTTAGGCTGGAAATCCTCGGCCCTCATGGACGTCGATGTGTCAAGGCAGAGCATGATGTCGACACCACGCGTCTCCATTTCTTCATACACTCTGCCTTTCTGAGGCCTAGCCAGGGCAAAAGCCATCAAAACAAGCACGACTACGTTGAGGAATGTTGGTATGTAACGAAAGATCTTGCCACGATTCCTCGTTTTCCTAAAATAGGAGACATCAGAAAACCTGATTGCCGATTTACGCTTCCTTAATTCAAAATAAACGAGCGGAATAACGAGCAACAAGAGTAGCAAATACAAGGGTTGTGCGAATCTCATGCTTTCTCCGCGGTAGTCTCTTCGGGTCTAGTTTTATCGACTAGTTCCTTTGCCGTATCGACGACGGTACTTATTTCGTCTTGAGGAGGCATGTATTTAGCGTACTTCACCATGTCAGCACGTGTGAAAAAATCATTGAATTCATCACGCTGTGGTATCCTGCGTTCTTTCAGATGTGCAATTATCTCGGTGGTGGTCTGCTCTGCAGCCTTGAACACAAAACGGCGCTCAAGGTATTTCTTCAAGATTTCCGACAACGCGTAGTAGAGTTTTTTGATCAACCCTTTTGTAAGCCAATCATCTAGTGGAATATTCTCCAGTGCTACAATAGCTTCAATCCACGGTGGTGGCAACGGTTTAGCAATCTTCCGCATTTTCTGTATTCTTCTAACGTAGCGATATGCTAAGTATCCAACGACTGCACCGATAAGGACAATACCGGCAATAATCAAAGGTAGGAGATTAGGGAATTCCACTGCTTTCTTGATGTCATTGATATCCTGCATGTCTTGCGGCTTGACGCTAGCAACGTTTAATGTGACCATGTTGCTTGATAACGTGTCAAGTGTCTCACCCGTTCTATACAAAAATTTGAATCTTGGAATACTCAGTGCCCCGGTACCAAATGGCACGAGCCTGATGTCATATGTTTTCGTCACCATTCCCTCTTCCTCGATCACTCTACCCTCTTGCTGGAGAATCATGAACGGCTCTACTGAATCCACAAAAGGCTCGGATATTTCTGTTCCTTGAGGGTATTGGACGAAGAGTGTTAGTTCAAAAGGATCACCGATGGTCAGTTCTTTGTTAACGTATGCCCCACTAATTTGTGCTTTAATCTCTATCTGGGTAATCAACAATAATAGAATCACCGATATCTCCTGGCGCGTTCCTGAAAGAATTTGTGCAGTTTGGGTGTGAAATCATCCGATGTGAGCAGGTCGATACTGTCAATGCCCAACGATTTGAGAAGCCTTCTCTGATTATCAATGTCCTGCAAACGGTGGGCACGATAATCATCCAGAAGTCTCTTGTCATAAGTATCTATGGCGACAATTTCACCCGTCTCCGCATCCTCGAGTTCGAGAAGACCGATTCTCGGCAACACATTCTCAGCTGGATCGGTTATCGTAATAACCACAAAGTCGTGACGCCGGGCGACGACCCCGATTGGAATACGCAATGTCTCAGGCTCAAAACCCTCGCCGAGAAAATCACTGAGGAAGAAAATTATTGCGCGGTGCTTCAGAATGTGCATGAGGAATTCGAGGGCCATCGTCGGATCCGTACCCTTACTTTGCGGCTTGAAATAGAGAATATCACGGATTAATCGTAGCACATGAAATCTTCCCTTCTTGGGAGGCACGTACTTTTCAACGCGATCGGTGAAGAATAAGAGCCCTACCTTGTCATTATTCCGCACCGCAGAAAAGGCTAGGGTTGCCGCTATCTCAGCCGCCTGTTCAAGTTTGAATTGTTTGCGCGTGCTGAAGTGACCAGACCCTGATGCGTCAACACAAAGGATAACGGTCAGCTCACGGTCCTCAGCAAATTTCTTCACATAAGGTCGCCCCATACGTGCCGTTACTTTCCAGTCAATCGTGCGCACATCATCGCCAGGCAAGTACTCGCGCACATCGAGGAATTCAACCCCCGTACCCTTGAATGTAGATTTGTATTCACCGGCGAACATCGTGTTTACGAGCTTCTTCGTTCTAATTTCTATACGCCGGATTTTTTGTAGGAACTCAGTCGACAACATATTGAACCAACACGGGGGTTGCTATGTTATGGCACCTCAACACCGGATAGGATTTTTTGAACTACATCATCGGTCGTCACTTCCTCTGCTTCCGCCTCGTAGGTCAGGATGATACGGTGTCTTAAGACGTCGGGCGCTAATTCTTTGATGTCCTCTGGTATGACAAATCCCCGTCGCTTCAGGAAAGCCAATGCCCGCGCCGTAGTTGCGAGATAAATGGAGGCGCGTGGCGATGCGCCGTAGCGAATCATGCCTTGTAGTTCGTCAAGACCGAATTCTTTTGGTCCCCTAGTAGCAAAAACGATATCGAGTATGTAATCCTTTATCTTGTCATCAATGTAAATCTTCTTGCATAATTCACGCGCGTGGACAATCGCCTTCGGATTCAC